>Ga0209631_10002249_pt1 | contig 23249 bp, 22 predicted proteins | sample COG_08_FD_184752 | JGI IMG/M metagenome (GOLD analysis project Ga0209631, IMG submission 184752) | Pelagic Microbial community sample from North Sea - COGITO 998_met_08 (SPAdes) (version 2) | ecosystem: Environmental > Aquatic > Marine > Neritic zone/Coastal water | place: Helgoland, sampling... | reverse complement strand
CAAATAATGATAGTTTAGCAGAGCAGTGTAAAGCAATACGTATTCATGGAACAAGCTCAGATAAATATAATAGCGAAGTAATTGGACTGAATGGACGTCTGGATAGTATGCAAGCTGCAGTTCTGTTAGAAAAAATGACAATTTTTGATGAAGAACTAGAAATGCGAAATAAGGTTAATGATTATTATAGGAAATTTTTGAATAATGCACAGTACATCCCAAAAAATTATCATTCTGCACATGCATTATTCTCCATTACTTTAAGTTCGCATAATAAAAGAGAAGAATTGGTAGATAAGTTGAAAAAAAATAACATACCAAATGTTATATACTATAAATATGCTATCCACCTGATGAAAGGATTTCATTATTTAGGGTATAAAGAAGGAGATTTTCCTGTATCAGAAAATTTATCACAAACAATTGTTAGTTTACCAATGCATCCATACTTGAAAAGGGATGATATTGATTTGATTATAAAGGCCTTAAAAAAATAATTTAAAGTGAACCATCTTTTCTCATTTGCTCTCTAATAGAAGTTGCTGATATTTCTTCAATTTTAGATGGAGGTACATGTTCAATAATTTCATATCCAACTCCTCTTCCATAATTAACAGACTCAATATCAGGAATGATAGAAGTAATAACTTTGCCATCAGCTATTAATTCTTTTAATTCGCCTTCATGAATCATTTTTTCAATTTCTTTTGCTGTCCATGGATTATTTTCATCAGGTGTAACATCTCTAATAGCAAGCCAGACATTCTTACCCTCTTTTAACCTTTGGTTAATTAACCAAAGATGACCTTTATGCAGAGGTTGCCACCTACCGATAAACATTGAGTATTTCATTTAAACTTTCCTTTTCATTTTGATCAGTGGTATCAATTGTGATAAAATTATCAAGAGGTTTTTCATAATTTTGAACAAAGAAATCTTCTCTGCCTCTAATTGCTGAAGTAACTACATATACTTCTAGTACATTATACTTAGCTTTAAACTCTTCTCTTAAAAATCTGTAAGGTGAAACTAAAGATATGATAGGAATTTTATTTTTATTAATTAAGTATGCTGCAATACTCATTCCTAAACGTATATTGGCTTCTCTACCTTTTCTAGAATAATCTTTGTTTTGAAATAAATCTCTTAAATCGTCCCCATCAATATTAAAGTATTTTTTATCTTCAATATTTAACTCTTTCAGTAAAAGGGTAGCTAAAGTTGTTTTGCCGCTTCCAGGTTGACCGGTTAACCAAATTGATTTATATTTATTCATGTTCTGAAAATAATAACGATATATTTAATATATGTAATATTTATTTCAAGAGTTTTAACCTATATTAATCTATCTTAATTATAAAAAGGAGAATTATGAAATATGCAGTAACAGGTGGGGCAGGTTTTATAGGAAGTAATTTAGTTGATAAGCTCATTTCGATGAATAATGAAGTAATTATACTGGATAATTTTTCTTCAGGTAGTGAAGAAAATATTAATTCTAAAGCACAATTGGTTAAAATTGATGTATCAGATTCTAATAATAGTGAAGTTATTAAGACCGTACTAAAGAATGTTGATACTGTTTTTCATCTTGCCGCAATGGCAAGAGTGCAGCCATCAATAGATGATCCAGTAGCATTTGAAAAAAATAATTCTCTTGCCACCATCAATATGCTTAAATGCGCGGTTGATGCAAATGTAAGAAAATTCGTTTATAGTGCTTCATCTTCAGCATATGGAAATGCAATTAAAATGCCGATGAAAGAAGATGATAACATTGATCCTATATCCCCGTATGCTATGCAAAAATATTATGGTGAAGTAGCTTGTAAAATGTTTTGCAAAGTTTATAATATTGAGACAGTTTCTTTGAGATATTTTAATGTTTATGGTGAAAGACAATCAATGGAGGGGGCATATGCATTGGTTGTAGCTGCTTTTGCTAGGATGAGATTAAATAATTTGCCACTAACTATTAGAGGTGACGGTGAACAGAGGAGAGATTTTACTTATGTTAAGGATGTAGTCCAAGCTAATATCCTTGCATCAGAATCTAATTCAGTTGGAAAAGGTGAAGTTATTAATATAGGAAGTGGAGATAATAAATCTGTAAATGAAATAGCAGAAATGATTGGAGGAGAGACAATCAATGTAGATCCTGTAATAGAGCCAAAAGAAACTCTTGCTGACAATTCAAAAGCTAAAGAATTATTAGGTTGGTCGCCTAAGATGAATATTGAAGATTGGATTCCTAAATACTTAAATGATATAGGAATAATAGAAAAATGAGTAAAAGAATACTAATTACTGGAGGAGCTGGATTTATTGCTCATCATGTAGTAAATAAAATTTTACTTACTACAGATTGGGAAATAGTTACTTTAGATAGATTAGACTTTAGCGGAAATTTGAACAGGTTAAGTGAGGTAGTAAAATCATTTCCCAAACAAGATCAAAAAAGAGTTAAAGTAGTTTATCATGATTTAAAAGCAGAATTAAATCCGGAAATTTCAGCAACTATTGGTAAAATAGACTACATCAGCCACCTTGCGGCTGGCTCTCACGTTGATCGGTCAATAACACATCCACTTGAATTTGTAAAAGATAATGTTTTAGGAACAGCTCATATATTAGATTTCGCTAGAAAAATTGATACTTTAGAAATGTTTGCTTATTTCAGCACAGATGAAATTTTTGGACCTGCACCCAAAGGTATTAATTACAAAGAAAATGATAGATATAACTCCACAAATCCATATTCTGCAACAAAAGCAGGCGGAGAAGAGTTAGTTGTAGCTTTTGAAAATACTTACGGCTTACCAGCTTTTATAACACATACAATGAATGTTTTTGGAGAACGTCAAAATCCCGAAAAATATATACCAATGGTTATAAAAAAAGTAAGAGATTCAAAAAAAGTTACTGTTCATGCAAATGCAAAGAAAACAATTGCAGGCTCAAGACATTACATTCATGCAGAAGATGTTGCTGAAGCATTATTGTTTCTTTTTAATTACGATATTTCATCTATCAGTGCAGATGTGAGTGGCGCAAAATGTCAAAAATTCAATATTGTTGGAAAAGATGAAATTGATAATCTTCAATTAGCGGAATTTATTGCTAAAACTCAAAGCAAAGATTTAATTTATGAAATGGTAGACTTTCATTCGCAAAGACCAGGGCACGATTTAAGATATGCTTTGGATGGATCAAAAATGAAACAAATGGGATGGGAACCGGAATCTGCCTATGAAAGATTGGAATCAGTGATTAATTGGACATTAAAAAATGATAGATGGTTATCACTTTAATTTTAATGAAAAAAATTTAATCTTATAATATTTCGTTTATTATTTTTAAAATTCTATTTGAACACTTACCATCCCAGCCAAAAGGCAAACTATAATTTTTATTTATTTCAAATTTATTTTTATTGAATGATTTCAAAATCATATCTTTTTCAGGTCTAACTAATCTATTAGTACCTTGGGTTATTGTAATAGGTCTTTCAGTATTATAGCGCAAAGTATAACACGGCTTCATTAAAACTGTAGATTCCTCTTGAATACCACCACTGTCTGTGAATATTACTTTACAGTGTTTCATTAGATGTAAAAAATCAAGATAAGATAATGTATCCAAAATAATAATATTTTTTCCAAGACTAATATTATTTTTAACAATTTGCTGCTTAGTTCTTGGATGCATTGAAAAGTAAAGCTTTATCTCATTAGATATAATTGATAAGTCGTGAATAATTTCTTGTAATTTTGAACTATCATCCACATTTGAAGGTCTATGCAATGTAATTAATCCAAAATTTTCATTATTTTTTTCTTTATTCTTTATCTTATTTAATCCATAATGCAAGCTATCAATCATTAAATTTCCAACATGAAAAATCCTGTCTTTATCTTTTCCCTCAATTATTAAGTTCTTTTCAGCGCTATCTTCTGTAATAAAAAAATAATCTGAAATAGCATCCGTTGCTAATCTATTTATTTCTTCGGGCATATTTCTATCATTACTTCTTAACCCTGCCTCAACATGGGCTAATTGAATTTGCATTTTCTTTGCTACTATACTAGATGCCAACGTAGAATTTATGTCACCAAAAACTATAATAAGATCGGGGTTGATTTTCATACATACTTCTTCAAATAGTTCCATTATTTTTCCCGTTTGATAACTTTGGGATCCTGAACCAACATTTAACATAAAGTCAGGTTTCTTTATATCTAGATCCTCGAAAAAAACATCAGACATATTTTTATCATAGTGTTGGCCAGTATGAACTAGTGTAGATTGTATTGCTGATTCATCTTCAAGCAAACGAAGTAATGGAGCTGCTTTCATAAAATTTGGCCTTGCTCCAACAACTGTAATTATTTTTTTCACTAAATTAATTTATATCGTTGATTTAATATATTCTATCATTTTATGTGCTAATATTTTTCTTGAAAAGTTTTTTTTAAGAAAATCAAAACCATTAATTCCAATTTTTTTTGATTTGTTGAAGCTATTATTTAAATAATGAATAGCTTTAACAAGGTCATCTTCATTTTCTGGTCTAATATTTACTGAACATTTAGCTTCATTTACTATTGATTTAGCTTCTCCATCAACTCCCATAATAATTGGTTTTTTAAGCGCCATTGACTCAAAGATTTTTGAAGGTATTACTTTTGTAAATTCAGGGTCTTTCTTTAGGTGGATTAAGTGAAAATCTATAAGTTGATTAATGTTTACAATTTCCTGCCATGAAATATTATCGATAAATATAACATTATCTATTTTATCTTCATTCGCTTTCTTAATTAATTGTTTTTTTTCAGCTCCTTCACCAATAATTAAAAACTTCACATCATTTAAATTTTTAGCAGCTTTTAAAACAATATTAAGTCCGTGTGCCATTCCAATAGTACCAATAAATGAAACAATTAGGTCATCTTTTCTAATACTATATTTTTTTTCTGCTTCTTCAACTGATATTGTTGGTGTAAGCAATTTTGATAAATCAAATCCATTTTGAATTACTTTAATTTTGTTCTCATTAATACCTTTATTAATCAATTCTTCTTTGAATGAATTAGTTACACAAATGATTAGAGTTGATTTTTTATAAATGAAGTTTGCAATTTTTTTTAACAACCTAATAACAAAAGACTTTTCATTCATCGCCCCAACAGCCACTATTGATTCTGGCCACATATCTCTTATTTCAATTATTAGAGGGGTTCTTCTAAAAAAAGATACAAAATAACCAGATAATAACGTAAAAAACTGTGGACTTGTTGCAATTATTATATCATTTTTTTTAGAAAATAATCCACAAATCATTGAACTGAACATAAAGCTTAGATAATCTATTATTCTTAATAAGAAACCTTTATTTTCTGCTATAAAAGTCCAAACTCTTTTTACTGTTATTCCACTTATTTTTTCCGTTTGATATAATTTATTTTTATAACCTTTATAAACTTCCCCCATTGGAAAATTTGGAACAGATGTGATAACGGTAATTTCATGTCCTAAATTAACCCATTCTTTACAATGCTCTAATGTTCTTTTAGCTGGAGCATTTGTTTCAGGAGAAAAGTTATCGGATAAGAAAAGTATTTTCATTATATACTAGTAGTAAAATAATTTAAAAATAATCTTCATAAATATAGCTTTATATTTATAAAATTTATTTGTTAAATATGATAACCATTTATCTCCCATCTTTTGAAAAATATCGATATTAGTCATTTTAAATAAGATATGTAGTTGCACAATATGCAGTTTATGATAAAAAGTGCTAGCTCTCATTGAAATTGCATTATCAGATAATTCATATAATGACCAATATCCAATATCATATTTTTTTATATTTTTTCTAAGTGTTTCAGCATATTTATCAAAGAGGTCTTTCGCATCAGTATCTTTCGTTAATAGCCAATAATCATAAATACCCCATAAACCCCAAATGAAACCATTTAAAATATGAGTAGGTTTATTTTGCATAATATATTCTTCAATCCATATATCTTCGTTATTGTCTGTAAAGGTCACTCCCCCATCTTTAACATCTATTAAAAAAGAAGTATAAACTTTATTCAAACAATCTAAATATTTTTTATTTTTTGATATATGATAAGCTCTACAAAGAACTGATAACCCTTGACCTTGAGCTAGTCCAGAGTACCAAGGATTAATAAGTTCTTCTTTATAAACCCAATTAAAATAATGGTTCCAAACATATTGATTATTCGGATTTAACTTAAGGTTATCTACTAACCAATCAGCTCCATCAAAAAACTTATCATAATTGATTTTTTTGTTATTTTTTTTCCACAAATTATAATTACCGAGTGACCACTGAGCAATCGCAATTGGATTGTATTGTATTCCAATGTCTCCTTCATAGTTAAGTTGTGGAATACCAATCGAATCAAATGGACCTTGGTAATCTGCTTTATATTTGAATTCCATAAAGTATTGATCTAGCTCAGAGAAATTTGCGTCATTATTAATAGCAGGTTCACCGTGCCAAAAAGAAAGATTATTTTTACCTCGTAAAACATATGTTGAAAAAATTCTACTCCAATATGTTATTTTTTTTATTAAAATATTAAAAATTTTGATCATGTTATTTTAGTTTTAGATAAATATTTATTAAATAATTGTTTTGAATCAAATAAAGATGAACTTTTTAAAGCATGTGTTGACAAAGATTTAAACAAATCAAAATTATTATATATTTTATCAATTTGAAGTGCAATTTGGCTTGGAGATTTAATATCTACTAGTAAACCATTTTCATTATGTTTTACAATTTCTGGGATAGCATTCCAATATGTTGAAAGTACCGGTACTCCTGACATAAACGATTCAACTATCACACCAGGGTATCCTTCACCTGGATAATAGGTAGGAAGACATAGCAAATCATATTTGCTTAAATTTTCTTTGAGGTATTTAGGATTTTTAATACCTAAATAATTTATTTTTTTACTATTTGAAATTTTGTATAGAATTTCAGAATCGTCGCATTTACCCACTATATCAAGATAAATATCATTTTTAATTAATCCTAAAGAATCTATTAAATCATTCACTCCTTTTTCTTTAGTAACGAAACCTATGAAGATAATTTTATGTGAAAATTTATTTTTAATATTAATATTAAAATCTTTTTTTTCTCTAGGATTAGGATACCAGCTAATATTTTTTATTTTGTAGCTTTTTATTAAATCAACTTCCCTTAGAGTTTCAAAAAAAACATGGTCTGTTTTTTTTAATAAGTGTATAAGTATTTTAAAAATAATTGATTTATGATTATAGTTGTAAAAATCTCCACCAAATTTTCTCATAAAGATTTTTTTATTAAATATTTTTGCAATACAAAAAATTAAAGGAAATATATATTTTAAAGTTGGAGTAGAGCAGTGAAGATGAATATGAGTTACTTTATTTATTTTTTTTATTGTTCCAAATAAGATATATAATAATCTATAAAATTTATTCTTATTTATGTTGGTGTTCACAACGAGAATATCATCATTTACGGAACATTTAAGATCACTTATTAGATTTTCAAATAGTATTGATGTCCCTCCATATTCAGGAGGTAATGGCCCAATAAATAAATGTTTTTTAATAATGAGACACCTACCCAATTATTAATAATTTTGGATTACACATACTGCTCTTTCGTTATTCCTTTCTTAATTATTTTTGCGGGAGCTCCAACAACTAGTGAATTACTTGGAATATTATTAACAACGACTGAATTAGCTCCAATAACAACATTATCTCCAATAGTTATTGGCCCTAATACAACAGCGCCAGCCCCAATATAGACATGATTTCCAATTTTTGGCACTTCATACTTTTTCGTTGTTCCACCAATAGTTACGTTTTGGTCAAGATGAACATCTTCTCCAATAATTGCTCTTTCATGAATTACTATTCCAATACCACCATAACCTACAACAAACTTTTTACCTAACTTAAGTTGATATGGTAAATAACAACCAAATACAATTCTAATAAAATACGTAATTAATTTTGCAAGTAAAGGAAACCATCTTAACCTATGTGAGAACCTTTGGATTTGAACTGGTTTAATCATTTTTAAAAAGTTTTTCGTATTTATCTAACATTTTAGGGTAATCAAAAAAGGATTTAGCAGCCTTATAATTATCTTCTCCTATTCTAGCCTTATCCTTTGATGTTAATTGTGAAAAGTATGTTAGGCGATCGGCTATTTCATTTGGGTCTTCTGGATTGAACAACAATTCTGATTGATGAGAAAGATAGATACTATTATCAGAAACTTTACTAGCTAGGATAGGCAATCCACAAAACATACCATCAATAATTGCATTTGGGCATCCTTCATAAAGAGAAGGCAAAAGAACTGCATCATATTTTATCATATCTTTAAATATATTACTAACTGGATCAAATAATTTGAATTTATTTTTTAAATTGTTTTGATCTACGTAATCCATACATTGTCCATAAATATCATAGTCTTTAAATCTTTCCCCATACCAATGCACATTGATATTTGAAGTATTTTTCAATGCCTTCAATAAATTAAGAGGATTTTTTTGATCTATAAATCTCGCAGGTACTATTAGCTTTATATTTTCATTATTTTTTTGATTAAATTTTTTTAGTTTAATTTTAGGATCAACTGTACCGTTTGGAATAAACAACGTTTTTTTGCCAAAAAATAAGGATATTTTTTTTCTTTGAGATTCCGAATTACATACAATAAAACTCGAAAAAATATAAGGAATTCTTCTAACTACTTCTTTTAATTTAACCCTACCTATTAAATAATTTCTTTCGCCCAAAATTAGTTTTGTAGGTCTCCAAAAAAAGATTGCCCTATATATACAAGATAAAACATTTGGTCCATGTAGAAATGAGATGATGACCGTTGGCTTATATTTTATTAAAAAAAATATAATTTTAATATATCTTATAAATGAGTTATTGTGAGAAACAATATTATTTTTTTTAACCAAATTAGTTTTAAAAAAAAAGAGAGGATGGTATTGTAACGTTTCTAATAAATACCCTCTTTTTGTCAATCCGTCAGAAATTAGTGCCATTTGTTTTTGTGCCCCGCCGCTAGCGAATGAATCGATGAAGCATAAAACTTTCATATTTTTGTCATTACCCATTACTTTTGAATTCCATTTAAGAATTATTTAGCTATTTTTTTTTCAATATTATTCAGATAACCAACATACGACATTATTATAGTTAGCATCAAAAAATTTAATTTGCTATAATAAGAAACATATGCTAAGTCCAAAAAAAGGAGTATTAAAAGTATAAAAAAGAAAATTTTTTTATTTACATTATTTGATAGCGAAGATAGAGAAAAAAATATTTGTAAGTAAAAATTGTAATATATAATTAGTCCAATAATCCCAACGCTAAAAGCTACTTCAATAAAATTATTATGAGCATAGGTAGAAAATATGTTACTAAAGGTATCAATACCATGACCAAACAAAGGTCGATTAGAAATATAATTTAATCCTTCAACTATATAGTTAATTCTAGAAGTGGTACTGGCATCTTCAAAAAAAATAAATTCTGTTATTCTTCTTTCCAAAGCTAGATATACAGAGTTAAAGTCAACTACATTATCTAAAAAACTTAAAAAAGATGCACCAAAGCCAATAATAAATAAACAAAATATTAGAAATACATATGAAAGATTTATGTTAGACTTAGCCCATAAATAAAATAGTAAAATTAGATATAAAATAGCCCCAAACAATCCTTTTTTTGAACCTGTCATAAGTATTATTTGTATTGATAAAGGAATGCTTAAAAGACAAAATAACATAGTCCACTGATTGCTATTTTTATGCATTAAAATTATAGCAGATAGAATGCTAGCTAACATTTGCATAGAAAGAATATTTGAGTTGCCAGTTAGTCCTTGAAAGCGATAATTGAAATATAATACTTCGTAAGAAAATCCTAAATTATTAAAAAGAAGAAAAAAATTGAAAAATGTTACTAATGTAATACCATAAAGTAAATACTCAATCAAGTCACTTTCGTTATAAAGTAAATTATAAAAAACTATCATATATAAACAAATTTGAGCCAATGTAAATGATCGTTCTAAGCTTGCATCATAATTAATTGACCATAAAATTGATAAAAAACATAAAAACGTAAAAAATATAAATGATATAATACTCAAATTATAATTAATTGATAAATCGCCTTTTATAAATTTTTTAAAAATAAGTAAAAAAGATGTTAATAATATAGATAAGTAGAGGTAGTTGGAAAAATATATATTGTCAAAGATTCCTATTGACAAGCCACTTAATATTAAAGCAGGTATTAGTAGATTATTTATTATCTTCATTTTCTTTTATTTTGGATATTGTAAAAAGAAATTTACCAGTTTTTGTAGGTTCTATTTCATCCACTTCATTAAAGATTATTTTACAATTACTGCCCATTACAGTATATATTATTTGTTCAATTTCTTGATAGATTGCATTTTTAAATAATTCATTTTTAACTATGTTTACTTGAATTTCTTCATAATCATTTTGAATAAATTGATATTTGTCAAAACCTTCAAGATTCTTCATCATATGTGTAAAATATGCACCATCTATGTTTTCTTTTTTAGCATTTATAAAAATATCACTCTTCCTTCCTTTTATTTCATTTAGTTTCCTATAATTTATTCCATAATTACATTTTTTATAAGGTTCCAATGAACCTATATCTTCAATATTATATCTAATTAGAGGCATTGAGTAGTTATGCAGAAGTGTAATCAAAATCTCACCACTTTCTCCTGGCTTACATAAATTTCCATTTTCGTCAACTATTTCTATATAAACATTGTGACTAAATTCATGAAGTCCTTCAGATTTATAGCCTTGACCTGCAATGGCTCCTGCTTCTCTAGTGCCATAATTACTATATGATTTGCATTTAAAGGTACTTTCAAGCAGTTTTCTATCACTTTTGGTAACTGTGCCAGCAGATAACCAGAGTGCATTCTGTTTTTCAATATGCAGATTTTTCTTATTAATAAATTTAGCAACTTCAACTAAAGATTGTACGTAACCATGAATTAGTTTTGGCTTTTTTTTATTTAAAAAGTTGACAAAAGCATAAATATCCTTTTCGGACATTTTAAATGAGTTAAACGTCTTTTGATTGAGTAGAATATCTACAATTTTTGCTTTAATAGGTTTTCTTCCAATAAGTAAATCTCTCTCTGCTCCCCATAATTTCACAACAAAATCAAAGATATCTATATTGGTCCATGATCTACCAAGAAATTGATTAGCTAAATTATTATCTTGATATAATTTGTCTTGAATAACATGAACAGGTTTACCCGTTGAACCTCCAGTAGAATTTTCATAAGAATTTCTATTTTTATGGTCATTTGAAGTAAGTAGAGCTTTATTACTATTAAGGATTTTTTTAGATAAAATTGGTAAATATTGCAATTCAGAAAGGCTATTTATTTGGAAACCGTTATTTAATAGAAATTCATTTTCATTAAATTCATTCCTGTAATAAGAAGTGTTTTTATATGCATGTTTTATCAATTTATTAATTTTTTCAAGTTGATATTTTTCAATTTCACTTATATCATCTCCCTGTTTTTTTATTAAAGATCTATAAATATCTAAAATATTTTTTTCTTTAATACTCCTGAAAATTGTTGTCAATTTTTTTAATAAAAAAGCCTTCATTTTTTCAATCCAGCAAAAATTAGTATTTGTTCAATTGATGGAATTTTAGGAGATTTGATAAACCTCCTAATTATGAAAGCTCTGAAATAAAAAAATTTATATGTTTCATATAAAAAATTTGACTCAATTAGATATTTATTAATTTTAAAATCATATAAATCGATAACACCTTTTTTAAAAAATGTTTTTCTTACATTCAATTCGTTTTTATTTGGTATATCAATAACAATAGATTTTCTATTTTCATTGGATTGTTGTTTCATATATTTTTTTTCAAAATTTTTTCCATTGAAATGAGATGGAATATCCAAATCTGGAAAAATAAAGTTTCCTATGCCGTAGAAAATTTTTTTTTCTTTATATATTTCATAAGATTGAACAACGTGAGCATGATGACCAAGTACTAGATCAGCTCCAAAATCAATGAGCTTTCTTGCAATTCGAATATCACTTGGTTTCGGGTATTTTACTTCTTCATCACCCCAATGAAGAATAATATTTACTGTATTGCCTTTACTTTTCGATGATACAATATCTCTTTTAATTCTATCAACATCTATTAGGCTCAAGGAAATTTTTTCATTTCCTATGAAGGGATTAGTGGATGTGCAGCAATATCCATAAAAGTCATATGTAATTTTCTGATCATTTATTGAATACGGATTATTATAGTTATTTTTTTCATTACCAACACCAAAGTAGGAAATATTATTTTGATTTAAAAATTCAATTGTTTGTTGAGCGCCGTCAAGACCATAATCAAAAATATGATTATTGCTTAAACAAACAGCTGTCGGGTTTTTCTTGAACGTTTCTTTGATAAAAGAATTTTCTTGATGTAAGACAATTTTATTTTTAACGGGAGTAATGGATTTTGTAATAGGATATTCTAAATTAAAAATAAATTTATCTAAATCGATATTAACACTATATTTTTTATCAAGGTAAACGTCTCCAAGTATACTAATCATTGTCTTAATTGGTTATAGATATAAATTATTATTAATAAATTAATTATAACACTTCCCGCTGTAAAAAGTAATAATGAATATTCAAATGAATTATAGAAGTAATAACCACAATATAACGTTAGTAATCTTGTGAACAGGGATATTATTTCAAAATAGAATAGCACTTTTTGTTTTCCTAAAATATTAAATGATACAATGGATGGGGCATTAATAAAAAGCATTAGAAACCAAAGTATTAATAGTCTAGAAATCTGACCAGATTTAGACCACTCATTTCCTAATATAATGCTAAAAATCTCCTCACCTGCAAAGAAAATTATTAAAAAAATTGGAATAAAAATTACAAATAGAATGCTAGTAACTTTTTTATAAAGAGAAAACATTTCTAATCTATTTTCTTGAAGATTGCTTGCTTCATTATAATAAACTTTTCGTACAGATTGGGATACTAAATCCACAGGTAATCTTAGTACTCTTGTAGCGAGACTAAAAAATCCTGCTAATTCAAGAGAGTAAAAAGCTGAGATAAAAAGTAATGGTAGATTTTGAGATATATTATTAATCAATGAAGAGGGAAGATTGTAAAGTGGAAAATTTCTATAAATTTTAGCTATTTTTTTCAATTTAAAATATAGGAAATCCTTCAATTGAATTGAGCTTTTAGAAAAATAAGTAAAAAAAAGTGGGATTAAAGTAATTATATCAATTATAACTTTACTTACGGAAAGCATAGAAAAGCCTAAAATTGATTTTGAAAAATATTGCATTGAATTTATTCCCAAAGCGTTATGAGCTTTATTGATTGCTACTCTAGAAAAGTCATTATTTTTCATAAGTAGATTTATTAATGTTTCTCTTATAGACAGCACAAATCCACTAATGCAAATCAAGAATAAAAATTCAGAATTTATATTTAAAATTTTACTTATTTTATCTTCTAAGAAAAAAATAACTATAAACAGCAGTATGATAACAAAAATTGATGATATTAAAGATATTATAGCTAATGACTGAGAATCTCTCTTAGACTTTGCTAACAAAATTGCATCCTCAAATCTTAAAGTTGAAAAGATTGCAATAATTGTTGAAAGAGATAAGAATACTGCATACTCACCCATTTCAGATGGGCTAAATATTCTTGTTAATAATGGTGTAAAAACTAAAAAAATAAGTTTACTCACAAATAACCCGGAGAAAAGTGAGAAGGTATTTTTAATAAACTTACTTGTTTTTAAGGGAGATATATATTTTTGAAAAATATAATTAATTCTCTTCATTATTATTACCGTAATAATAGCTATAATAATAAGTTCCGTAATAGTTGTTTTCTGAAACGTCATTTAATACGCAATATTTCAGAGGAAAGCCGATATTTTCTAAGTTTTTCATAGATCTATCTAATACACCCTTTTCGGTCTTATTTAAGCGTATAATTAGTAAAAGCTCATCAAAATATTTTCTCAATAAAAGAGCATCAGTTACAGCAATTAATGGCGGTGTGTCAACAATTACAATATCATATTGCTCAAAAGATTCATTAAGAGCATTCTCAAATTTTGTAGAGCTTAAAAGCTCAGAAGGGTTGGGAGGAGTTGGTCCTGAACAAAGTATATCTAAATTTTCGATTTGGGTATCTTGTATATTACTTGTAAAAGACGTCTCATTTTGATCAACAAACATCTTACTTATTCCTTTTTCTTTATCAACATCAAAAGCTTTATGTAGAACTGGTTTTCTCATATCACAATCGATAATAAGGGTCTTTTTACCTTGAGATGCAAAAGCTATTGCAATGTTAGCAGAGGTTGTTGATTTACCTTCTTGCGGCCCTGAGCTTGAAACAATTATTTTTCGCGCCTTTGTTTCATTCACGATTTTTAAAAATTCTAATGAAGTTCTTAATGTTCTATAAGATTCAGCTATAGGAGATTTGGAATCATCTTTCAAAATAAGTCGGCTAGTATGTTCGTTGCTATTATTTTTCTTTCGTCGCTTTTTATCTGAATCAAAACTTGGTATTACAGATAGAATGGATATACCAAGATTTTCTATATAATCAATTTTTGTTATTGAAGAATTTAAAAAATTAGAAAAGTTAATATAAGTTGAACCTCCAATAGCTGTTAATAAAATCAGAATAATTCCTAAAAGTGAAAGTGAAGGTGGATAGGTAGATATATTATTTGGTATTGCTTTATCTATAATTCTAATCTTTCCTATTTGAGATGCCTCAGATATTCTTGACTCCTGAAACTTCTTCTTCATTAATCCATAAGTTTCTTCCGAAATACTTTTTTCTCTAATTAATCTTGAATACTCCAAAAATTTATTGGGCAAACTTTCTAATTGATTTTCATATATCTTTAAAACTTTATCTGTTTCTATCAATCTTGCCCTTAGAGCAGTTTTTTGACCACTGATCTGGATTAGCGAATCAACAAGAGACTGCCTAAATTCAATCGGATTAGCTGAACTAATTCCTCGCTTTATTAATTCATTTGTTTCTTCAGAAATTGAATTTTTAAGATTATTAATTTCTAACTCTATAGCCTCTAATGCATTTTGATTCGTACTATTTTTTGATTTACTTGAGAGATATTCTGCTTCTGTAATCGCTAGCTCATTTCTCAAGGCAAATAATTGAGAGTCGATAGTATTGGTAAGTTTTAATGATAATTGTCTTTCTTCAGAGCTAAGTGAGCTTCTATAAAATTGCTCTCTTTTTTCCAAAATCTTAATTTCTGTCTCAGTCTTATATAAATCTGCTTCCATTGTTTGAACATTTGTTAATATGATTAGAGTGTCATTATCAAGCCCAAAAATTTTGTTTGATTCTTGGAAGTTTTTGAGAGAATTTTCAATTTTTTCAAGTTCTTCTATCTTAATCTCTAACTGATCATTTAAAAAAGATTGTAAAAATTTATGCTCATTATTCTGCCACATAATATCCATTTTTTGGTATTCATTTAGAAGAGTGTTAATGACCATAGAAGATTCAATAGCATTATTTGAAGAGTATGAAATATTAATTATATCACTATTTCTACCAGAAGTAAAAATTAAGTTATTTTTTAAATGAACTTCTGCTGAAGATAAAATTTGGGGATTATCTTGCATTGCTTCCTCAATAGTATTGTAAGAATATATTTCGGAAAGTAATATCTTTCGTAAACCTTGCTTAGCAAGATTATTCAAATCATCGTTTTCATTTCTAGTTTTAAAAAGGTATAAATTATCTTTTCTTGAAGATTCTGAAAGGCTTTTAACAGTATTTTGTCTAAGAACTCTTGCATTAAGAATTTCCAGTTGATTGTTTATCATGTTTAAATCTCTTCGGCCAGAAATTTCAGCAAATGGATTAATTGTTGAAGCATCATCTTCTATATAAATTTTTGCATTAGAGGTGTATCTTGGAAGCGATGAAAGATAAAAAATACTTAATGATACAAAAGAAATTAAAAACGCATATACATAAATGATATAGTTGCTTTTGACAATATAAAATAAGTCGCGTAAATTAAAATTCTGGCTATTATTATTCATTAATCATCATCATTAAGCTGATCTATGGTATAAATTAAACTAATCAATTGCAGAAAAACTTGAATAACAGAAGATTTTGAAAAAAGCTTATTATTGAAACTTTGTTTTACAATTATTGTGTCAAAAGGATTCAGCCTGATATCATGGTTTGATGATGTAAGATTTTCTAAATCAATGACCTTAGATTCATTTTTATTTTTTGATATAATTTCTACCTTTCTAAGGTTTGATCCTTCTAATGGACCTCCTGCAAAAGACAGCGTATTAATTAAATCTGCACCGTCATAAACTAAATATGTACCGGGCGATTTCACATGTCCCCATATATTGATATATATTCTTACAACTCCATCATTACCAGTAACATACTGCTCTCCAGTAACTAGTTCAGATTTAGTATTGTTTATTGATTGTCCAAAAAGCGGCAATGAAAGAAGAATGATAAATACATGTACTGTTATTATTTTTTTCATATCAAGTTGAAGTTAATATAGAATTTATTTAGTCCATTAATTACAAATTTTTTAAAAAAACCAATATTTTTTCTTAGTCAATGATTTAATAGGAATTAAATCTTCTCCATTTAATAATTTAGTTGAATTTTTATTAATTATTTCGACACAATCTGGTCCAAATTTTCTTTCAATTTTAGCTAGACTGTCTTTTAGGCAAAAATTAAGATTTTGATTATTATGTGCATCAGATCCAACAAGATGACAGTATTCATTTTTCAAAAGCGAAAAAGCTGTTTTCTGCATCATTTTACCAGCAAAACCCATAATGCTTCCAGCATTCAATTGGATAAAATAGTCTTTATCAATCCATTTTTTTACAATACTAATATCATTTTGAACAAATCTATATCTTTCTGGGTGAGCAATAATTGGATAGATGCCACTACATTTAAGTTGAAAAAAAATATCATCAATAATTGGTGAAAGAAAATTGGGATTAAATTCAATTAACATGAACTTATTTTTAACGGTTGCTATTGGTTGATGACTTAATTCAAGCAGATTTGAGTTAAAATATACTTCTGCTGCAGATATTATTTCGATAGTAATGTTTTCTTCTTTTAGCATATTCTCTAGTTCTTTCTTTCTTTTTATTATTGTTTCAAAGTCAGAATTTTTAACTGTTGGATGATTTAAGTGTACTGTATTAACAATACAATCAGTATTATCGTGATAGGCTTTTTGAGCCATTTTTAAAGCCATTTCAAAGCTTTTAGCGCCATCATCTATTTTGGGAATTATGTGATTATGAAAATCAATCATATTTTTTTGCTCATTAATATAAAATAACTTATATTCTTTCAAATAAAAATTAAAAAGGAACTAAAATGAAAATTAAAAATATATCTTTATTATCTATTTTTGCATCACTTGTATTAGTTGGGTGTGAAGATTCAGATAACGACTCTACTGGTCCTCAGGATCCATCATATACTACAGGAACTGCTGTATTTGGTGATTCAACTGGTGAGGACGTTATGTACGGTATTGAGAAAATTGCGGGTGGATTTTTATTAGTTGGTAACACTGCATCTCTTAATAATGGAAGTTCGTCAGATGGATTGGTAATGCAAGTTGACGGAGCTGGGAATGTAATTTGGGAAGCTACTATTGATAGCGGAAACAGTAATTATGATAGATTATATGACATTGAAGTTGATTCTAATGGTGTTATTGTAGTTGGAGGATTTGCAACAATAGCAGCAGGTGATACTGATATGTGGATTGCTACACTTTCCTCTGGAGGTACTTTACAGAATATGAATTTATTCGGTGATACTGGAGTAAATGAAAGAGCGTACACTGTAGGTGATTGGTCAAATTATGATATATATATGTTGGGTGGCTACAATAGTAGTACTACTGGAACAATTCAATACGCTAATAGAGCTGATTTGTCCATAGGTAATACAGTTTTATTAGGCACTAATAGCACTTGGTATAGAGGAGTAAAAACAAGTGACAATTTAATTGTTCACGTTGGTGATATGCTTGTAGATGGTCAATATGATGGAATTTTTACAGCTATAGATGCTGTTGATGCTGTTTATATTGACACTCCAGGAAAAGTAATATCAACTATTGCATCAAGACTATATGGTGTAAATAGAACACCAAGTAATGGTCTCGTTATTTGTGGCCTTGCTGATGGCGGAAACGGCTATATTGCAAAAGCTACTAATTCTGGAGAGATAGTTTGGGAAGTTACCACGACCCAAGGAGCTACTTTATATGACATTCTTGAAGATTCTATGGGTAACATAGTTGCGGCAGGATATTCAGGTTCTGATGCATTTATGGTGAAACTTGATGCGCTTGGTAATATTCTAGCCACACAAACATTCGATGGTTCAGGAGGCAATGATAGATTTTATGGTATTGCTGAATCAGATAATAGCGAATTTGTAATGGTTGGCTATACAGAAGATTCAAATGGAGATAAAAACGGCTGGATGGTCACTACTGATCCAAACGGTAATTTATAAAATATTTGTTAAGTGAATATTACTTTCGTCATTTCTACCTTAGCTAAAGGAGGAAGTGAGAGAGTTACTTCAATCCTTGCAAATCGTTTTTCAGAGGGTCAATATAAAGTAACAATATTGACCCTCTTCAATTCAAAAATATCATACGATATTAACACAGATATAAATATTATTTCTTTAGGTCAAGAACAACCTTCAGATAAAAAACCATTTATTTTAAAATTATATCACTATTTAAGAAGAATTATCGACTTAGGTCAGTATTTCCGAAATAAAAATGAAACTATCATTGTTATAGGTTCTGATATTTTAAATGCAACGATTGCCATATCTAAATTTTTATATAATTTTAAAAGTAAATTAATTTTAACCATAAGATCAAATCCAATATTTTCCAGAAAATTAGTATTAAGAAAAATAATTTATTCTTTTTATAAGTTTGCTGACTTGATAATTGTCCAATCTTTACTAAATAAAGAGTTTATCGCTAATCAATGTCCCAAAAATAGAACTGAAGTAATAAAAAATCCTTCAACTTTTAAAAATCACCGCAGAGCAAAGGAAAATACAAAATATGATTTTTTAACAGTTGGGAGAATACATCCATTGAAAAATCAACTTGATATTGTAAAAGCAATTAAAATTTTAAACCTTGAGCAAGGTAAAAAGTTTAACCTTTGTATCGTTGGAAGGAATCAGGGTGCTCAAAAGAAGATATTAAATTATATTAAAAAACATAATCTAGACAAATATATTTTTTTAAAAGGTGAAGTTGACGACATGTATCATATTTATAGTAAATCTAAATTTTTTGTTCATTACTCTAATTACGAGGGACAATCTAATGTTGTAATTGAAGCTCAATCACTAGGATTGCCATCAATCGTTTCTAATATCCAAGGAATTGATGAAATAATAATGCATAATCATAATGGGATAGTGGTAGATAAAAATAATCCCGAGTTACTTGCTAAACAAATGAATAAATTAGCTTCAAACTCCTTGCTTCAAAAAAAAATAATTAATAATTCTCAAAAACTTTCAGACCAATACACAATTGATAATATTTTCAGTCGCTGGAATGAGCTATTAATGGGCCTAGTGTGAAAAAAATTATTTTTTCTACTAATGACGCTAAAAGAGTTTTGGAAATTGAGATTAAAAAAATTGAGATTTTCACAAAAAAAGGACATAAAGTCTATATTCTTTGTGAAAAAGATATGTTTTATGAAGAGTTAAAAAAAAGAATCGATAATGTAATACCTGTTAATGTTAATTCTAAAAAAATAAGCCCAATAGGAGATTTAAAATTAATATTTGAATATTATCATATTTTTAAGAAAATAAATCCAGACTTAATTTTTAATTCCACTATTAAGCCAAATATTTACGGTAGCATCGCAAGTAATTTTCTAAAAATAAAGTCAATTTCAAAAATTTCGGGATTAGGATCAACTTTTCAACAATCATTTATAATGAAATTTATATCAAAGTCATTATATAAACTTTCATTAAAAAATAATATTAAAGTATTATTTCAAAATCAATCTGACGCATCTTTTTTTATTGATAATAGAATGGTTCAATCATCACAAGTGTCTATTATCCCTATTGGCGTTAAACTTTCTGAAAGAAAAAATTTTTATCCAAAAGATAATACTCATAAAACCAAATTTTTATATTTTGGTAGACCAATCTTGTCAAAAGGGATAAATGAGTTTTTAAAATCTTCAAAAACTCTCCTTAGTAAATATGATACAATAGAGATTCATCTAGCAGGAGACCCTAAATCTATTAGCGACAATTTTGTTAGAAAAAAAATATTTCAAATGGTGGATAAATATGAAAACAGATTTTTCTTTCATGGATATCAAAAGAATGTAAATACTTTCATTAGAAAATTTGATTGTATGGTGATGCCATCATATAGGGAGGGCATGTCTAATGCTCTTCTTTCTGCAGGAGCAAATGCAATTCCATCAATATGTACAGATGTTCCTGGATGTAGAGAAATCATTATCAATAATTATAATGGATTTTTGTGCAAACCAAAGAATACAAGGGATTTAAGTTTAAAAATGGAAAAATACTATCATCTTAATACCAAAGAAAGAAGTCAAATGGGTAACATTTCATACAAGAACACAAAAAATAATTTTTCTTTCAAAAATGTAGAAAAATATTATTTAAATATATTATTAAACTTATAAAATTTTGTTAAATTTTCATCCATGAGCAAGAATATAGGAATAATAGGAAGAGGTTTTGTTGGAACAGCAGTTTCTGCTGGCTTTAGTCACACTTCTGGCTATGATGCAAATATCAGAATTTTTGATGTAGATTCAACAAAGGCTACCCATTCTTTGGCAGATACAATTAATCTTTCTGAAATAATCTTCATTTCTGTTCCTACTCCCGCAAATAAAAACGGTTCAATTGACTTGAGCATTCTTAAAAAACTTTTTAATGATTGTAACGAAATAATTGGAGATAATAATCCAATATTTCTTGTTAGATCAACGGTTGTCCCAGGTACATGTCGATCTTTGAAAGAAGAATTTGAAAAGTTAAATATTGTTTTTAACCCAGAATTTCTAACAGAAAGATCTGCTCACTTTGATTTCATTAATCAATCAAGAGTAATTTTAGGCGGAGAGCCAAATCTAACAAAAAAAGTCAAAGAGTTATATCAAGATAGGTTTGGTAAATATTTACCAGTCATTGAGACTGATTTTCAAACTGCAGAACTAATTAAATACATGAATAATCTTTTTTTTGCAACTAAAGTATCTTTCATGAATGAGATGAAAGTTATTTCTGATCAGGTTGATGCTGATTGGGATAAAGCTATAGAAGGATTTATTTTAGATGGAAGAATTGGGCACTCTCATATTCAGGTTCCTGGCCCAGATGGAAAATATGGTTTTGGGGGAAGTTGTTTTCCTAAGGATATACAAGCATTAATATCCTATTGTAATAAAATCAATGTGCATCCTCATGTATTAAAAGGTGTTTGGGAAAGAAATCTCGAAGTTAGACCAGAGAAGGATTGGGAGCAGCTCAAAGGAAGAGCAGTTTCTGATAATGACTGAAAAGTTTTACAGTAAAGATTATCATAAATCATTTTTTATAATTGCTTTAACTCTTTTTTTTACTGGCTTTAGTTTTTTCAATCATAAACTAATAATCCAAAATTTTGGAGCTTCCACATTTGAAATTTATAGTTTAATAGTATCTCTCGCTGCATTGCTTTCCAATTTTTTTATGGTAGGTACTAGGTCCACATTTTTAAAATTAAGATCCGAAAAGCAACAACTAGTAAATTATTTTTTTAATTCATTTTTTGTAGTATTGGCTTTATCAGTTATATCTGGATTCTTCCTGAACTACGTTTTAATAAATTTTTCTAACAAAATTTTATCTAGTTATAGCATAGAATTGCAAATATACATTATGTTGCAAGGTATTGTTTATCTAATTTCATATTTTTTAAATGCAATTAATAGAGCGATTTCAAGTAAAATTATACTACTTTCACCTATACTATTTCTAACTATTCTTTTAAGTATTTTTCATATAAATAACGTTTTTACTCTTCTTGTCTACTCTTTCATATTACCAATTATACTATTTATACCTTTAGTTCTAAAATATATAAATAATTCATACAATAAATTTAGTTTTGAGCAAATTTTTTTCAATAATGAGTTATCTTATAGCTTAAAGCATATGATTTCAAATATTATTGATGCTTTATCTAATAAAATGAATATAATTTTTATTACTTTTGTAATTTCAGATTTGCAAGAAATGGCAACTTATGTAATAGCATTAGGTATTACAAAAATATCTTCTCTTTTTTCAAACTCAGTGAATCACGTATATAGTCCTAAAATAGCTGACAATATATTTTCCAAAGATGTTAAAGGAGATAGCTCGTTAAATGATATGAGAATTTTTTCTATTAAAATATCCTTTGTTTTTTTATTGAGCTTTATAGTTTTCGGTAAATATATGATTGAATTTTTTTATTCTTCTATCTATTCACAAGCATATCAATTATCAATTATTTTATTAATTGGTCAATTTTTTAATGCTTATTTTAATCCGAGACTTGTTAATCTGAAACTTGCTGGATATGCTCATAAAATGGCACTATTTAAGATGTTCACATTAATAATTTTTTTATTAATCAATTTTTATATATATGAACATTTTGGACTATATTCTGTCGCAATTTCTTTTGTATTATTTTTGAATATTTTATATAATTTTTTTGTTGTAAAGATATTTAATTTTTCTTGAATTCATTGATAGTATTTTTAATGGTATCAAATATAAATTAAGAGTTGTTATAGTTTAATATTTTTGTTTAGTTCTGGGCCCATAGCTCAATTGGTTAGAGCAACGGACTCATAATCCGCAGGTTCGGGGTTCAAGTCCCTGTGGGCCCACAAATGAGTAGTCATTCATATATAT
>Ga0209631_10002246_pt1 | contig 23263 bp, 24 predicted proteins | sample COG_08_FD_184752 | JGI IMG/M metagenome (GOLD analysis project Ga0209631, IMG submission 184752) | Pelagic Microbial community sample from North Sea - COGITO 998_met_08 (SPAdes) (version 2) | ecosystem: Environmental > Aquatic > Marine > Neritic zone/Coastal water | place: Helgoland, sampling... | reverse complement strand
TTATAAAATTGTTTTACTTTTTAAAATTAGGCTAGGATTTTTAAAATCCTTTTTTCCATACAAAATTTCATTGCCACTAAAATCTGTAACTTTACCACCAGCGTGTTCAAGAATGGCATGACCTGCTGCTATATCCCATTCACAAGCTCTTGGTTCAGCTACATATCCATCATATTCACCTGATGCTATTACACAAAATTTAAGTGAACTTTTCATACGAACATGTTCTGTCACTTTTAATTCTTTAAAAATTTTATCAATTTCTGGTTTGATCTTATTAGAGTAAGAGACAAACTTAATTATATCTTGGCTGTTTTTTTTATTACATTTTAATTCTGTTAAATTTCCATTAGTTAATTCAAATGCAGAATTTGGACCAAAAGAGTAAAACAACCTCTCTTTTGCTGGAGCATATATTATTCCTCCAGCAGGTTTTTGATTTAAAATTAGACCAGCATTAATTGTAAACTCATCTAAATCATTTATATAATCATATGTTCCATCGATAGGATCTACCAACCAAAAATCTTTAAGATTATCATTATCTTTATTATGTAGTGTTTCTTCAGAGACAATTGGAATATTAGGGGTAAGTTCTAATATTTTCTGAGTGATAATTTTATTAACTTCTAAATCTCCATTACTGACTGGAGTGTTATCTTCTTTAATTTTTTTAGTTAGTCCATTTTTCCTGAGTTTTATTGAAATATCCCCAGCATATAAAAAAGTATCAATTAAATTTTCTATTATTTCTTTAATATTTAATTTTGACATTATTTTACTTTTTCTAGTTCTATATTTCTTATATTTATCACTTTTTTTCCAACATGTTCAAAATTAACTGTTACTTTATCTTTAATTATTGATTGTACTTGACCAATACCCCATTCTTTATTTTTGGGATTAATTACTCTATCACCAGGGTCATAATCTAAAATCATTAATTTAACTTATATTAGAAATTAGTATAAATACCACCTGATGAATAAAGAATTAAATTCAATTGGAATAGATAAAAAACCATCTGATACTAAAGTCGTGGTAGCTATGTCTGGTGGGGTAGACTCTTCAACAGTTGCGGGTATGATGAAAAAAGAAGGGTACAACGTTATTGGTATAACTTTAAAACTTTATGATGATGGTAAAGAAGTTGCAGCGTCAAAACAATGTTGTTCCGGTCAAGATATTATGGACGCAAAAAGGGTTGCTCATAAATTGGATATTGAACATAAAATTTTATATTATCAAAATAAGTTTAAACAAGGTGTCATCGATAATTTTGTAGAAAGTTATTTAAAAGGAGAAACTCCAATCCCATGCGTTCAATGTAATCAAACAGTAAAATTTAAGGATTTATTTGAAGTTTCTAAAGATCTTAATGCTGATGCGTTAATTACTGGTCATTATGTAAAAAGTATTACCAATCAAGAAACTACTAATATGTATAGAGCTATTGATGAAAATAGAGATCAAAGTTATTTTTTATTTAATACTACTAGAGATCAATTAAACTATTTAAGATTTCCATTAGGTGGAATGTTAAAAAATCAAACCAGAGAAATCGCAAAGAAATTGGAACTTAACGTTGCTGACAAACCTGATAGTCAAGATATATGCTTTGTACCCAATGGAGATTATGCTTCTGTTATTCAAAAATTTAGACCAGACTCTTTTCAAAAAGGAAATATTAAAAATTTAGAAGGCAAGGTTATTGGCATACATGATGGAATAATTAATTTTACCATTGGTCAAAGAAAGGGAATTAAAGTTTCCGATAAAGAACCTTTATATGTGCTAAAGATTAATTCTGAGAAAAATGAAATAATAGTTGGACCTAAAGAAAAATTAGGAAAGAAAAATATTTTGTTAAGAGAAATTAATTTATTATCAGATAAAAGAGATTTTGATCAAAATATTTTCGTAAAAGTTAGATCTACAGGTGCTTTGTTAGAAGCTAAAATTGATCTTAATAATGATAATACTGCAAAAGTAAATTTGATGAACTCTGAAGATGGTATTTCCCCAGGTCAAGCCTGTGTTTTTTACAATCAAGATCCCTTAGGATACAAAGTTTTGGGTGGTGGGTGGATAAAAGAATAGATTAAGTTCTATTTTTTCTTATTCTTTTTTCTAGCTCTTCTTTTTTTAGAGCCCATTTTTCTTCGGCCTCTATGTTTTTTTGGGTAACTCATTCAATCCTATATATTAATTTATTGACGTTTTTTACGGGATATAGCATTGTCCCTGAAACTTATCAATTGTTATGTCAGATTCTTTTAAAACTTTTTTAAAGCATACAGCTAAAGATTTTCATAATCAGTCAGTTAATCCACCGGTTGTTAGAGCTTCAACGATTATCTTTAAAACTATGCAAGATATTAGAAGAACTCAACTAAAAGCAAAAAAGAATCCTACAGGTGGTCATTATGATTACGGAAGACAAGGAACATCAACCACTCATATTTTAGAAAAAATTTTAACCAAACTTGAAGAAAGTTATCATGTATTCCTAACTCCCACAGGGTTTGGGGCAGTTTTTTTAGCAATGTTTAGTATTTTAAGACCTGGAGATGAAATAATAGTTGCTGATCCAGTTTACAGTCCAACACGAACATTATCTCAAGATTTCTTAAAGGATTTTAATATCAAAGCTATATTTTATAATCCGCATGACTTAAAAACTATAGAAAATAATATTACTAAAAAAACAAAACTTATCTTTGTTGAAAACCCAGGCAGTAATACTTTTGAATTTCAAGATTTAGGTAAAATTATATCTATTGCTAAAAAATATAAAATTTTATCAGCAATTGATAACACATGGGGTACACCTTATTTCCTTAAACCTATTAAATTAGGCTTTGACATGTCTATAGTCTCTGCAACAAAATATTATTCAGGACACTCAGATGTTATGGGGGGCACCTTAGCGGTAAATAAAAAAGTTTTTAATAAAGTTTATAACGCTCAAAGAGTTACAGGATTAAGATTAAGTCCAGATGATGCTTATTTAATTACTAGAGGTTTGCGTACCCTTGATGTGAGGCTTGATAAACACAGGGATAATGCAAAAAAGGTGTCAGAGTTTTTATCTAAGTTTAAAAATATCAAATTACTTTACCCTTATAAAAAAGACTCTTTTAATTTTAGAATGTGGAAAAAATATTATTCTGGAGCGTCTGGACTAATGGGTCTAAGAATTAAGTCAAAAAGTAAAAGTTCAGTAGTTAAATTTGTAAATTCACTTAAATTATTTGGTCATGGATATAGTTGGGGTGGTTTTGAAAGTTTGGCTCTCCATCAAAATGTCAGAGAACAAGGTTTAAGAAGCTATCTTAAACTTGCAGATAATGAATATATTGTAAGATTACATATTGGTCTTGAGGATCCTGATGATTTAATTGCAGATATAAAACAAGCTCTTAAACATCTTAAATGACAACAGAAAAATTTTTTAGAAATAATACTGCTTTAATCACTTTAATTGCTGCCTGCGGTGTTGTTTTTATTTCATTAGGAGTAAGACAAACATTTGGATTATTTTTTTTAGATTTTAAAGAAGAATTAAATATTTCACTTACTCAATCAGGATTGGCAATAGGTATTCAAATGTTAATGTGGGGTTTAACAGGTCCTATTTTTGGAGCAATCGCTGATAAATATGGTGGACCTAAAGCTATTTCATTAGCATTTATTTTTTTTATTGCGGGTATTTATTTTCTATACGCTGGACCCAATACAGGAATTTTTTTTCAACTAGATCTTGGTATATTAGTTGGTATTGGTCTTGGTGGTACTGCAATTAGCATACCAATGGCGGTAGTTGGAAAACATTTTCCTTTATCAAATCGAACTATTGCAATGAGTATTGTAACTGCTGTTGGATCTTTTGGATATTTTTTATCACCTCTATTTACTTCTTATTCTTTAATTAAATTTGGTTGGAATGATACCTTATTATTTTTTATATTTGCTTTAGTTATAGGATTTGGAATATCTTATTTTGTAAGAACCCCATCCTTAGAGCAAAGTATTGAACAGCCTAATACACAAAATACATCTGAAGCTTTAAAAGAAGCTTTGGGAACAAAAAGTTATGTTTTATTAGTGTTAGGTTTTTTTGTTTGTGGGTTTCACATAACATTAGTTGGAACTCATGTACCAACATATGTAATTGATCGTGGGCTTGAAGAATGGACTGCAGCAACTATTTTATCTTTAATCGGTTTATTTAATATAGTTGGTTCACTGTTAAGTGGATATCTTTCAACAAAAATAAGTAAAAAAATTATCTTAAGTGTAATTTATGCACTGCGAGGTATTTCTATAATTTTGTTTATTATGTTGCCCGCTAGTAATCTTAATGCTTTTATTTTTGGAGCAAGTTTTGGATTTTTATGGCTTTCAACAGTACCTGCAACTAGTGGAATTGTAGCTCATTTATTTGGAACAAAATATTTAGGGTTGTTATATGGAATTGTTTTTCTAAGTCATCAGATTGGATCTTTCTTTGGAGCTTATTTAGGAGGTCTTTTTCACGATCTTTATGGGTCTTATGACTATGCGTGGTATTTAGCTATTGCACTCTCAGTTTTTGCAGCAATAATACATTTACCTATTAAAGAACAAGCTGTGATGCGATTAAAAGCTGAATAAATTGAAAACATTAAGTCAATTATCCTCAATTCATTATTCAAATAAGCCCTATATAATCCAAAAATCAGAAAAGGGATTTGACGTTTATACCGATTTTTCAAAAAAAATTATTTTAAACAATAAAAATATTTATAATTTTTTAAATAAAAAATTTAAAAAGAAAAAAAAATATACTTCAACGGATTTATTTATAGGTTTTTTTGGTTACGAAATATTAAACAATTTAATAGATATAAAACTACCAAAGCAAAGAAGTGCAAACTTCCCAAAAGGAATTTTTTATAAGCCTGAAAAAAAAATTACCTTATCTAATAATTTAAATTTTCAATTATTAACAAAAATTAAAATTAATAATAATTTTAAAATAAATATTAATAAAAACTCATATACTAAAATTTTTAATCAATTTAAAAAAAAGATTAAAGCTGGTGAAACTTATCAAATTAAAATATGTACTAAATATAAAAATAAAACAAAGATAGATCCTTTAGATTTTTTTTGTAGATTGTCCCAGAGCAATTTAGCTCCAGAGGCATTTATGATTAAAGATGTTGATTATTCAATAATTAGTTGCTCCCCAGAGAATTTAATTACCAAAAAAGGGTTAACTATTTCAACAAAACCAATAGCAGGTACTTTAAAAAAAAATAAAAATTTTACTAAAAAAAAAGCCTTAGCCTTTTTCCAAAATAACATTAAAGAAAGCAAAGAACATAATATGATTGTTGATATGGAGCGTAGCGATTTATCTAGAATATGTATTCCAGGATCTGTAAAAATTTTAAAATTAAAAGAGGTTGAGGAATATAAAGATTTATATCATTACGTTAGTCTAATTGGAGGCAAATTAAAAAAAGATATTAAAAATTTAGATATCATTAAATCTATGATGCCTGGAGGATCAGTTATTGGATGTCCAAAAATTAGCACATTAAAACTTTTAAATAATCAGGAAAAAGAAAATAGAAATATTTACACTGGAAGTTTTGGATATATCAAATTTAATGGTGATATGAGATTTAATATTATTATACGATCTCTTTTAAATTATAAAAATATTTCTGAAATTGCTGTAGCCTCAGGTGTTGTGATTGATAGTAATGCCAATCATGAATTTAATGAGAATTACATTAAAGCAAAAGCATTAATTGATTTATTTAAATGATATATATTATCGATCATAAAGATTCTTTTACTTACAATGCTGTTCATCAATTTTCTAATTTTGATGAGGTAAAGTGTGACGATTATAAAGATATAAATTTTCAGACATTAAAAAAAGCCGACACAATAGTTTTGTCACCTGGACCAGGTAACCCTAAAAATTACCCAATTACATCCAGGGTTTATAAAAAATTCAAAGGTAAAAAAAAAATCATTGGTATTTGTTTGGGTTTCCAGCAAATTTTATTTTGTGAAAAAGGGGAAATAATTGAGCAAAATAAAATCTACCATGGCTATCAATCCAAGATATCAGTGATTAGCTCTAAATCTATATTTGAAAAAGGAAATATCTATAAGGTTGGCAGATACCATTCATTAAAATTAAAAGAACCTTTTAAAGCAAAAAATTTTGAAATCACCATGAGATGCAATGAAACAAATGTTGCAATGACTGTTGAAAATAATATAGATAAAATTTATGGTTTTCAATTTCACCCTGAATCTTTTTTAACAATCAATGGTAACCTACTTATCAAAAAAATCTTATCTGCTTAAAAATCTTAAAGAAGTAGATTTTAATGATCTATGGGGCGATAGAGGTATTTTTACAACTATGTGGATTTATAATAGTCCGCCTAAAATTTTATTTTTTAAAAATCATCTAGAAAATTTATTGAAATCACTAACTCAATATAAGTTAAATAAACCCAATTTAAAAAAAAATATTCTCAAATTATTAAAACAAAATATTAATTTTAAAAAAAAATATAATCATCTTTTAAGAGTTGCTGTAAATAAAAAGTTAATATCAATTTCTTTAAGACCTAGACCTAAAACAATATTAAATTTTGATTTAAAACTAATAAATTTTAAAAGAATTGACCCTAAATATAAGAATTTAAAATACAGATTTATTTTAAAAAATCTTGCAAAACTTGATGGTAAAAAATCTGATATTGTCCTATGTCATAAAGGTAAAATTCTTGAAACTGGAACTTCAAATATTTTATTTATTAAAGATGGTGTTTTTTATTCACCTATTAAAGACTATTACGAAGGAATTACCCTTAAGTTTTTTAAAAAAAAAATAAAAAATATAATTAAAAAAGATATTTTTATAAAAGACTTAAATAATTTTGATGAAATTATTTTAATTGGTTCAGGTAAAGGTGTGACTTCAGTTAAAACAGTTAACAAATTTAAATGGAAAAGAAAAAGTTTAAAATCTTACAAAATCTTAAAAAAATATTTTTATCAAGCTGCTCAAAGCAATCCAATTTATAAATAATGAGAGATCCAAATAATCCTTGTTTGTTTTGTAATATAAAAGAAAGCGGTTTAGCTTTAGAAAATAATGAAGCGTATGCTAGTTTTGACAGTTATCCAGTAAGCTATCTCCATTGTTTAATAATCCCTAAACGTCATGTACAAGATTATTTTGATTTAACAGATGAAGAGATTTTATCGTGCAATGATTTAATAAAAAAAATTAAAAATGAAATTGTAAAAAAAGATAAGTCTGTCTTAGGTTTTAATATTGGAACTAATGCTGGTAAAACGGCGGGTCAATCGATTATGCATTGCCATATACACGTTATTCCTCGAAGACAAGGGGATGTGGATAACCCTCAAGGAGGAGTTAGATCAGTAATTCCTTTAAAACAACACTATAAACGGAAGTCTTAAAGATTGCTTTGACATTTTGACCAATTTAAAATGGTTGATAAGAAAAGTTAATTATACTAAATAATTTCAAAATTAACTAAGATTCTAACTAAAATTATATGGATATATTATCAAATAACCCTTTTATAAATTTAACAGAAATTTTTAATCCAATAGCAATGCAATTATTCATAGTGGCTATGGTGGCCCTTGTTATCATTGGTACTGTAGTTGATATTATCCATAAAAAAAATGTTCAATATTTTTTTAATAACGCCAAAAAAGCAAAACTCTCAGCTACTAAAGAATTAGGATCTGGTGAGAGAATTGCGGTAATTGCAAAAACAGTTGTTCACGATATAGCAACAACTTCTGAACTAGGTGCAGGAAAAAGAAGAGTCGCTCATGTTTTGGGAATGTATGGAACAATTATATTTTGGATTTCATCTGCTGTTCTTGTGTTTTGTTACACCTCTAGTACTTCTGGAGATAGTAGCACTTGGTCGTTTCTATGGCACCTAGGCGCTATAATGACTTGTCTAGGTGGTTTTTGGTTTTGGTTATTCTTAAGAGTAGATGTCTCTGCTGAAGCACATCCATGGTACAGAATTATTAAAGCCGATCTATTTGTTTTAGCTTTATTAGCTTGCTCAACATTTGGTTTAGCTTGGTCATTTACACAATCGTTTGGATCAGTAGGATTAAGTTATTTATTTTTAGTTTTATTTATAGCTTCAAATTTAATTTTATTTGGAGGAGTTTATTGGAGTAAATTTGCACACATGTTCTATAAACCAGGTGCTGCAATTCAAAAAAATTTAGCTGAAGCTGACGGATCAAGAGATAATCTACCTCCACCAGCAGATGCCCCTGAACAATTTGGTTTAGGAATTAAAAGAGAGCAACCAAAACATTATTAATATGATTAATTTTAAAAAGGAGAGAGAATAATATGTCAACATTTGTATACATGACAAGATGTGATGGCTGTGGTCATTGCGTAGATATTTGCCCATCAGATATTATGCACATAGATGAAAACATAAGACGTGCAGTAAACATTGAGCCAAACTTTTGTTGGGAATGTTATTCATGTGTTAAAGCTTGTCCTAATCATGCTATTGATGTCAGAGGTTATGCAGATTTTGCTCCAATGGGTCATAGTGTGAGAGTTAGAAGAGAAGAAGAAAAAGGAACGATTTCATGGAAAATTAAATTTAGAAATGGAACTGAAAAAAATTTCGTTTCCCCAATCACCACAAAGCCATGGGGAAAATTTATTCCAAAGCTTGCTGAAGGAGAAAAGCCAAATCAAGGTGAGATTAATTCACAAAGATTATATAATGAACCACACGGTCTTAATACTGGGGAAGAATTACCAGTAGTGCCAAAAGAATCCTTTAAAAAAGGAGTTTATTACTAATGGCTAACCACAAAACACATTACGAGGATTGCGATATTTTAGTTGTTGGTGGTGGTATGGCTGGTACTGGCGCTACATTTGAAGCTAGACATTGGGGTAGAGACATGAAGATCATTTGTGTCGAGAAAGCAAACATTGATAGAAGTGGAGCAGTTGCTCAAGGTCTTTATGCAATCAATTGTTACATGGGAATGCAATGGGGAGAAAACCAACCTGAAGATCATGTTCGATATGCAAGAAATGACCTAATGGGTATGGTGCGAGAAGATTTAGGTTATGACATGGCTCGTCATGTAGACTCAACTGTTCATATGTTTGATGAATGGGGACTACCTATGATGAAAAATGAAAAAACAGGTAGATACTTAAGAGAAGGTAAATGGCAGATCATGATTCATGGAGAAAGCTACAAACCTATCGTTGCTGAAGCTGCTAAAAAATCAGCTGATAAAATTTATAATAGAATAATGATTACTCATTTATTAATGGATGAGGCTCAAGATAATAGAATTGGTGGAGCTGTTGGCTTTAATATGAGAACAGGAGATTTTCATGTATTTAGAGCAAAAGCAGTAATAGTGGCTGCTGGTGGAGCATCACATATATTTAAACCTAGATCGGTTGGAGAAGGAATGGGTAGAACTTGGTATGCTCCTTGGAGTAATGGTTCTGCGTACGCTCTTCCGATTGCTGCAGGTGCAAAGATGACACAAATGGAAAATAGAATCGTACTTTGTAGATTTAAAGATGGTTATGGTCCAGTTGGTGCATATTTCTTACATTTAAAAACTTATACACAAAATGCGAATGGCGAAAATTATGAGAAAAAATGGTATGAACAAACTAAAGAGTTAGTTGGTGAATATATAGATCATCATCCAACTCCAACTTGTTTAAGAAATCATGCATTTATCCAAGAAGTGGCTGCAGGGGGTGGACCAATTCATATGGTAACTACTGAAGCATTTCAAGACCCACACTTAGAAACTGTTGGATGGGAAAACTTTTTAGGTATGACAGTTGGTCAGGCTGTCGTTTGGGCATCTCAAAATATTGATCCAAAATACACTAATCCTGAATTAACAACTTCAGAGCCTTATGTTATGGGTTCTCACGCAACATGTTCAGGTGCTTGGGTTAGTGGACCTGAAGATCTATCTCCACCAGAATATTTCTGGGGTTATAATAGAATGTTAACTATTGACGGTCTTTTTGGTGCAGGTGATACAGTTGGTGGAAGTGCTCATAAATTTTCATCAGGTTCATTTACTGAAGGTCGTTTAGCTGCAAAAGCTGCGGTAAAATATATTGAAGATAAAAAAGCAGACGGCATTAAAGTTTCTGATAAACAATGTGAAGATTTCAAGAAAGCTGTATACAAACCTCTTGAAAATTACACAATCGGTAGAAATGAAATTACGGGTGGAACAGTTTCACCAAGTTATATTTCACCAATTCAAGGGCTTCAAAGGCTTCAAAAAATCATGGATGAATATGTTGGAGGAATTACATCTAACTATATGACAAATGGCAATATGTTAAAAAGAGGACTTGAATTGCTTGACTGGTTACAAGAAGACTTAGAAAATATTGGTGCCGAAGATTATCATCAACTAATGAGAGCTTGGGAGCTTAAGCATAGAGCTTTAACATCTCAATGTGTAACAGAACATACCTTATTTAGAGAAGAAACTCGTTGGCCTGGATATTATTACAGAGGAGATCATATGAAATTAGATGATGAAAATTGGCATTGTCTGACAGTTTCTAGAAGAGATCCTCAAACAGGGAAGTTTACTCTAGAAAAAGTGCCGGTTTATCACATTGTTGATGAAAACGAGAAGAAAAAAGCTTCTTAGACCTTAACTATAATATTTATGGATCTTTTATCAAAGTCAGACGAAGAGATTTTTTTAATCGCAAAACCTATTTGGGATAATTTAGTAAGATCTTCTAATATTAAAGATTATGGTGGATTTACTAAAGATTTTTCTACGCAAATGCTTTTTGGAGCTAATGAAGTTGAGCTAGGTAAGCAATGGGCCAATAATAAGATTATAACCAACCTTAAAGAAACCTTTGATCCATTTGGTTGCTTAAGACGAGGAGAACACATTACGGTCTTAATTAAACAAACTAACAAAGAGATCCCAGGTGAATTTCTTGGAAGGTTAGTCCTTGGTGTTGAGGACGATGAGATTAAAGTTTTTGGGGCAACAATTTATTAAATTTAGATTTGACAAATTATTTTCTGGTGTTATTCAGCATCAAAAATGTCTTTTTCAAATTTAAAAATATTCAGTAAAATTTCATATTTAAAGACAAATATAATTAAAGCTGGAATTTTTCTTGGTTTAACAGCCTACTGGTCAGTAATATTAGTTGGAACTTTTATAACTTTTAGTTAATAATTTTAATTAATTTTAAATATAAAATATGGAAGTCTTTTTACCTATTGCACAGGTACCTATTAACGTTTTAGAAATTCTTTTTTTAAGTGGTGTTGTAGGAATACTCTCAGGACTTTTTGGAGTAGGTGGTGGATTTTTGATGACTCCTTTTTTAATTTTTTTAGGAGTACCCCCAACTTATGCTGTTGCTAATGAAGCAAATAATATTTTAGCTACATCAGTCTCAGGTTCAACAACCCATTATTTAAAAAATACTTTAGATTACAAAATGGGTTTCATGATTGTAATTGGAGGGTCAATCGGAACTTTACTTGGAATTTATACTTTTAGTTATTTTAAAGGTATTGGAAAAATTGATACGCTTATAGCACTTGCTTACATGTATATTTTAGCAATTATTGGATCTTTGATGTTGGTTCAAGGACTTGGTGAAATTGATAAAGCCAGAAAAAAAATTCAAGTTAAGAAGAAGCTTCATGTTCATTATTGGATTCATGGTCTTCCTTTTAGAATGAGATTTCAAAAATCAAAATTATATGAAAGTGCCTTTACACCAATTATAATTGGTTTAATGGTTGGATTTATCGCAGCAATCATGGGCATTGGTGGAGCATTCATATTAGTTCCAGCAATGATTTATATAATTGGAATGCCTACAAGACTTATTCCTGGTACATCTTTATTTGTAACAATTTTTGTTAGCGTTATTGTAACATTTTTGCATGCTTTTAATTATGGTTCTATAGATTTAATTTTAGTTTTAATGCTTGTTACAGGATCAATTATAGGTGTTCAAGTAGGTCAAAAATTAGGAGAAAAAATTGATAGCGCTGGATTAAAAACTTTACTCGCTATATTATTATTAGCAGTTGGTATTGCTATTGCTTACGACGCTTTTTTTGCTGAACATATTGTAAAAGATATACCTAAAGTTGAAGATAAAGATTTAAATTCTTTATCTGCACTTATCCAAAAGTTTTCTAAAGATATGCCTGTGATCTATAGTTTATTTTCAATATTTTTTGCAGTTGGTCTAGGTATAGCAGCAGCCTTTATAAGAAGATTCTTTTCAGATCTTAGAAAAAAACATTTTAATAAACCAGCTTAAATAATATAATTAAAATATAAGCTAATTATTAAAATACTTACAATTCCAACTGTACTCATTCCAATAAATCCTACTAAAAAAGGCTTATATCCCATTTTTCTTATATCTCTCAAATTTGTAGATAATCCTATAGCAGCCATAGCCATTGTTAGTGATATTTTCGATAGTGTTTTTATAAATTCGATAGTTGATTGCCAATCATAATAAAACTTATTATTTAGAAATTGATAATCACCAATATTTCTAACAATAATCATGCCAATAAAACCTAATACAAAGTAGGGAAAGATATTAATTAATGAGTAATTTTTTTCTTTAGATTGACCTCTATTATACAAAAAAGCGAATAGGGGAATCATCACAATTAAAAATGTATTTCTAATTAATTTAGTAACAGTAGCAACATTAAGAGTTTCAGGACTATTAAACTGTTGGTCATAAATTAATCCAGCGGCTGCAACTTGTGAAGTCTCATGAATAGCTGTTCCTAAAAATAACCCGATTAACATTGGATCACCATCAAAATATATATTTGAAAAATATGGATAGATTAGCATCGATATTATTCCAAAAATTGTAATATTTGCTATAGCATAGGATACTTCATTCTTGTTGGCCTTAATAACAGGTGCGGTTGCCATAATTGCAGTTGTCCCACATACCGTACAGCCAACAGATATTAAATAAGCCATTCGAGTTGAAATCTTAAGTTTTTTTATTAATAATTTGATCACTATTAAAACGCTGATGATACAAATTATTATTAAGGGTATAGCAACTTTTCCAAATTCTAAAAATTCAAATGGTTTAAGTTGAATTCCTAAAAGAATAATTCCCAACTTTAGAATATGTTTTTGGGTAAAGTTTAGACCTTGTAAAAAAATATCTCTAAATTGAAAAATATTACCAAAGAAAATTCCAAGCAATATTGCAATCATTGCTGTAGATATTGGACTTTTTTCATAACCCAAAAGTTCTATTCCAATAATATTATTTAACCCTTGAGACAGAGTATAAAGAACAAAAGCAAGGATTATACCTGGTATGACTACCAAGTTTTGCTTATTTAGCATTAGGGGATTTTAATTAATTATGCACTTCTATAAAGCTTAGTCATAACAAATTCTCTATGACCTAATGCTTCAGCGCAAGTTAATCTTCCATTTGCAACTCTAAGAGTTGTTTTAATTAATTCATCACCTGCTTCAGATAAATTCATTTCTCTTGATAGAATTTTAGAAACATCGCAATCAATATGCTCTCCCATAGTTTTAACTGTTAATGGGTTAGCAGTTAATTTAATTACAGGTTCGATTGGATTTCCAACGATATTTCCTTGACCTGTAGGGAATAAGTGAATGTTAAATCCAGCAGCAGCTTGAAGTGTTACACATTCTGCAGCAGCAGATGAGGTATCCATAAAGTATAAACCTTTACCTTTTTTTGGTTCTTCTGCAGGTTCTAAAACGTCTATAAATTTACAGTTTCCAATTTTTTGAAAATTGCCAAATGCCTTTTCTTCAATAGTAGTTAAACCACCAGCAATATTCCCAGCAGTTGGTTGGCTTTCGGAAAGGTCGTCAGTTGCTTCTTTTAATATAAAGTCATTATAAGAATTCCAAGTCTTCATGAATTTCTCAGATGCTTCAGGGGTCGCACCTCTTTTTGCACATACAGCTTCAGCTCCAGTTAATTCAGAAGTTTCACCAAAACATAAATGAACCCCTAAAGGTTCTAGTTTATCCATTAAGTTTCCAACTGTTGGATTTGATGCTAAACCTGATGTCGTATCTGACTCTCCACATTTAACGGATATCCACAAATCACTTATTGGGCATTCTTCTCTTTGTTTTTCTGAAGCCCACATCACAAATTCTTGTGCTTTTTTTGAAGCTTTCATGATAGTTCCAATGTCACCAGTTCTTTCAATATGAAAACCTTCGACTGGCTTACCTGTTTTAGCAATACCATCTACAATTTTTTTAGTCCACTTTGGTTCAATACCAATAACAATAACTGCAGCTACATTTGGATTACAGCCAGTTCCAATCATTGTTCTAAAATGTAGTTCTAAATCAGCACCAAATTGAAGTCTTCCATAAGAGTGAGGAAGTGCAATAGTACCTTTAATATTATTTGCTACAGCCTCAGCGCAAGCATTTGAAATATCATCAACAGGAAGAATAATAACGTGGTTTCTAGTACCCGCTCTACCATTTTCTCTTCTATAACCTAAAAAACTTTTTGGAATTTCCATATTTTACCACTTCTTTGTTTTAACGTTGTGAACATGAACATGCTCACCTTTTTTTATTGATTTTACAACTTTGCCAATGTCGTGACCATATTTTAAAATTGTGTCACCTTCATTAAGGTCTGTCATTGCAATTTTGTGTCCTAAAGGAATTTCGTCCGCTGATTGAATATTGACAGTTTTGTCATTTTCCATCACCCAGCAAGAGCAATTTTGGTTGGGTGTAACTTTTTCTATTACAACAACGCCTACGTTGTCTTTTTCATCATGAATTATTATGTCTGTTGCCATATTATATAGTGTCGATTTGTTATTTGAATTTTAGAAAATCTTATATATTAATCCAAAAAATTAACAAATAAATATTATAAAATATTCAAGGAAAGGTCTGGTTTTAATATGGCAAAAATGACAACTGAAGAAGCTTTTGTAAAAGTTTTACAAATGCATGGAATAGAGCATGCATTCGGAATTATAGGTTCAGCATTTATGCCTATTTCAGATATTTTTCCAGATGCAGGAATTACTTTTTGGGACGTCGCTCATGAGACAAATGGAGGTTTGATAGCTGATGGCTACACAAGAGCAACAGGTAAAATGTCAATGGTCATTGCACAAAATGGACCCGGTATCACTGGGTTAGTTACTCCAATTAAAACAGCTTATTGGAATCATACACCTTTATTATTAGTAACACCTCAAGCAGCCAATAAAACAATGGGTCAAGGTGGTTTTCAAGAAGTAGAACAAATGAATTTATTTAAAGACATGGTTTGTTATCAAGAAGAAGTTAGAGACCCTTCAAGAATGGCTGAAGTATTAAATAGAGTAATTGAAAAAGCTATAAGAGGATCTGCTCCAGCTCAAATCAATGTCCCTAGAGATTATTGGTGTCAAGTTATTGATATCGAATTACCGCCAATTGTAAGACTTGAAAGACAAGCAGGTGGTACAGAGGCTATAAAAAAAGCTGCAAAACTTTTATCTGATGCAAAATTTCCAGTTATTTTATCAGGAGCAGGAGTAGTAATTGGTGGTGCTATCGAAGAAACTAAAAAATTAGCTGAGAAATTAGATGCTCCAGTTTGTTCTGGCTATCAACACAATGATAGTTTTCCAGGAAGTCATCCACTGGCGTGTGGTCCATTAGGATATAATGGTTCAAAAGCAGCAATGGAACTTATAGCTAAAGCTGATGTTGTTTTAGCACTAGGAACTAGATTAAATCCATTTTCAACTTTACCAGGTTATGGAATGGATTATTGGCCAAAGAATGCAAGTATAATTCAAGTAGATATTAACTCGGATAGAATTGGTCTAACAAAAAAAGTTACAGTTGGTATTTGTGGTGATGCAAAGTTAGTTGCCAGTCAAATTTTATCAAATCTTTCAGCTAATGCTGGTGATACTGATAGACAATCCAGAAAAGATTTAATTCACCAAACAAAATCAGCTTGGTTGCAAAAACTATCAAGTTTAGATCATGAAGATGATGATGAAGGTACAGTTTGGAATAAAGAAGCCAGAGAAAGAGATGCTGACAGAATGTCTCCAAGACAAGCATGGAGAGCTATTCAAGCTGGAATGCCTGATGATGTAATCATTTCAAGTGATATTGGAAATAATTGTGCTATTGGAAATGCATACCCTACATTTGAAAAACCAAGAAAATATTTGGCCCCAGGTTTATTTGGTCCTTGTGGTTATGGTTTCCCTTCAATTTTGGGAGCAAAAATTGGTTGTCCAGATACACCAGTAATTGGGTTCGCTGGGGACGGTGCTTTTGGAATAAGCATGAATGAAATGAGCTCATGTGCAAGGGAAGAGTGGCCAGCAATAACTATGGTTATATTTAGAAATTATCAATGGGGTGCAGAAAAAAGAAATACGACACTGTGGTTTGATAATAATTTTGTGGGCACTGAACTTGATCCAAAATTAAGTTATGCAAAAGTAGCTGATGCATGTGGTTTAAAAGGAATAACCGTGAGAACTATGCAAGAAACCACTGATGCAATTAAACAATCATGCGAAGATCAAAAAAAAAGAATAACTACATTTATTGAAGTAATTTTAAATCAAGAATTAGGGGAACCATTTAGAAGAGATGCTATGAAAAAACCAGTGAGGATTGCTGGTATTAAAAAAGAGGATATGAAAAAGCAACCTTCTTTGACATCATAGTATTTGATTTTAGAAAGTATAATAATTTAGCTGCATGCATGTAGTTAATGATAATAATTGTGGGTGGATAAATGATCTTAACCCAAGAACAAATATAAAGTCACTATCTACAAATGAGGATTGTGATTGGTTAATCATCGGCGCAGGTTATACTGGATTATCAGCAGCAAGAAAATTATCCCAATTACATCCAGCACATAAAGTAATTATTACCGATTCTCAGCTTGCTGGTGAAGGTGCCAGTAGTAGAAATTCAGGCTATCTTGTTGATACAACATTAAATGATGGTTTTACCTCCAACAAAGAATTAAGTAATTATAAAAAAAAAGCTGATATTTATAATTTAGGGATAGAAGTAGTAAAAAAATTTATAAAAGAGTATCAAGTTGATTGTGATTGGAATGATTGTGGAAAATATTTTGCTTCATCAAACACTGAAGATTTAAAAATCTTATCTGGTTTTTCAGATCTTTTAGAAAAGTTAAATTTTGATCATGAAATTCTCTATAAAGATGAATTGGCTAAAAGACTTGGTACAAAATTTTATAATGTTGCACTTAAAACTAAAGGTGGAATTCTTATACATCCTGCTAAACTAGCAAGAGCAATGGTTGATACTTTATCAACCAATATTAATTTATTTGAAAATTCAACATTACTAGATTGGACTAAAGAAAAAGATTCAATATTGGCAAATTTTTCAAGTGGATCAGTAAGATGTAAAAAGATTATTTTTGCAACTAATGGGTTTCTAAAATCTTTAGGGATCAAAACTAATTATAACTTTCCAATAACTTTAACTGCAAGCATGACTAGACGATTGTCAGATCAAGAATTTAAGTTAATGGGTGAGCCTAAAGAATGGGGTGTTTTACCAGTTAGACCAATGGGAGCAACTGTTAGGATGACAAAAGATAGAAGAATTTTGATCAGAAATACAGCTGAAATTCATGATCCTTTTAAGATGTCAAAATTAGAATTGAGTAACAGAGCAAAGATACAAAAAATCGGCTTAAAGAAAAGATTTCCTCAATTACCGGATAATATAATTCATTCTACTTGGTCTGGAATTGTTTCAAGAAGTAGGAATAGTTCACAAATTTTTGAAAAAATTGATAACAACGTTTATGTGGCAGGATGTTATAATGGATCTGGTATTGGTGTAGGCACCTTATTTGGTGAGCAAATTGCAATCAAAGCTAGCAATGAACATTCCAAAGAAATAGAAACTATTGAAGCAAGAAATAAACCTACTTGGCTACCACCACAACCAATTTTGAACTTAGGCGTTAAGACTAGATTAATGTACGAAAGATTTAGAGCAAAATTTGAAATTTAAATAATAGCAGCTTTTACAGATCCTAATTTATCAATTTTTCCTAGATAAGTACCTTTACCTTGAATTGGTACCACACCAACAGTAGATCCTGTAAATACATAAAAATCTTTATCTAAATTAATTTTGTCTTTTCTAATTTTATTTAAAACGAATTTTAATGAATTTAGAGGATTTATAAATACAGTATTAGTATGACCGTTCACACTTTGACCTATTTTTTTATTTGAAATGTTAGTTTTTAAATTTCCAATATCTATTTTTTTATATTTAATTTTTTTACCAATTAAAAATTTAACATTCGCACCAAAATCACTGCACAAATCTCCAAAAGAAGTGATGCCTTGTTTTCTTTGTCTGTAACCCACAACTTCAATTACAGGAGCGATATGAGATATGTATTTTGAAATATTACCAAAAGAAACTTTTTCTTTAGAGTCAAAAAAGTTTTTTTTTATTAAGTAGCAAACCTCTAACTCTATACCCAATGTTGATTTATTAATTTTAACTTTTTTTCCAGATTTTAAAAAATTTCTTTTAAATATTGATGCATAGAAAGGTTCTTTCTCTTTTAATTTTTTCATTACAGGAATGGCAGTGCCTGCAGCTTTAAATCCTATAATTTCATCGTTTACTTTACTCTCACATAATCTTCTTAAAATTTCTGCATGTTTAAGTTTTCTGGTAAATTTTGATGGTAGTGGTGCAATAATCTTATTATTGATAAATGCATCGACAAGTTTATTTGCTGTTTTTTCTATTAATGTTTTTGCCATAAAAACTATCTATTTTAATACCGACATAGGGTCAAGTCTTGTTTGAAACCAATTAATTCTAAAATCTAAATGTGGTCCAGTAGATCTTCCAGTTGAACCTACTGTTCCTATAATATCACCTTGTGAAATTTTATCTCCAACTTTTACATACAGTTCATCTAGATGTGAATATATGGTAGAAATACCATGTCCATGATCCATTATAATTGTTCCGCCGGTGTAATATAGATCTGGTTCAGCCATAGTAACTATGCCTGTTGCAGAGGATTTGATTTTGGTTCCTTTTTTTGCAGCTATATCTATTCCATAGTGTGGCCACTTAGGTATTCCGTTTAAAATTCTTTGACTGCCATAAACACCACTAATAATACCATTTACCGGCATAATGAAAGTATCTTTAAAAAAATTCAAACTTGAATTTATTGCTCTTGCTTCACCAATTTTATTATTTTCTTCTTTAATTCTTTTATAAACCGATTCAGGAGGTGTTACTTTACTTTCAGGAAGACCATCAATTCTTTGAATATTATAGTCTCTCTTTAGAATTTTTTTGGTTATCTTATTTTTTTTTCCATTAAAAATTTCAGTGATTACTAAATCATATTTTCTATCTCTATCTATACCAAATACAAAGTAACCATCCTCTGAAACATTAATTTTTTTTTTATCTATTAAAATTTCAGCACCCGAATTAGTTTTGCCTAATATAAAATGACCTTGAAAAAAATCTCCTTTGAATTCAATAGAATTTGCCGAGGTATTAAAGATAATAAAAAAAAATAAAATTAATTTTTTAATTACTGAGCTGTCCATCCACCATCTATTAATATTGAAGTACCAGTAATCATTGAGGATGCTGATGAAGCTAAAAAGCAAACAGTAGTTGCCACATCACTTTCGGTAGCTAGTTTACCTATAGGAATTCTGTCCAAGGCTGATTTTTTGAATTTTTTATTTTTAAAAAATTTTTTAACCATTGGTGTAGCAACAAATGTTGGTGCTACTGTATTAACTCGTATATTATTTTTAGCTAATTCAACCCCCATGCCTTTAGTTAAGCCCTCTATACCAAATTTTGTCATATTATAAACATTTCTACCCTCACAGCCTACATGTCCAAGTTGAGATGACATATTAATAATAGAAGCAGGTCTTTTTTTATTTTTAAGCATTTTTTTTACTACTAGTTGAGCAACATTAAAAGCTGCTTTTAGATTAAGATCTACTAAGTAGTTCATGCTTGATTGTTTTACATTGACAAAAGGTTCAGGAATATTTGTTCCCGCATTATTAACTAAAATATCAATGATTTTAATTTTTTCTAATTTATTTTTTAAATCTTCATAATTCATTACATCACATTGTATTTTAACAATTTTTCCTTTTATCTTTTTTATATCTCTTTCTAATTTATCGAGATCTGATTGCGTTCTACTTAAACCTATAATTGTTGCACCTGCTTCTGCCATAGCCAAAGCACATGCTCTACCCAAGCCTTTACCAGCACCCGTAACCAATGCATATTTATTTTTAAGATTAATTTTTTGAAGATACATTATAAAAATAATATTTTAATATCGGTGTAAATCAACTCTATTGCAACTATAAGAATAGCCAATAATCCTGCCCAAGCAATCCATTTATATTCTTGAATCCATCTGGATATTAAGTTTGCAGCTGTAGCCATTAAAACTATTGATAGAGCTAAACCAAATACTAATAAACCATAGTGATCTCCAGCTGCACCAGCTACACCCAGAACATTATCTAAACTCATAGTGAAATCAGCAAGCAATATAGTCCAAATTGCTTTTAAAAAATTAGAATTATCAACTTTGATATCTTCTTCTTTTGTGTCACCTTTAATTACATCTGTATAAAGTTTGTAAACAATATAAAGTAATAAAATTCCTCCAAGCAGTCTCAATCCTGTGATTTGAAGTAAATAAGCAGTTAGTAAGGTTAGAATTATTCGTAAAATTACTGCACCACCAATTCCCCAAAAAATAATTTTTTTTCTTTGTTCAGCGGGAAATTTTGAAGCAACCATACCAATTATAATTGCATTATCTCCAGCTAAAACTAAATCGATAAAAATAATTTGACCTAGTATTGTTAATTGTTCAGGGGTTAATAATTCAGCAAACATTAATTTTTTAGTATCATATCTGCACCTTTTTCAGCAATCATTATTGTGGGTGCGTTAGTATTTCCTGATGTGATGTTTGGCATTATAGAGGCATCTATTACTCTTAAATTTTGAATTCCTCTAACTTTTAATTTTTCATCAACAACTGACATTTCGTCTTGACCCATTTTGCAAGTACCAACAGGGTGAAAAATTGTCTGAGTAAAATTTGATCCTTCTTTTACCAGTTCTTCATCCTCAGTTATGTGAGCACCTGGTCTATATTCCTCAGGCTCATATTTTTTAAAGGTTTCGGTTTCTAGCATTATTTTTCGAACAATTTTTAAACCTTGGGCAGCAACTTTTCTATCATCATCAGTTGATAAATAATTCATTTTAATTTTTGGATAATCTCTACTATCTCTACTTAGGATATTAATTTCACCTCTACTTGTGGGTCTTACATTGGCAACTGTCGGTGTTATTCCTTCAAAATCATGCATTGGTGTTACACCTAAAATATCCGTACTAACAGGGGAGACGTGAAATTGTAAATTAGGTGTTGCTCTTGATGAGTCACTTTTAACAAAGCCACAAACTTGGCTAGCACCCATTGTTACAGGACCACTTTGATTTAAGATATATTCAAGACCCATCATAAATCTTCCAAATAAACTTTCTACTTTTCTATTTAAAGATTTTAAGTTTTTTACTTTATAAACAGGTCTAAACATTAAATGATCTTGTAAATTTTGACCTACACCATTTAATTCATGAATAATATCTATACCATTATTTTTAAGCTTATTTAGATTACCAATTCCAGAAACCTGCAGTATGTGTGGTGAACCAATAGCACCTGCGGATAAAATTACCTCTTTATTTGCTTTTACAGTAATAAGTTTGTCGCCTTGATAATAACTAGCGCCGATAGCTTTTTTTCCCTCAAAATTTATTTTTTGTACATGAGCCTTAACTACAATTTTTAAATTAGGTCTTTTTTTTACAGGATTTAAATAACCTTTTGCAGCACTACATCTTAATTTTAATCCAGGTTTATTAAAGCTTGTAGTGAATTGAAAAAAACCTACACCAAAGTTATCTCCAGTATTAAAATCATTTGTTTTTGGAATACCATATTCCTCTGCAGCATTTTGAAATTCATCAAGTAGTTTTAGATTAATTTTTTTATTGGCAACTGTAATTGGACCGCTGTCATTATGAAATTCACTTTTACCAAGTTCATTATTTTCGGATTTTAAAAAGAAAGGTAAAACATCTTCCCAACTCCAACCTGTATTGCCTAATTGTCTCCAAATATTATAATCTTCTTTTTGACCCCTGATCCACAAAAGTCCATTTATAGAAGAACTACCTCCTAAGGTTTTACCTCTTGGATATCTGATTGATCTATTATTCATTGTTTCATCTGGCTCAGTTTTAAAACACCAATCTACTTTTGGATTATGCATTGTTTTAAAGTATCCAACTGGAATGTGAATCCATGGATAGGTATCTTTTCCTCCAGCTTCTAATAATAAAACTTTGTTATTGGGATTAGCACTTAGCCTATTTGCGAGCACGCAACCAGCAGATCCAGCTCCTAAAATAATATAATCAAAATTCTCCATTTGAATTGTTTTATATAATTAAAAAAAATAAATACTAGTATTACAGAAGTTTTTATCAACAATGTCACAATAAAGTGCTTGTTAATTACTCATGTTTTTGTGATTATACTTTTTTTAAAAAACAAACGAGAGAGGAAATATAATAATATGAAAAAAATATTATCGTTATTAGTAGGATCTCTTCTTTTAACTGTCATGACAGTTACTGGAGCGAATTCTGCTCAAACTCTTAAGTGTCAAACCGTAATTAGTGCAAAAGCTGATGAAGTGGTAATGTTGAAAGACTTTACAGATACAGTTACTGAGCTAACTCAAGGTTCACTTAAGTTTGAAATTATGCCAACAGGTTCAGTTGTAGGTGTAAAAGAAACTTTAGACGCAGTTGACAAAGGTTTGATTGATTGTGGTTTTGCTTGGACGCATTACTGGTCAGGTGATCATCCGGCTGCAATGTTATTCGGTTCTCCAGTTGCAGGTGCGGGTGTAGGTATTGATAATATCGCCTTCTTATCTTGGTTTCAATATGG
>Ga0209631_10002237_pt1 | contig 23388 bp, 9 predicted proteins | sample COG_08_FD_184752 | JGI IMG/M metagenome (GOLD analysis project Ga0209631, IMG submission 184752) | Pelagic Microbial community sample from North Sea - COGITO 998_met_08 (SPAdes) (version 2) | ecosystem: Environmental > Aquatic > Marine > Neritic zone/Coastal water | place: Helgoland, sampling... | reverse complement strand
TTTGTGTGTTTGTCGTATTTGTTGAGGAGCAGCCAAAAAAAAAAGGAAAAAAACGGCTCAAAGCTTATCCCTATAGGAGAATTAACCTCATTCTTAGACGCGCGCGTACTGTGTCATCATCACCACGCGAAACGAGCATTTGGAATCACGTCGCAAATTCGAATAAAGAAAACTTAATTTTATACATCAACAATGTCTGCTTTAGCTTCCACGTCGTCCTTCGTGGGCAACGCGAGCGCGTTCCGTAAATCCGCCGTTCCCTCGAAAAAAGAGGTTTTGAGAATGACGCCTATGTCTGCTTTGCGCGGTAGGTCGTTGCAAAACACTCCGGAGGGAGTTTCCGTGGATAAAAAGGGCGCAGACTTTTTCAACAAAACGTATTACCCGAAAGCCGAGGACGTGGATAATTCGCGCAAGCCGTGGGTGGTCGTCGATGCGACGGATTTGAGACTCGGGCGAATGGCGTCCGTCGCGGCGACGTATTTGAGAGGTGGGAACGTGGCGACGTACCACCCGTCGTTTACCACTGGGGTGAACTTGGTCGTCATCAACGCGGAAAAAGTGGTCGTTTCGGGGAAGAAATTCGAGGATAAGTTATACAGAAACTTCTCCACGACCGGTAGACCCGGGTCCATGAAGATTGAGACGTTCCGTCACTTGCAAGAGAGATTACCGGAACGCATCGTCGAAAAAGCAATCAAAGGCATGTTGCCGAAAAACAGAATGGGTCGAGAAGTGTTTAGACACTTGAAAGTGTACAAAGGGTCGGAACATCCGCACGCGGCGCAAAACCCGACGGATATCACCAAGGATTTGTTGGAAAAGTGCGGCGGAGCAGCCTGCGTAGTCAACCTGGAAGAGAGAAAGTAGAATTCTTTTCTTCTTTTGAGAGAGGTTAGCAAATTAAAATCTACTATATTGTCCTTAGCTTTTGTTTATTATATATATATCATTGATACACATACGTATATCTATATCTATATATATATATCCATACTACGCGCATTCTCTCTTATATTTATGACGCGTCGTTCTCTTATACTTCTACTACAATTTGTTATTCGTTTCTATGTGCGTTATATCCTATTCGCGCTTTCTCCCGCCTCAAATCTTTATCCAACATCCTTCAAAATCTCCTTCTTCTCCATAACCCCATTCTTACAAGTTTTATTATTATCGAACCGGACAGATATCATCAATCTTCAAAATCATTCTCGCGCACTCTGTGGCCAAGCTCAAAGCCGAAGTCGTTACTAAAAGCGGCTGCAAAACGTTCTCCTTTCTCATGTCGCTCACCGTCCCTTTCTTCACGTTGATGCCTTCGTGGACGTTGCCCAACATGGCGTGTTTGTTTCTCAACTCCGTGACGATTTCAATCGGATTCAACCCGGCATTTTCAGCTAAAGTGTACGGAATAACCTCCAACGCTTCCGCGAACGCTTTCACGCAGACCGATTCCATCCCAGATAACGTTCGCGCCCACTGTCCTAATCTCACCGATAACTCAATCTCCGCCGACCCTCCGCCGGTGATTAAAAACTGCTTGTGCGCCAAACATCTGATGACGCACAAAGCGTCGTGTAACGATCGATCTGCTTCGTCTAAAACCAACTGATTTGAGCCTCGAACGATGACTGAAACCGTTTTCCCCATGTTTTCAATTCCAGTCACTTTCACCACCTTCGATTTACCGCACACGACTTCCTTCGCCAACTTGGCTCTTCCCAACTTTTCCGGCGTCAATTGCTCCGGATGCGCCACCGGTTGCAACTTCAACGTCTTCGCGATAAACTCAATCTCGTCTCTCTCCACGTCTTTAATGACCATAATCTTCGCTTTTTGTAAATAATGCATCCCCAACTCGGTCACCGCGTCTCTCAAGATTGATTTTTGAATCAACAAAACGTTGCACCCAGTCGCTTTGATTTTCTTGATCAAACCGATGACGTAATTCCTCTCCTCTTTTAAAATCCTGTCCATTTGCGTGTAATCGCTCACAATCACGTTATTCTCCATGTCCGTTTTTGGTGGACTGATACAAAACTGAATCAACGCTATTTTCGCGTCCTCTACGGTATGAATCCCCGACCCGGAGCCTTTGGCCGTTTTCTGGTCAAACACGATGCCTTCCGTCAACTCGGTATCGTCGATCGTCCCGCCTTGCTTTCTCACGCACCTCACGTCTCTCAAATCCACTAAATCCGGTCTCTTATCGTCCAAAATCCTACTCACACAATCCACCGCGATCGGTGCCAACACGTCCGAATACTGCGCGACGACTTTACTCCCTAAACTCGTCGTCGCCGCGTTTATCAACTGTTCTCGGTCGTTGATGTTGACCGGAATCGCAAACGTTTCCGTCAACTTGCACGCCTCGTCGCACGCCAACGCCAACGAATCCGAAATAATCGTCGGATGCACGCCTCTCGCGAGTAAAGCGATGCATTTATTCAACAACGCTCCACACAACACCGCCACAGACGTCGTCCCGTCTCCGGCGACGATGTCTTGGGATTTCGACAGTTCCACCAACATCTTCGCCGCCGGATGCGTGGCTTTCATCTTGGACAAAATAGTCGCCCCATCGTTGGTAATCGTCACGTCGTTTTTCTCCGAGACCATCATCTTATCCATACCTCTCGGCCCTAAGGACGTTCGTATCGCATCCGCGAGCTTCTTCGCCGCCGTCATGTTTGAAATGCGAATGTCGTGTTTCAGTTTGTCGTCGGTGTACCGTTCCCCGACTGTTGATTGTTTTTGTGTTTGTTGCACCGCCATCTTTCTCTGCGTATCTGTCTTTGGATGATCGCGCGTGTGAGTGTGTATCTCACGTATCTTATTCGTATTATCTCACTTCTTCTCTTCTCTTTAAGTGTATGTGTATATACTAAGAGCTAAAAGTATGACGAGATCTCGACGACGATGATGATGATGATGATCGCAAAACACAGAAGAGAGAAAAAAGAGAGAAAAAAAAGAAAATTTTCAAAATTTTTTTTGTTGACTTTTTTTGAACTCCTGTTCTTTTCTTGGTTTTTGCTCTCGTTCTTAACAACACTTTCACAAGGCGGAGAGCAACAGTTTTTATTATTACGGATGATGATGTGTCCTCTTAAGTGAACGAAAAAAAAAAGAAGTTAAAGAAGAAGGGAGAAGAGAGAGAGGATGAACACAAACAACGTCGATGACGACGCGATGCCTATTCCTATTCCTATTCCTCCTCCTCCTCCTCCTCCGCCTCCTCCGCCTCCGCCTCCTCCTCCACCGAGATTTGGGCGAATTGAGAAAATTGATGAATCCAAGAAGGATTTGAAGGATGATGATGATGATGATGTAGCGCCTCGAACGACAGCAGAAGACGAAGACGAAGACGAAGAAGAAGACGACCAAGAAGAAGAAGAGGGAAGCGTCTCTGCCACTGCTGTTGACAATACTACTACTAATAAAACGACCACCGAAACGACGACGATGAATTCTGCAAGTTTGCTAAAAACGAAAACGAACACGAAAAGTGGCATCGAAGATATCTCGCACTTGGTTTCGAAAGCGCACGCGCTGATATGCGAGTTACGATTGTTATCGCGCGTCGTACCAGACGAGTGGAAAAATAACAGAAAGAGCAACAATAATAGCAGTAATAATAAATACAAACCAATCTTGTTCGATTTCAAGTATTTAGAAACGCCGGAGAAGATTGAACATTCGATTTCGAAATCGGCGACGTCGAGACGGTTGGACGCGGAGTTTAGGAGGAAGTACGAAAAGCTTTTAGAGAGGTATTATTTGGCGTTTAATGCGGTTACAACTTGGTACAAAGCGTTCGTAAAGTTTACCGAGGACGTGGAGATTGGTGTATACGGAAGCGAGACGATTGAGACGCTTTTGACGAATCGAGAGGGGAAACAGCTTTTACCGGAAGCGGTGGCGTTGTTTGGGCAGATTTTGTTATCCATAGATACGACGTTCGATTACGAAGTGAAAGAACGCATAGTGGTGGCATATTATCGGTGTAAGAGGAACGCGTACGATGCCGGCGATGGAACCGCGTATTCCTACGACGCGACTCTTGCGCAGTTTGAAGACGTGGTGAAGTTGACAGAGAGGACGAAATACGGCGCTTCTTTGTCGTCCTCGATGTCGTCGTCGTTGTCATCGTCGTCGTGGTTGGGAAGTAGTACTCTTACAAGTAGCAGTAGCAACAGTGGCGGCGATAGCAAAAACAACGATAGCAATAGTGAAAACAGCTTAGAGAGCAATTTCCCGAGCGGGTACCCGCACGACGCGTACTTCTCGAGGTTTCCGATGCCGAAACGAGCGTTATCGCTCGCGATTGGAAAACTTCGTTCGGACGATATTTATAACTGTTGCTCGGAATATTATCCAGACCCCGATCATCGGTCGATAGCGTTGTCGCAACAAGCGTCTTTGTTGGTGTCCATCTTGTGGTTCTCCCCGGAAACGTTGATGGATAAACCAGAAGTGATGCGAGAGATTGTGGAGAAACATTTTGCCGATAACTGGATCGTCAATTGGACGTTCGGTAAAACGATAGATCTGCGAATGGCATGGAAACGATGCGAGGCAGCGAACGAGGCTTTGAACATCGCGTTAAACGCAAAGAATGTGCAGAAATTATGCGTACGGTGCGATAGAAAATTCAACGAGATCTCGAAAGTCTTTCGCTCGTTTTTCGCAAAGAGGAAAATCGTCGACGAGAAGTTCGTTCTCGATAACGAAAGTTTGATTCTCGATAGTTTGCGAGATGCCAATAATTGGTTGCGCTGGTGTTTGCTGCATAACGTTTCTCAAAATACAGACTTATCATCCTCGTTTGCGTATTACGCGCCGAAAATGGAACGACAAATGGAACTTTTGCTCGACGTCGCCGAAATCGAACGCGTTACGAAACTCACGTACGCAAAGTTGTTAAAAGATAAAAACACGCGGTGGGAAAACGCGCGAGAAGAAGCAACGTCGAGAATTTCCGAACTGTCGCGCTACTTTGCTGGTTCGGAGACTTTGACTAAGTTTTCCGTGAAGAAGGACGAGAATTTGACGCACTGGTTCGCGCACATCGCCGAGCAAATAGAACAGTTGGAGCACACGCAGCCTTCGAAAACGATTCAGCAACTTTCCTCCGCGTTGCTTGAAGTCGATAACTTTCATTCCATCAACACCAACCTTCAAGCGAAAACGTACATTGCAGAGGCTCGACAGTTTTTAGAAGTCATGTTGAAAACAGCGAGCGTCGGTGAAAAAGCGTTGAATACCATCACTGCTGTTTCGGACGCCTCGTATGCGTGGTCGGTTAAAGATTCAATACGCGAAGCTTTGCGTAGTCGCGTGCAACAAGATCCCTTCGCGTGTTCTAAAGTGCGTTCTTTGCTGCTCAAGCTGCGTTCAGTGCTCGAGATGCCGCTCATGCGCATCTCGAGCGACGAGCGCAGCGAAGACGTAGACGCGTGTTCAAAATTTTACAGCAAAGAAATTGCATCTTACGCGAGCACGATATTGACCGTCATTCCTGAATCCGTCTTTAAAATACTCGACGAGAAAGTGGTGAGTCTACGAACATCAGAGCTTACAAACTTACCGGCAACGATTGAAAAGCGAGAACTCACCGAGTACGCAAAATTAGAAACGAGAGAGGAACTGGCGCAAACGACTCATAACATAGCCGCGTTCGCGCGAGGTATTTTAGCGATGGAGAAAACGTTCGTTGGCGTTATTGAACTCGACCCGAGAAAACTATTAGAGGATGGCATTCGCGAGCAATTGGCGCGACGATTGGCAAAACTATTCGACGAGGAGTGTAGATTCGAAGGGCACGATCGAGATTCCGCGCGAGTATTCAAAGAGAAACTCATCTCGTGCGTCGAAAGGCTCGAAGCTTTCAAAAGCTCGTTCGAATACATTCAGGATTACGTCAACGTGCGAGGATTGAAAGCGTGGCGAGAAGAGTTGGCACGAGTGAACCAATTTTGCGTCGAGCGCGAAAAACGCGCTTTGGGAAGTCCTTCGGCGAGCAGAAACGTTGGTACCTCTTCGACGCCGCGCGCGGTTGCGTTGGGAATACCGATCTTTCCTCCCACCAAAAATGAACCGGATTCGCAGACGTACATGGGTAGAATCGTTCGAAAACTGATTAAATTGACGTCTGAACCGAAATATATCGACGAAACTATGATTTTTCTTCCCAATCGATTCGCCTGGGTCGATTTCGTGAAAACCGATAGACAGAAATTGAGTTCGAGTACGTTTAAAATCGTGAATAAAGCGATTGGAGTTTCCGGTTTACGCTCGATGGATGAGTTATTGACGAATATTATCGCTCAAAGTTTGAGGGAGTGCGTCGCTGGCGCGATCGTTGCGAAGACGTTAACACGCGTTGGTGAAGGAGTAAGGGACTATCGCTTACCAAATCTGGACGAGGCATTCGTGAAGAACTTTTGCAAAGATTTACACGGTATCGGCGCGTGTTTACTCTTGCGAACGTTCGTGAATACAGAATTGAGTTCGAGCGCGAAAATCGATTCTGGAAATTTGGTAAAAGCAATTGAAAACGTGAACGACGCGATGCTGTGTGACGAAACTCAACACGTTTTGAGCGCCAAACTCTTGCCCTCGCAATCGAGATTTTACGAGGAACTCAGCGATAAGTTAAAAAGTATTGGATTCCAAACGCCTTTATTGCAAACGTACGTGAAAATTGACGAATCCGACGCACAAAAAATCAACGTCGCGGACGTTCTTTTCGTATTTCTTGAGAAATACGTCTTTCCAAACGTTGAATACTCGGAAGAATTGAAAATTCTAATCGCGAGCGAGGTGAGCGGAAGGAGCCTTTTCAGATACGACGTGTCTGCCATCATCGTAGGCATCGCGAGCTTATGCGCGCAGTTCAACGGGACCGAAACGCTCACGCAGCACATCGCCTCCGTCGGCCTCGAAATCAAATCAAGAATCGCGGCGATTGCCATGAAGAGAAGAGAGGACAAACTTTCGAAATACGCAAACGTCAAACCTCCGAAGCCGGGAGGTAGTATTGTGAGCACTCGCAAAAACATCGCCCAAGGAAACTTGGAGCGAACGTACTCGTATCCGGACGACGTGCGCAAATTGGTCGCGTACTTGGAAACTTTGTCGTATTTCGCGAACGTCGATAGAGAAGTTTTAGAAAGGTTTGTTCCTTCGTACGTATTGCACAACGCGCACTCGTATGTCGATCTCTCGTACTGATTGATTGATTTATTTAGTAGTAACCAAGCATAGTTGTAGTATATTAAAAAATCTAAATGTCAGCTGTACTACCTACTGTACTATGCATTCTTGACGGACGACACCACCGGAACGCACACGCCGTCTTTTCTTAAATCGTAAGATGCCTTTTCGTCGTCGTAAATCCAATTTCTCCTCTCTAAAGTTCCTAAATTTAAGTAATCTATCTCCTCGCATCTGAGAACGCAAACTAAAAAATCTTCCATCGGCGCGTCAAACGCTGCGCTCTGGTCTTCTCCGAACGATTTTAACTTTTCTATTTGTTTCTCTCTCAACTCTTCCGTATTTCGTTGCATCTCTCCCGCGTCCTGGGGTAATAAGAATTGACCTTTGCCGCCCGCGTTCATGTGATCCCAAAGACGGCGTCTTTCGTCTCCGTCGGAGACGAGATCCACACTCCCACTGAAGCGCCACTGGCAATTCGAATCTTCTACCCACCAACACACTTCCCCATCAGCCGTCGCTGACCCATCTTCGAGAGCTTTCGCAAACTTATTCGATTTCTTCGAACACTTCATCGATACGAGCACTTGCTCTTTCTCGCTCGTCTTCAAATCTTCAAACAACACGCTTCTCACTTTCGGTTTCCCTTGACTATTCACCGTGGCTAATTGAATGACGTACGATTGCGGAAATTCGCGTCGCATCTTTGCAATCGCCGCGTACGGAGAAGAAGTCGTCGTAGTAGCGTTCATTATTAGTATTTATTTCCTGTGGGCGTTCTTCTTCAATTCCTCTCTCAAATGCGTCTTGAAATCGTCCGTTTCTTCGGTGTCGTCCCAATCGTTTTCCCACTGCGCCACGTCTTCTTTCTCCTCGTTTTCTCTCGTCCACTCTGTTTTCGTTCGCGTTGAAGTAAAGAGAGAGAGAGAGAGAGATCGTCAGTTTTTACGCGCAAAACAAAGATCAGAAAAGAAACGAGAGAGAAGAAGAGATCTCAAATCTTCACGCGTTACGATTTTAAATACGTTCTATATAGAATACCTTCTTCGTTGAACTCCTCGAACTCGTCGTCGCACTCTAAATCTACGAGCTCTTTTTGCTTCTTCTTATTTTGTTGTTCTTTCGCGAGGGTTTCGTTGCTTTTAGCGTTGGTCATGACTTTCTCTCTTTACTCCTTAAAGTGTAGTTGTGCGGTACTTTCTAGAAATGAAATAGAATATAGATTTGTTTAAAAGCAAGAACGCCGTGATAATATTTCTTCATCGTACATTTTCAGTTATTACAAAACATAGGTCATCGAAACCGCACACAAGAGCGATACGATCGATAAAAGTCGAGTTAAACGAGGAATTGCACCAGATATGATTGCCTGAGCTTCCGGAGGAGGCGAAGGAGGCGGCGCGAGTTTCGTCAGCGACACCGGAGCGGTAACGGCGGTAACGGTCAAATCCGCTTGCGCACTGAGAGTAGTTACCATTTCGTTCAACTTCGTCGAATCTTCAGTGACGAGTTTTTCCTCCACGTCTGAAATATCGGCATAAGTGGTTGTTTCCACCGTAAATTCGATTTTTACTTTGTCCGTAGCCGCTTGAAGTTTACGACGACTTGCGTCGACGACGTCGATAACACTCTTCACCGTAATAGCATCGGCGCCAACGTTCAAATACGCCGCCATGCCTTTCTTAAACGCCGTCTTTTGCGCTTCACCAAAATCGGCCGCGCTGTATCCCGTTAGCTCCATCGTGGCATCGACTGCAGCTTGCGCTGGAGGTGGGCTCGGCGTTGGCGGTGGACTCGGCCAAGGCGCGTGAGTAAATGTAACCGAATGCTCGGAAAACGTGCAGTCAGCCATATCGGTGGTCTGGCACTCCGTGTACACGCAAATCTTCGCGGGCGCCGCGGAAGTATCGTACGTTTTACAGTCACCCTCTCCCGTTTCCGTCGCTCCCGAGCTTATACTCGTCGTCGACGTTCTACCCGACGTCACGTGCATTGCATACTCGAAACTGGGCGCCGTCGTCGTGTACCCGCAAAAGGTCACCTCCGTCGCATAATACGAAGAACAACACATTCGAGAGCCAAAGTCTCCCGCGGTATCGGCACCTTGCACGACGTAAGATTCTCCAGTCACGCTGCACGTCGTCACTGGAGGTGAAATTTCATCGATTTCAGGATATGCAGTCGCCAACAATTGTCTGCGAGTCGAGTACTCCAACGCGTGATGGCTGTTCGAGTATCTGTACGCGTGGTTAGAAGAAGCGGCTGATTGTTCGGCGAATTTCTTTCGCAGCGCGAGACCGCGTTGCACCGCTGGTCCAAAGCTGTTCGACTCAAAAGACGACGACGAGGACGACGACGTCAAAGAGTAGGAGAGAAAAAAAGTCAGGAGGAACACGATCGAAAGCGCGACCACATCGCGCGACTTTTTCGCTTTTCTCCACCAGAAAAAAAGGCGCGGAGTGTTAACGCGCTTTTTCGATTTCGAATCGTCAAAATCTGCTGCCACCGAGTCGTCGACTCTCGCCGCCACGGGGAAGTCGTCGCGGTAGCTTTGACGCTGCTGCTGACGACTCTTCAAGTGGGTTTGCATGTTAATTTCGTTCGTTTATTTTTAATAATCTCGCGCGCGTGTTGTGTTTTGCGTGCGAGGAACTGTTGCAGTAAGCAGAGGCATCAAGTAGTTTTTTTTTTTGTGTGCACCCCGCGCCCTGTAAAACACGCCGAAAGGACTATGTCGTAGAACTATATTGAGAATGAACTAAAATAACTAACTGACACTTTTTCGGGCGCTGGCGCCGCGCCCGTCTCTCTCTACGCGCACGAAAAGACAACATCGATTCTTCTTCTTCTTCTCCTCGTTCTTCTCTTTTCGTCGTCGTCGTCGACGACAACGCGAGCGCGGTATTCCGCCTTTTTTTCAGACGAGACCGATAAACATCGAAAACATTCGTTCTCACCTCCTTCTTCTTCTTCTTCGCTTTTTTGTCCTTCCTCGAGACACGAGCGAAAGATTTGTTGAAGCTCGCGCCATCGCAAACGCTCCAAAGTTTCTTGATTCTTTTTGTTTTTCGACGGAGAAGTTGGATCGAGTGGTGAAAGCTCTTTCCTCCTTTCCACGTACGTGTTCGAAGCGTGCCAGATGCCGGCGCTGTCGAGCAAAGTCTCCAACGATCCGGCGCGATGTTTGGCGTCGACAACGCCTGAAGAGAGTGGCAAGAGAAAGCGAACTTGCCTTCTAGCTTTGGTTTTATGGACGCGAGCGTGTACCTTTCTTTCAATCCACCTGTTCGTGGCTACTTCGACGTTGAACTCACCGGGATGCACAGAGAGTGGGTCGAGCCATTCTCTTAGTTCCGCAACGCGAGTTTCACCGACACTGCTACTGCTTTCCGATGAAAAAAGTAAATCTTGAAGGCGAGAGCGACCTCGGATCATTAAACTCCTCCCTCCGCCAGAAGCTTTCGTGCTCGTAAAAATTGTTTGATTGTTGTTCCATTTTTGAACGAAGCCAGCGTTTACTCTCCAGTCGGCGTACACGACGCCGTCGCTATCCTTCTCGTAATCGAAAAAGAACGGATGATAGAATAAGCTTCCCTTCCCTTCCTCTGCAAACTTATTTGCACTTTCGGTAAGTTTCGAAGTTTCCAGAAATGAAGAAATATGTTTCTTATCCAAATACACGTCGTCTTCTTGAACGATGAATAAGACTTTATCGCTGCTCTCGTCATCGCAGTCTTCGCAATCGGAAAGTATTCTGCGCAAAAAAATATCCCTGTGACGAAGCGCCAAGTCTCCGGGAGTCAAATGCGATTTCGTCCCGTCGATCTCTCTGAAACCGAACAACTCTAAATCCAAGGCAAACTCGCACGGCAGCGACGACGACCGGTTCTCTTTCACATAATTCATCTTCAGCGCGCGTTCTGCTCGTTCAATTGTTACTCGACGACCATCGCTACTCTTCTCCTCCTCGAGAGATATTTGCCAGTCGCCGTTTCTTCGCGACGAACGAAAAAAATGTTCAGAGGAAGACGATAGAAACGACGTCATCGACTCCGCGTCGAAATCGTACGCCGCTACGGCTACCGTGACGCGCTTGAATCGAGGCGCGTCACCGTCATCCGTAGCGGCGCACATCTCCCGATAATTTTCGATGATTCGCCGTAAGTGCCTTTTCCTTTCGTTCGACGAGGACGATATCTGCCAACCAACTGTCACCACGGCGAGAATCTCCGTCGTCGTCGTCGTCGTCGTCGTCGTCAAAGAAGAAGAAGAAGAAGAAGGAAATCTCTCCAAAAAACCCGCGCCAGAACTTCGAAACACCACTTCTCCTTTTCCTCTCATCGCGAAGTGCACTCTCGCTTTGCTCGTCGCTTTTTCCGCGACAAACGCGATGAAAGCCACGAGCAAAACGGATTTCCACTTTCCCCTGATATTATGCTCTTTTGATTTGCTCTCGTTGCTCCTCCGCTTCATCGTCATCTTCTTTTTATTCTTCTTCTTCTTCTCGCTCGCGGTATCTCCATCTTCCTCAGAAGAGAGGTCTCTTTTCTCTCGAGCGCACAAAAAAAGTGATGATGATATGCTCTCTCAACTCCCCTAAAATGCGCGACTTTATAACGAACTCATCGATGTGAAAAAATGCGCCAGAGAGAGAGAGCGCTCCTCCTTCGTCTCGAAGACGATAGGGTTGAATACCCTAAATAACGAGCGTTCGATTTTCTCTCTCTTTCTTTTCCTCAGAAGAAGAGAAGAAAAGTCATCATCCATCATGGGCAAAGTATCGCGGGCTTCCGAGAAGGAGGAAGAGGAAGAGGAAGAGGAGACTTCTTCTTCTTTACGTCGACGAGTTCTACTTTCAAAAATCGTCGAAAGAAACGCGCAGTTGGAGAAAAAGATGTCTGAAATCTTGACGAGAAGAAAACGAACCGACGACGAGAAAGACGAGGACGATACAGACGAGTTTATCTCGCTGGAGTTTTTAGAGAGACAACGACGAGAACAAGAAGAATCAGCTTTCATCAGCTTTAGCGGTGTTACCTCTTCTTCTTCTTCTTCTTTGTCTTCTTCAAACTCGAAAGAGGACAAGGAGGAAAATGTTTTGGTCGTCGATGTGTTCGTGGAAAGCTCTTTGCGATTGGTGAACGTACAGTTGAGATTTTTAAAATTCTTGATGAAAGAAGACCAAGAAGACAACCAAGTACAAAAGCACCGAAGTCGAATTCGAACGCGAGAAATGACGCTCATCGCGCACGCTATTGGGAGCGTGGTTTTGAACGTAGGACGCGTGGTGTCGAGCACGAACGCGAACTTTTCGAGTGTTCTGATTCAGACGCAAACGACGACGACGATAAAGACGAATAGCAATCATCGAGGAGAGGAGGAGGACGAAGGTATCGTCGTCGTCGCCGACATCGAGAGCGTATCGACGTTACTGGCGAAGGAGGTTTTAGCAGACGCGGTAGCAACGCTCAAAAAGCACGGCGGTGAGGAGGAGAGCAGCATTGATGAGAGCGACGGTGGTGGGAAAAGACTCGAAGAGAAGCAGTGGTACGCGGCGTGTGTAGTGAGAGCGATTAAGGCGTGCGCGACGCTCACGAGTTGGCCGGAACGGGAAATGGACGCTCTGGTGAATGTCTTGTTGAGAGAATGCGCGTTTTATAAGTACGAAGGTTGTGCGAGGAGAGGCGAAGTGGACGACGGCAATGGAGAGACGAAGGTGAGTGAGGATTCATATATCGGCGGGTTTGCGGAGGAGAGCGATTGGTGCTTACCACCGTCGAGCGCGTTCGAGAAAGCGGGGAAAGCAAAGACAACAATAACAGAGGTGAGCCCGGTGGAACTTTTGAAAACTGAGGCGCTCGCGGCGTTGGGGTACATGGCCAAAAGAAACCCATCGGGAATGTGTTCGCGATGGCAAATAGTCTTCCCTCGAGAGTTTTCTCCTGCGCCGAAAAAGAAGAAGAGCAGCGTTCTTCTCGCGTCGCAGAAAACGCTCGAAAAGTTGATGGTTTTCGAACGAAGCGCATCGGTTCGTTCGGCGGCGTGCTTTGCGATTATTTCGTTATTAGATTCAAGCGAAGCGAAGAAGTATTTAGCAATGGCAGAGATGAAAGAGGATAAGGGTGTAAGCGGCGGTAGCGCTGTGAGTGCTATGTCTTCGTCATCGTCGCGTCGAGCTTCGTCGGGATTCTCTACGGTATCGATGAACTTAGGGGAAAACGCAGTGGCGCTGTGCGAAACGATTTCGTACGCGTGGACCAGAATTTCAGAGCACCATTTTCGAAAACGTTTTCCTGGTGCACCCACGCCGAGTAAAGACAACATAGGAAGCGCGGACAAATGGATAAGCTGGCTGAGCATCTTGACGGAGAAAGCGGTCGATTCCTTGCCGTTTTTGAGATTGCCGAAGCGGTTGGTACCGCAGCTCGCGAACTCGATCAAATGCGCACTTTTGATTGAGTATTCCTCGTTTCCAAGCAGCGCGGTAGTGAGCGCGTTTTTCAAAGAAGCACCAATTATTCGATGTCTTGGAATCACGTTGAGTGCGAAAATCGGCTTTGAAAGTTTGGAAAGCAACGCGTCTTCTGTGGTGTTCAAATCCAGCTTAAACGCCAGAAAATACACCGCGGATGAAATGACGCTGTTTTTGCAAGCGTGCGAAGCTTTGTGGAAAAAAGCAGCCGCATCGACTACGCGCGATTCCTTGATAGACAAAGAAGTTCAGGAATCGTGCGAGGCTTTTAAAGCGCTGCAAAAGTTGGCGTCCTCTGAAAACGCGTCAAAAATTTTGTTTCCCAATCGAGAGTGCGTTTGCAAACTCTCGCCGGACGTCTTGATGGCAATTTTTGTGGCAAAATCTTCCTCCAGGGCAAATAAAGTCGCTTTCGAGAAGGTCATGCACGCGAGCGTAAAATTGCAGTGCGCGATGCTCTCCGCTGTCCTTCAAAAGAGCAGGAGGAAGAACAGCAGTTTTCTCTTCTGCGCGGAAATTCGCCGCGAGCTGTGGTGCAATTTTATCGACAACGCGCTTCCGTCGTGCCTTTCGAACACGCGATCGGATGAAGTCACGCAACTCGTAAAAATCGCCGCTTTGCGGTGTTTGAGCGAAACGACAGATTGTGTCATCAGCGATATACGATCGAGTAGTAACGGTACCGCGGAGATTTCTCGAATCAAAGCTGTGTTTGAGGCTCCTCTCGATATTTTGCGAGAAAAACATCGTCGATATCCGAGCGCAACTCGCGCGGAAGCCATGAGAACGCTCGCATCACTTCTCATCTTAGATCCGAAATATTTCGAAATGGATGAGGTTCTCTTGGGCGCGTTAGAAAGCGTCAAGAACGCTATGAATCAAGAAAGGACGCATCAAGATTTTTCAAAGACGCTGGAAATGAACGCGTCTTTGTGCGCTGCAAACATCGCCTTGTGCGCTACAAGGTTGCCGACGCCTTCTGCGGATGATAGTGATGATGTATCGATTAATAAAGAATTGACGCATTTGTTCCACGAGTGGACTATTTCGAAAGCAGACAAAGTGCGGGCGAACGTGGCGCGAGGGCTCGGACACATTGCGAAATTTCGTGACTTGGAGGATGAGACGCTTCAACTGATTTGCGAGGCGCTCTTTTCTTGCGCCTCTACGGGTTCCGCAAAAACGCAATGGAACTCTTGCGTTGCCATAAAAAACTTATTCGAAAACCAGGATGCGATCTCTAACGAAGCGTTCTCAGCAGTCAGAGGCGTCAGCAACGCCGGTGTCATTCTCACTCGACTATTACTCACTCTGATTAAAACGAGCGAGAATTTCAAAATTCGTAGAGAATCTCTCGCGGCTATTTCGCGAGCGTCGCGTACGTTTTTGGACCATCTTTCATACGTCGATTGCATCCGAGTCGTCGTTGAAGCGCTCGTCCAAAGCGAGAAACAGTGTAGTAAACTCGTCGGAGAGTTCGAAGACGACGATGGTAACGTAACATCAAAGCGCGCTGCAGAGAAGTATCGAGAGGAGCTCAAAGCCCAAGCGATTTCGACTTTTGTTCATTTACTGTCGATTGGCGTCGTGTCTGAAAGAGGATGCACGAGAATCGTGAGAGAACATTCGTCTCACGCTCTCGAGGCAATTCGAATTGCCGTTGATAACATAGAGACTGGTGGTAGCGAAGGAGATGGTGACAGATTCGAGAGTGCGACTAAATTCGATAAAGAGACGGTATCGAAAGCGCAAACCGTGTTGAGCGAAATGCTAGGGGTGCCTGTCACCGTCCCCCGTCCCGCTGTCTTTGAAAAAGTACTTCTCGCTAAAAACGAAAACGTGCTTTCCTCGAAGCACATGCACAAATGATTCTGCGCGCAAGCTGTAATAGTATAGATAATTTAATATTAGAAATCTCAAGTTTTTGCTAAATTTAGAGCACATCTTCCGACATACCAAAGACAGTCGTCGCGCCCCGAATGTCACCGGCCGTATAGCACATTTGGTTTGGATGAAACGCCATGGCAGAGATGGCACCGAGGCGCGCTTTCGTCGTCTTATTCGTGTACAAAACTTCACCAATTTCGTTCCCTTCGACATCCCAAATTTTAATGGCGTCTTTTGTGGTACCGCCTACGATGCATGGAGCCACTGGCGTGGAGATGAGCGTAGTGAGCAATCTCTTCTTTGCCGGCAATTGAGAGCTGTGTCGACCACCTCCTCCACCCAAAGGCGACGGCTGATTCGTCTTTGCTGCACCGCTGACGCCCCCAACAACAGAATCAATCGCGTTCCCATCCAACGTCGTCCCTTCGTCATAATCCTGTCTCGCGACTGGTTTTCCAGATACGTTCACCATGAAGAACGGCTTCGCAGCGTTGCGCAAATCACAAAAGTGCACGTCACCGCTGGAGGACCCGGTGGCGACTAGATTCCCAACGCTTCCAGGTTGGAGCAAAATAGAAACTACAGAGTCTCCGTGCGTTTTAATAGCGCTCAACAAGCGAGCAGGAGTTCGTAAATCGTAAGATAATACGCTCCCATCGTTTGCACCAACCATTAAAAGTGCGCCTTCGGCGGCTAACGAAGTCGCCGCCGATGGCGTAACCAGAGACTCCAGACATAACTCACGCGACGCGTCCCAAACGTTCAAAATAGGGTTTGGGAGCGTATTTCCGGCTGAATAAAGACATCCCGCAGCTTGCTGCCAAAGAACAACGGCATTCGTTTTCGAATTCTTTGGATGGTGACTCGAATGGTGATGTCGCCAATCGGCCGTATCTTCCGCATTGTACGTTCCATGAGTTTTGTACGCTCTCGGGCGAGACTTTAGCGTTCGCCAAGCGGCAACCAGAGTCTCTTCACCTCTTCGAAAGTAGTCTCGCCATAACTTGACGCTTCCATCCGAGCCGGCGCAAAGCAACATGGCATCATCGAGCTGATTTACGAGTGATATTTGGGTCGCCGATCTCGTCGGGAGTTGCGCATCAAAGGCATTCGTAATCGTTTTCGAAGCGTAATCAAAGACACGTATCAATCCTTTTCCGCCCGAAGATGCAATGTGAGGTAACAAAGGATGCATCACAACAGCAGTTGGCGCGTTGTGTCTTGAGTTCTGAACATTTTCATGGGACGCTATGACGTTCGTAAAATCAACCAAATTTTGCGTGGCGCGTTCTTTACCTCGATAACTTCTGTCCGATGCAGTTTGTCGACGCTTGCGGCGACGAAACGGTTCGAGAATAATTTCTTGACGTTGTTGACGTTGCGAGAGCGTCGCGCCTTCATAGAAGTAATTATCAATGTTATAGTATTTTTCGCTCGATGTGTCCACGTAATCGCCGTCGAAAAATTCCTCGTTGTTCTTTGCTCCGGCATTGTTGTTGTTGCCATTGAAAGCGTTGAAAGTCGCGTTCGCGTCTCGTCTCGCCTGCGCAAAAGAGCTTCCGTACGCGTACATGTACTCCTCCTCAACTGATGACCCTCCATCGCTGTAATCATCGTCGTACGAATCTCGATCGGCATCGCTAAAAGTTCCTTGGTCGCTGTCGCTATCCTCCGAATCTCGATCGTCGTCGTCGAAATCTGTCGTATTATCTTCCTCTGGTTCCAACAGCGATTTCGAAAAATGCTCTCGCGAAGCCTCGAACAGTCTAGAAAGTGGAGGTTTCGCCGGTCGTCCCTGAAGCGACGCTTCGTCTTCGGCTAAGTTGAATAAATCGTCATTACTTGAAGTCGGAGCCTTCGGGTTGTTTTGCTTGTTCTCGTTTGCTGAATCGTTCGAGTCTTGTCTCGCGAGCATGAGCTTGTCGCTGCTATCGCTGTGACCTCCGATCATTGACAAAGATCTTCTCGATCTGGGAGAACTACTGATATGCATCTCTTCGTCGTTCAAAGACATACGAGCAACTCTGCCGCTCACACTTCTCGCAAGTGTTTCGGAGTCTCCCCGAGCGATGTCTGGATTCGATCCAGAGGATTTGAAAGAGTTGAACAGAGAACTGGCGACGCGCCTGAGGGGCGATTGCGGCGGTGATTGCAACATCACCGATGATCGAGCCAAAACACTCGGCGCCGGCGGCGAATTTTCAGGTCTATCGCCGCCAGAAAACGCTTGAACCGTCGTATTGATTGAAATAGAGCTTCGAGACGTGATGGAGAGTCGTCCAAGGCTTCGCGGGTCGCCGGCGGCTCGCTCTGATGTCGTTCGCTGCAACATGTTGTACTCGGGGGACCTCGAGGAGACTTTGTTCCCACTGCCATCGTCGCTTTTATTATCGATGTTATGAATATCGAGAGAGCCGTGCGAACCTTGCGGCGATGAACCGAGCAATTTTCGACCCCTTTCAAACAAACGACTTGACCAAGAATCTGCGCGCTTCAGACTTTTAGAGGCTTCTACAATGCGACCCTTGCTATCTTTACTAATTCCACCGCTGTTCGGGCCAAATTTGCTACCAAAAAGGAGTTCATGCGTCTTCCTCTGTAAATCTTCGCGTTTTCGCATTCGCTCGCGTTGAATTCTCGCTTGCCTCCCAGGTTTTGCACCAAACGTCTCCGCTCGAGTCGCCGCTAACGAGATCGGGTGTTTCGAATGCAATTTTGAGCACAAGAGCGCGGATTGCCCGCAACTCGCGACTCGTGGTGAAGGATCGACGGCTAAATCAGCCAATGCAACCAAAACCGCGTGACTGGTTATCTCCTCGTCTCGTTGGTCGTACAGATTTTTCGTCAAAAACGATGACGAATTGCTTCGGTGTGGAAAACGTTTTCGTGGGTGCATAGGCTGCTCGTCCGTGAGAGTATCGCCGCTGCTCCCCTTCTGAGAATCCGGATGGTTTCCGTCGAGCTCGTCCTCCTCCTCATCGTTATCATCATCATCATCGTCGTCATCATTATCGCTTCCTTGAGCATTATTATTATCTTCTTTGTCCCGCAGAACGACGTTCGATTCAAATACGTCGTCGTCGTCTTCCGATTCTTCAACGTCAGAGTTCGATGTAGAAGATGAATCATCCGGATCGTCTGAATCACTTTCCGCAACTCGTCGCATGTGTGGAAAGTGTGTAACCCCATCGTGCGATCCGCCACCTGACGAAAACGAGTATCTCTCCGCAAAACCTCCTAAATTACTTAAACTTCGATGTCTTTCCTGTGCCGCACCTTTTGTTCGCTGCATTTCGATAGGTGTTGCCGCTTTGAGATCTCTGTGATCATCAACCGCAGAATATCGCCTCTGATGACGTGCAGACGGTTTTTGCAAACCTGCTGCTCCAGAGTTTCCCATCGGTCGCGCTGAAACGCTCATTAATTCATTGTCGAGGCCGACGATATTACCACCGCTGTTTCCAACCGAACCGCCTCTCAATAATCGTCTCTCCTGTTGCTTCGATTCGCGGCGTTTCCTCCATTTTTGCGCAGTTGCTTGGAAAGTATCTGAATGTCCTCTCGCAAATCGTCCAATCGCAATAGCCATTTCACACCTAGTACTCGTGCACGAATCCGAAGAAAGTTTCGAAAGTATCGCTCCGATAGCCTCGCGCTCGTCGCTGTGTTGTTGTCGGCGCAACCCAAGTTCGCGTTCGTGTTCTTCGTGTCGTCTCTGTTGTTCTTCATCCACGTCATTCGCCGAGATTACTCCTGTGCCATCGTACACGCTTTCACCGTTTTGTTGTTCGACACTGCCAATGCCTACCCCGGTAGATCCCGAGTGCCCGTGATGTTGCTTACCTTCGTCGGAGCCCTCGCCCGCGATGCCGCTTAGCTTTCTTCCGAGCAACTCGGCTTCTGATTCAATCTTCTCGACTCTCGATAACGATCTCGATTGCACTCTAGAACCCCTCGAAGACGGCCGCAACATGCTATCGTTGCTACCGCCTTGCTGATGTTGCGTTTGTGGAAACCCCATGGATGCCATTTTCAAATCTTCCATTTCTTTTCGTCTCTTTTCCTTTGCTTCTCTTTCTTCCGGGACATCAATCATCACACCGAGCGCGTACGCAGCCGCCGATCGCGCGTCCGGACTCTGATGCGAAAATGCATTCGATAGTACTTTTACAGCGCCAGCTCTAAACGCAATTCGCCTTGCCTCGACGTTATCTTCACACAATTTTGCAAGACACAAACACAACCATTTTGCGAGTAACGGACTCGTCGCCTCTCTCGTACCTCGAGGATCGCACGCTCTCGAGATATGCGCGAGCACAACATCGACAAGACTACCTTTTAAGCACGCGCTCTGGCCTTTCGGGTGATTGTCGCAAACGGATGCTAAGACGAACGCCGCCATTGCTCTTTCCTCGGCTGGAATGTTTGGCGCGTCGAGAAATCGAATGAAATACGTGTGTCCGGAATCTTTGACCAAATCGACTTGACAACTGCGATCAAACGCAAGAATCTTGGTCCAAATGAATACCAAAATCTGTCGCAAATCAGGCGCAGTCGTTTGCAGAAGCTTCAAGACGTACGGAAAAATACCGACGGATAACGCAAGATCGACCGCCCAGGGACCCATGTCGAGAAATCGACCTAACAAAACGAGCGCCCGAAGACGGTGAGATTGCGAAAGCAAAACTTGCAAAACAATCGGAAGTTGTTCAGGTGGATCTTTGGAATTATCACCGCGTTCAAGCCACACTTCGAAGGCTGTGAGCTGCTCCGAAAAGAACGAACTGGGCGTAAAGTTTGGAAAGGCTTGCTGGGAGGGATCTTGTTGTTGCGCGCCGTTCGTCCCGGCGGAGGCGCTTTGCGAAGCTGCCATTCTCTTCTCCGCCTCAATCAAATCGGGAATTTGGAGCAAACAATTCTCAACCGCCATATCCCAGGCAAGCCACATCGGATGCTGGTGCGTTGGTGGCAACTCAGGAATGGAAACTGGAGTACAATCGTTCGCGCGCATTATTCGCTCCGCCAATAAGAAGTTGCGGAACAAACTTGCCAGCAATAAATCCTGTCGAAAGAGTTGCTGAAAGAGCGGACGAGGCAACACGTTCCACGCAATTGTATCCGTAATCGCTGTAAAAATCCAGTTGAGTTCACCCAGTGGTGTTTTCCTATTATTTTGTAAGCCTGGAATTTTATCGATGATATCTTCGCTCACGCCGCTTTCGCCTTTCAAAACAGACCGACTCACGAACCATTGCAACGCGATTTTAATTGGTGTCGTCAAACACGCCGTGAAAACATCCGCGGGAAGCTCTACACTTTGTGGTAAGCTTTCGTCTTCCGAGCAAGCGGCAAGAACGATACGTTCCTCTCTAATTGGTGGAGCCGGCGTCGGCGGACGCGTCGGCAACGGTGGGAAGTTAGAAGCGTTGAACGCGCCAGACGGCTTCGCGCTTCGCACTCTCCCTTCAGTCTCGATGTTTTCTCTATTATTGATGTCGTTGCTATTCTTTTCGTTGTGACCGTAATTGCTGTTGTTATCTTTATTGGTGTTTGTCAAGTCATCCATGGTGCCGTCGTAGTTTTCGCTCACCGCTGCTAGGTTTTCCCCGGAAGCCGAGCGTCGTTCCTGTTGCATTTTACTCTTCTCTTCTTCCATCCGCCGCCGTTTTCGTTCTTCGTTGATCCATAAAAACGACTTGACGATTGTACCTGCGCTCGAACAATCGAATAAATAAATTGCCGGCGCTCCCGTCCACTGTTGCACGTCGTACAAAGAGAGCGGAATGTATTGCGTGTAATTTTTATTGAACACCCACACTTCGCCGTTTTGCGTCGGGCGAGGGACGCCGTGGCCGTTATAGTGGAACAAAACTCTCTCGTTCTTTGCACTTCTTCGACACGAGAGACACAATTTTTTCACGTCTTCTACGGTTGGATCGAGCTGCAATCTATATTTCGCCCGAGGTTGCCATCGTTCGTATTGCGCTTGCAAAGCTTTCCCGATGGCGTCGAGCGCCTTTTGCGGCGGCGTCGCTAACGGGTTGATCCAACACTGCGCTCGCGCGCACGGCGATACTTTCAAACAGTCTGGAGGATCAACTCCAATGTTCAAGCAAAGCACCAATGCGACTGATGTCGTCTTCATGCGATCCTTCATCCTCCACGTCGAGACGATGTTACTGTTATAATTAGTCGACATTGTCCCATTACCTAAATTCGGCGGCGTCGCCGTTCTAAGATCGCCGTTACTGTTATCTCTACTACTATTCAAAAGCGAAGGCATCGCTTCACGACTACTACTCGTTTCCGCTTGCTGCTGTTGCTGTTGTCTTCGTTCCCTCGCACTCCTCAACGCCGCTTCAAAATCATCTTCCAAAAAATTCGCATAAATCGTCGAAGTCGAGGTCATCGTCAATCCGCCCTCGTCTTCGCTTCCTCCTTCGCCTCCTCCGAAATCCAACTCGTCCTCCTCGCCGTCGTAGCTAAAATCATCCTCGATGGTTAACTTTTGCAAGTAATTCGACCGCTCTCCGTTTAACAACATCTCTCCGTATTTCTGTTGCGCGGCCATTTGTTCCTGTTGTCGTAGCAGTTGTTGTTGCTGATTCTCTTGCCCGACGCTTCGTCTCTGCTGATTTTTCGCGAAAGCGGCGCCCCCGCCAACAACCCCAAAAGCAGTATTCTTTTTCTTCAAAAAAGACGACGAAGTATCGTCGCTCAACCGCATCAAATAATTCTCCATCGCTTCTTTCCTCGCGCGTCGTAAAGCTCTCATCTTCATCCGCCTCACCGATTCTCGATTCTCGTAGACGTCTCTCGTAACTTCCGCGAACTCGTGCCTCGATTCCGCGAAGAATATCGGTTGTTGTTGTTGTTGATGTTGAAATTGTTGGTGTTGGTGGTTGTACTGGTGGTGTTGCGTGCTGTTATTACTCGTGTTCGATGAGTGCGAGCGTTGTTGTTGATGGTGGTAGTTGTTGTTGCTGGTCGTTCTTCTGTTATTCGTGTTGTTGTTGTTGTTGTTGTTCCGGTGATGATGACTGCGACGAGAATCCGTCGAGCGCGGCGTCTCTTCGGTGTACGACGACTCGTCGTCGTCGTCGTCGTCGTCGTCTTCGTCGTCATCGTCGTCTGCACTCTCGACGTTGTCGTTGCTTTTCTGATGATGATGATGCGCTCGCTCGTGATTGGCTTCGAAACCACCACCCGCACTCGTCGTCGTTTTTATCGCGCCTCCTCCTCCTCCTCCTCCTCCGTCGTTCGAAGCCTCGATTCCTCCTGGAGTTTCTGCCGCCGACATGAGATGATTTTACGCCTCGAGAGCGCGCGGATCTCTTCTGTAGTTCTTCTTCTTCTTCTGAATGAGTGCGTTTTGTGTGCGCGTTGATGATGCACGGGTTTTCTACAACAAGAAATGTATGAAAAGAATGCACTCGAAGAGAGCAGACGTTTCTAAAAATGAAGAAAATTCGACTCTTTTGATGAGCGACAGTTACGAAAGAAAAGACACAGCTCGAAAGAAAAAAAAAAGGCTGCACTTCTCATCGTCGTCATCATCATATCATCAACGCGCTAAACTTGAAGAAGAGAAGTTCTTTGACTTTGCGCGAAGAAGAAAGATGACGACGATAAAAGCGACGAGAAGCAGAACGACGACGAGTACTGCGACTACCGCAGACGCCGGTTCGTCTGAATCGTTATTTTTATCGTCGTTCAAAGTCCACCCGACGGTGTTGCTCTCTTGCACGGACCATCACAAACGAACGACGAGAGAGAAGACTGACGATGAAAAGACGAGGAAGAAAAAC
>Ga0209631_10002236_pt1 | contig 23391 bp, 24 predicted proteins | sample COG_08_FD_184752 | JGI IMG/M metagenome (GOLD analysis project Ga0209631, IMG submission 184752) | Pelagic Microbial community sample from North Sea - COGITO 998_met_08 (SPAdes) (version 2) | ecosystem: Environmental > Aquatic > Marine > Neritic zone/Coastal water | place: Helgoland, sampling... | reverse complement strand
AGCCAAATTACTCTGAACTGATTTTACTCCGTATGCAATTAAAAAAAAAGGTGCTACTAAATTTATAAAGCCGATGATGGCAAACCAATGCCAATCTTTTGAAAAAGCTTCTATTTTTATATTTTTAAAATAACAAAGAAGTAATACTGGTATTGCTCCAAAAAAAACTCTTAAGAATGCAATTGTAACTGGACCAAATGAGTAAGTTGCTATTTTAATATTAAAAAAAGCTGATGCCCAAATTAATGCTAAAAAAGTTAACAGTAAATAATCAATTAATTTTGGTTGTCTCATTCAGTGATATCTGCAATCTTGCTATTGGTCATTTTATGTAAGTCAATAAAGCTAATTTTAAATACACAATTAGGATGACCCGCTGCAGCATATAAATCTTTAAATTGCTCTAAAGTATCATCTAAATAAATTTTCACTTTTTCTAAATGTCCTACTGGCGATACTCCTCCAATGGTATAACCTGTTATTCTTTTGACGTCATCAGGTACTGCCATGGATATATCTTTTATTTCTGTTATTTTTTTAAGCTTGTTTAATGAGCATTTTTTATTACCTGAGACTAAACATAAAATGAATGTATCTGAAGCTTTAAACAATAAACTTTTTACAATCGCTCCAACACTGCAACCTAAAGCTGTAGCAGCATCTTGTGCAGTTTTTGCGGTTTGCTCTAAACAAATTATATTTAAATTTTGATTGAATTCTTTTAGAGATTTATTAGCTCTTTGAACTGGCTCTTTACTAAGTATAGAATTCATTGAAATGCCACTACTTATATAGCTAAAATCCATATTTTAAACAGATACTTATGTGAAATTTGCATAGGTGTTATCCATTAAAAGTACAATATTTATCTATAGTTTTTTGGTAATTAACCTCAACAAAATTAATTTAGGAGTCAAAATGAGTACTAGTAATGTTTTAAAATTTATTAAAGATAAAGAGGCAGAATTTGTAGACCTAAGATTTACAGACCCTAGAGGCAAACTTCAGCATCTTACAATGGATTCAACTATCATCGATGAAGAAATGTTGGATGAAGGTGTTTTCTTTGATGGATCTTCTATTGCGGGTTGGAAGGCAATTAATGAATCTGACATGATTTTAAAACCGGACACATCAAGAATATTTATGGATCCATTTACATCACACAATACTGCTGTTTTATTTTGTGATATTTTAGATGCAGTAAATAGAACTCCTTATGAAAGAGATCCTAGAGGAATTGCAAAAAAAGCTGAGGAATATTTAAAGCAATCAGGAATTGGTGATAAAGCATTTTTTGGTCCAGAACCTGAATTTTTTGTTTTTGACGATGTTAGAATTAAAAACGATATGAATGAGTGTGGATTTAAAATAGATAGTAAAGAAGGTCCATATAACTCAGGAAGAGAATATGAAAATGGAAATATGGGACACAGACCTCCAGTAAAAGGTGGATACTTTCCTGTACCTCCTGTTGATAGTGAACAAGATATGCGAGGTGAATATCTTAAAAATTTAAAAGAAGTCGGTATTAAAGTTGAAAAACATCATCACGAAGTAGCACCAAGCCAACATGAGTTAGGAATGTATTTTGGTACTTTAGTTGATCAAGCAGATAATGTTCAACTTTATAAATATGTTGTACAAATGGTTACACATTCTTTTGGCAAGACTGCAACCTTCATGCCAAAACCTGTTAAAGGCGACAATGGTTCTGGGATGCATATTCACCAATCAATTTGGAAAGGTGATACTCCAGTATTTTCTGGTGATGCTTATGCGGGACTTTCTGAAACAGCATTATTCTATATTGGTGGAATTTTAAAACATGCTAAAGCAATTAATGCTTTTGCTAACTCTACTACTAACAGTTATAAAAGATTAATCCCTGGTTTTGAAGCACCTGTGCTTCTTGCTTATTCTGCAAGAAATAGATCTGCTTCTTGCCGTATACCAATCACTTTAAGTAAAAAAGGTGCAAGATGCGAAATTAGATTCCCAGATGCGTCAGGAAACCCTTACTTAACTTTTGCTGCTATGTTAATGGCTGGCTTGGATGGAATTAAAAATAAAATTCATCCAGGTGAATCTTTTGATAAAGATTTGTACGATTTACCTCCTGAAGAAGTTAAATCTATTCCAACAGTTTGCGGCTCTCTAAGAGAAGCGATGGAAAATTTGGATAAAGATAGAGAGTTTTTAACTCAAGGTGCAGTATTTACAGATGATCAAATTGATGCTTACATTGCTCTTAAGTTTGAAGAAATTCATAAATTTGAGCACGCACCTCATCCTGTAGAATTTGAGATGTACTACAGTAGTTAATAAAATTAATTACTGTCTAGTTGTAGCTATTGTATCTTTGTTAACACCCTTTTTAACAATGTAGTCCTGGGTTCCGTTTGCCCCAGTTTCTACTTCTTTTCTAAGGTCTTTGAAAAAAGTTCTTTGTTTTAAAGAATTTTTTAAAGATTTAACAAGATTTTTAAATTCAAATTTATTCATAACATGATTCATACACTAGATATGCGTTGAATGCAATACTGCTATGCGTAAAACGGGATATAACTTTTATCCTATTTTAAAGGACTCACCACATCCACAACGTTCAGTTTCATTAGGGTTATTGAACACAAATGATGAGGAAAATTCTTCTTTTTTATAGTCCATTTCAGTGCCTAAAAGATACATTACAGCAGAAGCATCGACATAAACTTTGACACCTTTATCTTCAATTACTTCGTCACTAGGATTAATTGCTTTAGTGTACTCCATTACATAAGACATCCCAGCACATCCACCGGATTTAACAGAAACTCTAACACCAATTGATTCTTTTTCAGCATTAGACATAATCTCTTTTATTCTTGATGCAGCATTGTCACTTAATTTAATAATAGGGTTCATTATAAATTTAACTCCAATTTTGCAGCCTCTGACATCATATCTTTATTCCAAGGTGGATCCCAAACAAGTTCTAAATCAACATTTTCAATACCCTCAACTTGCATTGCCCCATCTTTTACTTCTTTAGGTAAACTCTCTGCTACTGGACAATTTGGTGTGGTAAGTGTCATTTTAATTTTAGCGTTATTATTGTCTACTTGAACATCATAAATTAAACCTAACTCATAAATATTCACAGGCAATTCTGGGTCATAAATTTTTCTAATTTCTTCAATAACTTTTTCTTTTAATGTCATAACTTAATTTTCAGTTTTAACTTCTTCTTTATTATTGTCAAACGCAGAAACCAATGTGTGCCAAGATAAAGTCGCACATTTTACTCTCATTGGATATTGTTTGACGCCTGATAAACACATCAGCTTTGTTCTTTCATCATCTTTTAAATTTTTAGAACTTAGTTCTGGATTTTCTTTAATCATGCCTAAAAAATCATTGATTATTTCTTTAACATCACTTTCTGATCTACCTTTAGCTAAATCTGTCATAATGGAAGCTGACGCCATTGAAATTGCACAACCACTTCCTTCAAAAGAAATATCCTCTACTTTTTTATCTTCGTTTAATTTTAAATAGACATGTACATTATCTCCACATAGGGGATTATTTCCTTTAGCATCTTTATTGAAATTATCAATTTTAGTTAAGTTTCTTGGATTCTTACCGTGTTCTAAAATTATTTCTTGATATAGTTCTTTTAAATTCATTTTAAGTTAAATATCTTTTTACAATTATTTATTGAGTCATTTAATTGGTCAAGATCATCTTTGGTGTTATAAATTCCAAAAGAAGCTCTTGCACTTGCAGTTATGCCTAATTTATCATGCAAAACTTGACAGCAATGATGTCCTGCTCTTATAGCAACACCATCTTCATCTAAAATGGTAGCTATATCGTGAGGATGAATGCCCTCAATAGTAAAAGAAAGTACTCCACCTTTTTCTTTTGGGTTACCAATTAATTTTACTGAATTATTTTTTCTTAAGATTTCTTGTCCATATTCAATTAACTCTTTTTCATGTTGAATAATATTATCTATTCCAACAGTTTCTAAAAACTTAATCGATTGATCAAAAGCAATTACTTGCGCAGTCGCCATAGTGCCGGCTTCATATTTATTTGGTAAATCACCATAAGATATACTGTCTTTTTTAACCTCTTTGATCATCCCACCTCCACCTTGATATGGTGGAAGTTCTTCTAACCACTTTTTTTTACCATAAAGGACCCCTAGACCAGTCGGACCATACATTTTATGACATGATATTGCGTAAAAATCACAATCTAAATCTTGCATATCTAATTTTAGATGGGGTGCTCCCTGACAACCATCAACAACAACAATGATCCCTTTTGAATGTGCCAACTGACAAATTTCTTTAATAGGAAGTATTGCACCAGTAACATTAGATAAATGTGTTATTGAAATAACTTTTGTTTTTGAAGTAATCTTACTTTCAATATTCTCAATAGGTATATCCCCATCATCATTTATTTCTGCAAAATTAATTTTAATATTTTTTGATTTTCTTAAAAAATGCCAAGGTACATAATTTGAATGGTGTTCTAATTCTGTTATCAAAACTTCATCACCTTCATTAAGAAATTTTTGACCCAACGTACTTGCAACCAAATTTAGTGCTTCAGTAGCTCCTTTAGTAAATACAATTTCATTTTTGTCTTTAGCATTAATATATTTTTGAACCGAAGTTCTAGTGGTTTCGTATAAATTTGTTGCAGCAACAGCTAAGTAGTGCACACTTCTTCCAACGTTTGAAAATTCTTTACTATAAAATTCGTTTATTCTATCAATGACTACTCTTGGTTTTTGAGAAGAATTAGCACTATCCAAATATACCAGATCATTGTTTTGTACTTTATTATCAAATATTGGGAATTGTTTTTTTATTTCACTAATATTCATTCTTGGATCCCCATGATTTTTTTTATAAATTGTTTAATCGTTTCATCTGAAATTTTCTCAGCCACTTCTTGCAAGAAACCATTAATTAATAATTCTTTTGATTGCGTTAAAGATAATCCTCTAGACATTAAATAAAATATTGAATTTTCATCTAAATTTCCTGAAGTTGAACCATGAGAGCACTTAACATCATCTGCATAAATCTCTAATTCTGGTTTAGCATTAAACTCTGTATGTTCACTAAGTAATAAAGCTCTACTTAATTGATAACCATCAGTTTTTTGTGCTTTAGCATTTACGTAAATTTTTCCTTGATACACACTCTTTGCCTTATCTTTTAAAACAGTTTTTATAAGTTGATAGCTTTTACAATTTTCTTCATTGTGATTTACTATTGTTTTAATCTCATGGTGCTTACTTTCATTGAGATTAATAATTCCATTTAAGGAAATAGAGCCATGATTGTCATTAAGTGAACAGATAATATCATTTTTTAAAAATTTTGAACCTTTTGAAAGAATAAAAAATTCTAGATGACTATTTTTTAGTAAACTTAGATCACTATGTGTATATCTAATATTATCATTTTCATTATCATCTAAAATAAAATTTTCTAATATTGAATTTTCTGAAATATTAATTTTTTGTCTGATATTAATTAAGTTTTTATTTGATATTTCATTAGAGATATTAATGACTTTTAAAGAACTATTTTTATCAAGATCGATATCAAGACGAAGAGAAACTAAGCTGGATTTCAAATTTTCCGATACATTATGATAAAGAATTAAAGGTTTTTTTGCTAAATAACCCTCTTTAACGTGAATTTTATAATGCTTTGCAGTAAATGCATTGTTTAAGTTGAGTAAAGAATTTTTAAGATCTTCTTGGTCAATAGAGTGATCTTCTAAAATTTCAATTTTACTCTGATCTTCAAAACCTAAATCAGACTTAATTATTTTACCATTAAGAATAAAAATTTTATTATGATCAAAATCTTCAATTGGTCTTTGATCAAAAACAATATTGTTATCAATCTCTGCAATATAATTTAAATTTTCAATATTTGCATTAACCACTTGGTTAAAATCAGAAAATTTCCAATCCTCAAGCCTTCTATTTGGAAAACCTCGTTTAAAAAAATTATCTAAATTATCTTTTTTATTATTAATTTGAGAATCATTAAATTTTTCTTTTAAAAGAAAATTTTCGTAATTTTGTTTAATTTCATTTTCCATTAATTAAAATCCTCATAACCAATTTTTTCTAAATTCAATGCCAACTCTGGACCACCTGATTTAATAATTTGTCCATTTTTTAAAACATGCACGTGATCTGGTTTTATATATTCTAATAAACGCTGATAGTGGGTTATAATTAAAAAAGCATTTTTGTTATTTCTTAAAGAATTCACCCCTTCAGCAACAATTCTTAAAGCATCAATATCAAGACCTGAATCTGTTTCATCAAGTATTGATAGTTTGGGATCTAAAATAGACATTTGTAGGATTTCATTTTTCTTTTTTTCACCGCCTGAAAAACCTACGTTTAATTGTCTAGATAATATTTTTTCATCAAATTTTAATTTAGATGCTTTTTCTTTAACAAGTTTCAAAAATTCTATTGCATCCAACTCTTTTTCACCTCTTGCTTTTTTAATTGAGTTTAATGAAGTTTTTAAAAAAATATTTGTATTTACCCCTGGAATTTCAAGGGGATATTGAAATGCTAAAAAAATACCTTTATGAGCTCGTTCTTCTGTTTCTAGCTCAAATAAATTCTCATTTTCAAATTTAACTTCACCCTCAACTTCATAACCTTTTTTGCCAGATAAAATATTGGATAATGTACTTTTTCCAGATCCATTTGGTCCCATGATGGCATGTACTTCTCCTGGTTTTATTTCTAGATTTAAACCTTTTAAAATTTCCTTATTTTCTATTTTAGCTTTTAAATTTTTTATTGATAACATTTAACCTACGCTTCCTTCCAAACTAATACCTACTAATTTTTGAGCTTCTACAGCAAACTCCATCGGTAACTGTTGTAAAACTTCTTTACAAAAACCATTAACAATTAAGCTTACTGCTTCTTCTTGATTTAAACCTCTTTGATTACAATAGAACAATTGCTCATCACTTATCTTTGAGGTTGTCGCCTCATGCTCAATATTAGAATTTGAGTTTTTATTTTTAATATAAGGAATTGTGTGTGCACCACATTTATTGCCCATTAAAAGCGAGTCACATTGGGTAAAATTTCTTGAATTTTCAGCTTTTGCAGAGATATCAACTAAGCCTCTGTACATCATATCAGAATGACCTGCTGAAATGCCTTTTGAAATTATTTTACTTTTAGTATTTTTTCCAAGATGAATCATCTTAGTTCCAGTATCTGCTTTTTGATGATTATTCGTAATTGCAATTGAATAAAATTCTCCAACAGAATTATCTCCTTTTAAAATACAACTTGGATATTTCCATGTAATTGCAGAACCTGTTTCAACTTGCGTCCATGAAATTTTAGAATTTCTACCTTTGCATAATCCTCTTTTAGTTACAAAATTATAAATTCCTCCTTTGCCATCTTTATCTCCAGGATACCAATTTTGAACTGTTGAATATTTGATTTCAGCATCATCAAGTGCAATCAGTTCTACATTAGCTGCATGTAATTGATTTTCATCTCGCATTGGCGCTGTACAACCTTCTAAATAACTGACGTAACTTCCTTTATCAGCAATAATTAAAGTTCTTTCAAACTGCCCTGTTTCAGATGCATTAATTCTAAAATAAGTTGATAACTCCATTGGGCATTTTACTCCTTCTGGAATATATACAAATGAACCATCCGTAAAGACCGCAGAATTTAATGTAGCAAAAAAATGATCAGATGTTGGAATTACTGTTCCAAGATATTTTTTAACAAGTTCTGAATGTTTTATTATAGCTTCAGACATTGAGCAAAAAATAATTCCTAGTTTATTTAATTCTTCCTTAAAAGTTGTTGCAACTGAAACGGAGTCAAAAACTGCATCTACAGCTATTCCATTTAATCTTGCTTGCTCTTGCAATGGTATTCCAAGCTTTTTATAAGTTTCTAATAATTTGGGATCTAATTCATCTAAACTTTTTGGTTTATTATCCATACTTTTTGGTGCTGAATAATAATATAAATCTTGATAATCTATTTTTGGATATTTTGGTTTTTGCCAGTTAGGTTCTTTTAAAACTTTAAATCTCTCAAAAGCTTTTAATCTAAATTCTAACATCCACTCTGGTTCTTTTTTGATATTAGAAATAAATTTTATTACTTCTTCATTGAGACCTTTTGGGGCTCTTATGTTTTCTATATCAGTTGAAAACCCATATTTGTAATCTTTTAAATTTTCTATTTGTTTTTCTCTAGTACTCATTGAATTCTATTTTCTTTGTTGCTTGTTAGTAGGTCTTCAAGGCTCTTATTTTCAAAAAAATTATTTATGTGTGTTTCAAGTTCATCCCATAAATTATGAGTAATACATTTTGTAGCTTTTCCATTACATCCTTTTTTAGACTCTTTTTTACACTGAACCGTTTTTACAGTTTCATCTACTGCGTGAAATATATTTGCTAATTTAATTTCATTTGGCTGCTTATTTAAAATATATCCACCCTGAGTTCCTCTAATACTTTGGACTATTTCATTTCTTTTTAATTTTGAAAAAATTTGCTCTAAAAAATCTAATGAAATTCCCTGTCTTAAAGATATATCTCTTAAAGAGACTGGATTTCTGCTATTAAATTTGGCTAAATCCATCAGAGCCATAACAGCGTAACGTCCTTTTGATGTAAGTTTCATAAATTATTATTAAGTTGTAAGGGGTATATATAAACCCGACTGAAATAGTCAAGTATAAATCTTGAAAAAATACTACCATTTTTCAAAATAAATATGGTAAAGATACCCACTTTAAATTTTCAAACAATCTATGGACAATAAAATTTTAGAAATATTTATACCTGGACCTGCCGGTAGATTAGAAGCTAAGTACTATAAAAGTAAAAAGAATACCTCACCGATTGCACTAGTGCTTCAGCCTCATCCTCAATATGGTGGAACAATGAATAATAAAGTAGTTGTAGATACATTTCATGCATTCATGGAAAACGATTTTTCAGTATGTAGAGTTAATTTTAGAGGAGTCGGTAAAAGTGATGGGGAGTTTGATAATGGTCAAGGTGAATTGGCAGATGCAGCAGCAGCATTAGATTGGTTGGAAAGAGAAAATTTTGATAATTCGCAGTGCTGGGTGTCTGGATTTTCTTTTGGCTCTTTAATTGCAATGCAATTATTAATGAGAAGACCTGAAATTAATAGATTTATTGCAATATCACCTCAACCAAATGTTTATGATTTTTCATTTTTATCACCGTGTCCAACATCTGGGTTAATGATTTATGGAAAAAAAGATGAATTAGTTCCAATAGAATATATTGATGAATTAAATAAAAGATTAAGTTCTCAAAAAGGAATAAAAGTTGATTTTCAAGCTGTTCCTGAAGCTAATCATTTTTTTTCAAAAAATGAATCTTCTTTGGTAAAAAGCTTAGATACTTATATAAAAAAAGAAACTGCTCTTTATTAGTTTAATAATTTCTAGCTAAAACACCACCAGTAACTTTATTTTTACATCCTGTAGTTCCAGGAAATGATATTGGCAAATTAAGATATGATCTTATTGCAAGATATCCAAATGCTTGGGACTCTATGAAGTCACCATTAAAATTATAATTATCAATAAGATCTATATTAATATTTTTTTGGTTAAACAATTCTTGTTTTATACAATCAATTAAAAAATTATTTTTTCTTCCACCTCCACAAATCAAATAATTTTCTTTAATTTGATTATTAGACGAATGGCAATATTTAATTCCATTTGCTATTAAATAAGCAGTAAATTTTGTTAAGGTTGCACATCCATCTTCTAAAGACAAGCCTCTTACAAATGATGTATCAAAATCTTTTATATCTAATGAGTTGGTATAAGTATTTATTTTAAAATTATCTATTGCTTGATTTAAAATAAGTTCATTAACTGAACCTGATCTTCCAATCTTGCCAAATTCATCATATCTTTTTGATGAGTTATTTCTAATCCATTCATCGATCAAACAGTTACCTGGTCCAACATCAAAACCTTTGATTGATTCAATTTCTGATACGGGAACTGTTTTGGTTAAATTTGAAATACCCCCAATATTCAGAATATGTATGGGATTTTTAATATTATATTTATTACTAATTATACTTGAAATTAAGTTGTGAAAAATTGGTGTTAATGGAGCACCTTGACCCCCTTGTTTGAGATCATTTTGTCTAAAATCATAAATCACATCAGTATTAACTAGCTGACTAAGAAGTTCACCGTTACCAAGTTGTTTAGAGATTAAATTTTTTGGATTATGATAAATTGTTTGGCCATGAAAACCTACAAGGTCAATTTTATCATCTGCTTCTTTGGTAATTTTATTTATTATCCTCGCATGAAATAAGGTTAATTCTTTGTTTAAAATTTCAATCTCTTTTGAGTATTTTTCTAAATCTTCACTTAAATTAATTAAATTCCTTAAATTGACCAATTTTTCATAAATTTCTTTATCAAATTCAAAATAACAATCTAAAATATTAATAAATTGATCGGTTCCATTTGATTTTATTATAGAAGCATCAACTCCATCCATAGATGTGCCACTCATCAAGCCAATACAAATAAATTCTTTTTTTTCCATTATTATTTTTTTTTACTAAAATATGTATATTGTGGAATTATAGACTTATGAATAAATTTTTAAAAGAATTTAAAGATAGAGGATTTTTCTATCAATGCACAAGTGAAAATGAACTATCTAGTTTATTAGATAAAGAAAGTATCAAAGCATATATTGGTTTTGATTGTACAGCTGAAAGTTTACATGTTGGTAGTCTTCTACAAATAATGTGCTTAAGATTACTTCAAAAACATGGTCATCAACCAATTGTTCTTTTGGGGGGTGGTACCACAAGAATTGGTGATCCTTCTGGGAAAGACAAAACTAGAAAAATTTTAAGTGAAGATGAAATAGAAAAAAATATTAAAAATATTGAAAAAATTTTAAAAAATTTTTTAGATGTTGCAGATGAAAAAACAAAACCTATTTTTGTTAATAACTATACTTGGTTGAAAGATCTAAATTATATTTCTTTCCTTAGAGATATAGGTAAACATTTTACGATTAATAAGATGCTTACATTTGATAGTGTAAAAACAAGATTAGAAAGAGAACAATCATTAAGCTATATGGAATTTAATTACATGATTTTACAAGCTTATGATTTTTTAGAATTAAATAAAAAAGAAAATTGTGTTCTCCAAATAGGAGGTTCCGACCAATGGGGAAATATTGTTAATGGTGTTGAGTTGATAAAAAGATATTCCAACAATCAAGCTTTTGGATTAACTACACCTTTAATTACTCTTGCCTCAGGTGCAAAAATGGGAAAAACAGAAAGTGGAGCTATATGGTTAGATAAAAAGTTTTTATCAGCTTATGATTATTGGCAGTTTTGGAGAAATACCGATGATAGAGATGTATTGAAATTCTTAAATATTTTTACTGATTTGAATATTGCGGAAATAAAGAATTTAGAAAATAATAATATTAATGATTTAAAAATTTTATTAGCTAATAAAGCTACAGAAATGCTCCATGGTAAAGATGAAGCAATTAATGCAGAAAACATTGCTAAAGAGACATTTTCTGAAAATTCATCAGGATCTAATTTGCCCACAATTAATATCAATAATTCGCAGTTAGAAAATAATTTAACTATTGTTGATATTGTTATTTTATCTAAATTAGAAAACTCAAAAAGTGAGATAAGAAGATTAATTAAAGGAAGTGCGATTAAAATAAATAATGAAATAATTAATGATGAAAAATTATTAATTGATAAAAAGTATTTTAAAGATAATTATTTAAAATTATCAGTTGGCAAAAAAAGACACATCAAAATTGAAATAAATTAATTTTATTTTTTTATTTTTTCTAGTGTTCTTGTAATAAATCTTGGCGTTAAAGTTTTAATAGGATTGACAGTAGTTTCTAGGTCTTTTGGAGGTCCTTTAATTTTAAAACTTACTCCAAATACCCCTTCTCCAGTTTTTTTGCCTACAAGAATTTTTCCAAGTATAGGTATCGTCCCAATTGCTTTATTAATTGTCGTTGCTGGCACTAATGTTCCTCTTAAACTTACTAATTTATTTTTTTCAACATATCCTTCCATAAGTATTGAGATTGCAGGCCCTATTGCATAGATTTCATTTATTGTTGTTAAATTGTTTTGATTTTCAAAGTTCATTTCAAATTCATCAAACCCAATACCCTCGCCCGATAACAGATCAGCTATTCCCTGTAATGAGGCTAAGGTTAATAGCTTAGTCAATGCTGGAAGTTCTTTTAGATTAAAATCATAAATCTTTAATTTAGAATTTGACTTATTATTTTTATTTACAGAATAAAAATCTAAATAACCGCCGTCATAGCCTTTAATAAACTTGTATCTTTTAACAAATGGTTTTGCTTTAGCTGAATATAAAGTTGTTACTTTCCCCTCATTATTTGTGTTTACGGTAAATGTAAATTTTTCATCATTCGAAAAAAAGGCAGATAAGTTGGCATCATTAATATTATTTTTTTTGAAATATATTTTGCCACTTAAATTATTTAATAAATACTCATCATCGATAAAAACTTTATCAATATTAATATTTAAATCTAAGTTTTTATTAAACAATTCAAATTTTTTGTCTTCTTTGCTGTCTAGCAAATCTTCAATTAATTTATTTGCATTAAAAGAACTTCCTTTTAAAAAAAATATATTTTCATTTCTAGTTATCTCTAACTGATTAATTTTATTTTCCACATCTTTAAATTCTAAATTAATCTTATCAAGATTTTCTATTTTAAATTCTTTATCAAGTAAGATATTTCTTAATAAAAATATATTTTTATTTTCAATATAATCTAACTCTTTTATTAAGAATTGTTTTTGGTCGTTAGAGATTATTTCTAATTTTATTTTTGAATCTAAATTCTTTTTTTTTTGATAATTAATAAAACTTAATTTCAATGGGTTTTTTCCTACATCTAAATTAGCTTTAAAATTTATTACTTCTTTATTTTTTTTATATATATAATCAATATTACTCTCTTCTTTTTGAAATAATGCAGAACCTTTGCCACTTATATCAAATTTATCTTTTTCATAAATTATATTTATAAGATGGTTTTTTAATAAAATATTTTTACTTAAATCTGGCAAAATACTCTTTATATCAAAATTATTTTTTGCAGAAAGTTCGTGTAAATTTACTTTAGAAGTAATTTTTAAATTTTTAATCTTATATTTTTTATCTAAAATAAATGAAAAATCATTTTTTGTTGTAAAATTAATACTTTCAAACATAATTTCATAAGGAAATAAATCTGAAATTAAACTTAAGTCAGATTTATTAAATTTTAGGTCTTTACTTGAAAAATCACCATTAATTTCAATATCTTTTTTTGAATTATCAATTTCAATGCTACTTGATGATAGCTTTTTTTCATTTAAAATAAGATTAATTTCATTCAATTTGGTTTGATTATCTTTAATCTCAAAAAGAAAATTAATTTTATCAGCAGAAATTTTTTTTAATAAACTTAAATTTCCATCTTTTAAAAAGCCAGAAATTGAATAATTATTTTTTATTTTTCCATTTTCATCAAATTCAATATTAATATCAGCTACGATATGTCCAGTTTTTACAATTGTCTCAAGAATAAGAAGTTCAGGACTATTTTTTACTACTCTAATAAACGATAGCAGATTTTTTAATTGAATAGACTTTGTGGAAATTTCTAAATTATTTAAAGCAAATTTATTTTGTAATATAGATTTTAATAAAATTTTTGTTTTTGCAGTTTCAATTTCTAATTTTTTACTTCTATATATTAAGTTTGGTCCAATAGTTTTAACATCAATAGTAAAATTTATTGGATTTAATATAAGTTTTACTTTTTTAAGCTCTAAGTCTAAATTTGGATCTAATTTATTTATTTTTTCTTTTATCTGACTATTAAAACTTTTTGTTTCAATGCCAACTGTGCTTAGATAGGTTATAGCAACAATAAGTACTAAAACTGTTAATAAAATTAGTCTAAATATTATTTTTTTCATTTTAATTGATATAAAGATTGTTCTAAAAATTCATCAATATCACCATCTAGAACTTTGTCTGGACTAGTACTTTCGTAGTTTGTTCTATTATCTTTAACTAATCTGTATGGTTGTAAAACATAAGATCTAATCTGGTGACCCCAGCCAATTTCTGATTTTGATGCTTCAGTATTTTGATTTTCTTGTTCCTTTTTTTTAATCTCATAATCATACAATCTTGCCTTAAGCATATTCATACAAGTTTCTTTATTTTTGTGTTGCGATCTTTCATTTTGACATTGTACAACAATTTTTGATGGAATGTGCGTAATCCTAACTGCACTATCGGTAGTGTTAACATGTTGACCACCTGCTCCACTTGATCTGTAGGTGTCTATTCTTAAATCCTTATCTAGAATTTCGATATTTATATTCTCATCTACAACTGGATATACCCAAATACTTGCAAAACTTGTATGTCTTCTTGCACCAGAGTCGAAAGGTGAAATTCTAACCAGTCTATGAATTCCTGATTCCTTTTTTAACCATCCAAAAACATAATCACCCTCAATTTTTATGGTTGAAGATTTTATTCCAGCTTCTTCACCTTTGTGCTCACTTATTAATGATGATTTAAAATTTTTATTATCAGACCATTTTAAATACATTCTTCTTAACATATCAGCCCAGTCTTGACTTTCTGTTCCGCCTGCCCCTGCATGAATTTCAATATAACAATCCAATGAATCTGCTTCATTAGATAAAAAGCACTTAATTTCATTTTTTTTTGCTGATTTACCTAAATCTTTAATATTTTGAATTATTTCAGATTGAACCGCTTCATTCTTTTCTTCTACCGCAAGGTGATGTAAGTCGTCTAAATCACTCAACTGCTCAACAGAATTTTTGTATGAATTTATTAAATCCTCAAATAGTTTTTTTTCTTTTATTATATTTTGTGATCTATTTTTATCTTGCCAAAAATCGGCTTCTAACATTTTAGTATTTAGATCTTCTAACTTTGAATATATTTTATTATTTTCAAAGATACTCCTTAACTCTATGATTAATTTTTTCTATTTCTGCTTTTATATTTGTGTATTTATCATCCATTAATAAAACTTTAGTATATTATTTGTATCTAATCTATTGTTATTTGAATACAATACCTTTCCATCTACAACATTTTTTTCTTTATAAACTTCAACAATCGTATTTTTTGATGAAAATTTTGCTTTTTGACCTGTATCAGAATCTACAACCATCATGATTGTTCCTTCTGCAGCTTTAAATGGTCGTGCTTCTGATTTTTTTATAGCTTCTGAAACAAATTCTTTAAATATAGGTAAAGCTGTACGTGCACCTGTTTCAAACTTTCCAAGGGGCTTTGGGTCATCCTCACCAACATAAACTCCAACAACTAAATTAGATGTAAATCCTATAAACCATGTATCAGTATTTTCATTAGTTGTTCCAGTTTTTCCTGCAAGATTTAAATTTAAATCCTTTAATTGCTTTCCTGTTCCTCTTTGAACCACACCCTCTAAAATAGATGTCATTTGATAAGCTGTTTGAGGAGAAAACACTTGTTTATAATTATCTTTAATTTTTGGATATGAGTTACTTGAGAATGAGATTTGCTCACAATTAGTACATTTTCTCATCTCGTCGCTAAAAATTGTTTTTCCCTCACTGTCCTGAATTCTGTCTATTATTACTGGAGTAACAAGCTTTCCTCCATTAACAAATGATGAATAAGCGGTGGTTAATTTCATCAACGTTGTTTCTGCTGAACCTAGAGAAATTGATAATAATTTTTCAGGATTATCATAAATACCTAAATTTTTTGAGAAATTTACAACTTTTTCTATACCTAAATTTTGAGCAATCCTAACAGTCATTAAATTTCTAGATTTTTCTAAACCTACTCTTAGTGTCGAAGGTCCATAAAATTTTTTTCCATAATTTTCTGGTTTCCACATCTTTAAATCCTCTCCTTGCTCTAAAACTAAAGGCGCATCTAAAATTAATGATGTTGGTGTATAATCATTTTCAAGAGCTAAGGCGTAAATAAACGGCTTAAAAGCTGAACCAGGCTGTCTCAAGGCTTGAGTTGCTCTGTTAAATTCACTTTTCTTAAAACTAAATCCTCCACTTAAAGCTAAAACTCTTCCAGTATATGGATCCATAACAACAATTCCACCATTTACTCTTGGGAGTTGTTTTAAACTAAAAATATTATCATTTATATTTTTAACATAAATGACATCTCCTATTTCAAATAAATCTTTGAATTCTTTTTTAGTCCAAGAAATATCATCAAATTTAATTGAGCCATTTTCTTTATTTTCAGTTTCAATTGTTGCAGAAAATTTAGAGATTTTTTTTACTATCGCAACTTCCCAACCAAGTGTTTTTTCCAATTGATATTCTTTAAATTTATCAAACCAATTTTCAGAATATTTTATATTTTTTAAAGCTCCTCTCCAACCTCTTCTTTTATCATAATCTATCAATCCATCTCTTAAAGACTCTGTTGCAATTCTTTGTAAGTTTAAATTTATAGGAGTATTAATATTCAATCCTTCCTTATAAACTTTGTCATAAGATAATTTTTCTATAATGTCTTTTCTTACATCTTCAATATAATATTGGGCATCTTCTAAATAAATCTTTTCAGATTTTTTTAATTTTATTTCCTCTTTAATAATTTGTTCATATTCATTTTTATCTATGAAGTTATTATCATATAAATTTTGTACAACTAAATCTCTTCTAAATTTTGCTAAATCTTTATCTCTGTAAGGATTGTATCTGCTGGGAGCTTTAGGTAAAGCAGCTAGTAATGCTGATTCTGCATAATTTAATTCTTTAATTGACTTATCAAAATATTCTAAGCTCGCTGCAGCAACTCCATAAGCTCCACTCCCAAGATAAATTTGATTTAAATATAATTCTAATATTCTTTCCTTAGTAAGTGCTCTTTCAATTCTAAATGCTAAAATTGCTTCTTTAATTTTTCTATTAATACTGACTTCATTTGTTAACAAAAAATTTTTAGCAACCTGTTGTGTTATTGTAGAGGCACCCTCAAGTCTTTTTGAAGAAATTATATTTGATATATTATTAATTATTGCACGCAAAACTCCTTTAGCATCCACCCCTGGATGAGAAAAAAAGTTTTTGTCTTCGGCAGATAAAAATGAATTAATTACATTTTGTGGAATTGAGTTATAAGGAACAAAAATTCTTTTTTCCTGTGAAAAATCAGCAACTAAATCACCATTACCAGAAAATACTTTACTTGAAACTGATGGTTTGTAACTTTTTAAAAATTTATAATCAGGAAGATTGTTCGAAAAAGACCACAATATACTTAAGATTAATACTGATATAGCTAATAAAAAACCTATCAGAGCAATTGATAAATTTTTTATAATTTTGTTCATTTTAATTCCATTATATAGGGGAATTTGTTAAAGATAAGGCACAAGAATTATACAAAATTTTATTAACTAAAAATTTAAATGAAACAATTAAATCAAAAATTATGGAAAAAAATTTATACATTGATGCTTCGCATCCAAATGAGACTAGAGTTGTACTTAAATCAGAAGGCAATATTGAGGATTATGAATACGAAGGGTTAAAAAATAACCTTATTAAAAACAATATCTATCTTGGTAAAGTTAGTAGAATTGAACCCTCTTTACAGGCTGCTTTCATAGATTTTGGCAGAGAAAGACATGGCTTTCTTTCTTTTAATGATATTCAATCTGATTATTATCAAATTCCCAAAAGTGATCTAGAAAAACTTAAAGAAGAAGAAGAAAAAGCAAGGGAAGAATTATCAAAAGAAGTTGAAGCTAAAGAGGAAGAGATAATAGCTGAAGGTAATTTAGAAATCGAAGATCCAGTTGATAAAAAGGATGATATTGAAATTAAAGAAAACTTAGAAGAAAAAGAAAAAATAAATCAAAATAAATTTAGATTTAAAAGATATAAAATTCAGGAAGTAATTAAACCTAATCAAGTAATTCTTGTACAAGTAATTAAAGATGAGCGTGGACAAAAAGGAGCCGCATTAAGTACTTTTATTTCAATAGCAGGAAAATATATTGTTCTAATGCCAAACACTCCTAAAGGAGGAGGGATATCAAGAAAAATTTTTAATCCTGCTGATAGAAAAAAAATTAGAACAATTTTAAATGAGATAGAAATTCCAAAAGAAATGGGTTTAATTGTTAGAACGGCTGGTAGCAATAAAACTAAAAATGAAATCAATCACGATTTAAGCACACTTATCAATACTTGGAATCAAATAAAAGAGACAGCAATTAATTCAATTGCTCCAGCATTGATTCATCAAGAAAGTGAGATTATTAAAAGAACTCTAAGAGATATGTATGATGAAAATACACAAAATATAATTATTGAAGGCAACGAAGGTTATAGAAAAGCTCAGAGCTTTATGAAAATGATGATGCCGTCAAATGTTAAAAAAATTAAAAAGTATAGAGGTAAAGTTCCACTTTTTATTGAAGAAGGCATTGAAGAAAAACTAAACCAAATATTTGACTCGGAAATAAAATTAAGTTCTGGTGGGTATTTAGTAGTAAATCCTACAGAAGCACTTGTCTCAATAGATATTAACTCAGGTAGTTCCATCAAAGGTAAAAATGTTGAAAGCACTGCTTTAGATACAAACCTTGAGGCAGCTGATGAGATATCTAGACAAATTAAGATTAGAGACTTATCAGGCCTTATAATTATAGACTTTATTGATATGCTAAGTTATGGCAATCGAAGGTTGGTTGAGCGAAGACTAAAAGAAAAGTGTAGAACTGACAGAGCAAGAATTCAAATTGGAAGGATAAGTAATTTTGGCTTACTTGAGATGTCTAGACAAAGATTAAGGGAAAGTGCCATCAAATGGAAGGTGGCTCTTACAGATGAGTCTTTTGCTCAAAAGCTGCTTAAAATAGTTGAATTAAAAGCAGTTATTCTTAAAGCAAAATTTGTAGAAGTTAGAGTTTGTGAAAAAATTTCAGATTTTCTTAAAGAGAATTTTATTGATGATTTAACCTATTTTGAAAAAAAAAATAAAATGACTATTGATATAATCACAGATAATTCACTTATAATACCTGAGTATAAAGTTGATTTTCAAAATAAAACTAAAAAAACTATAGAAATTGCTGAACATATAGAAAAACTTAAAAATATAGATCAACAAAAAAAAGATCTAATAGATTTAGAGATGAAAGATAACAAAAAATTTATAAAAAAACCTTTCAAAAAGAAAAAATTTTTTAAAAAATCTAAATAATTCCCTCTAAAGGAGATGATGGATTACCCATTAAATTTTTTTCAATTCTGCCTGCTAGAAAAGATTGTCTTCCAGATACTACTGCATTTTTAAATGCAAGTGCCATGTCAAAAGGTTTTTTAGCCTTAGCTATTGCTGTATTTACTAAAACACCATCGCACCCAAGCTCCATAGCAATAGTTGCATCAGAGGCCTGTCCCAATCCAGCATCAATTATTAAGGGTAGTTTAGTTTGACTTCTAATAATTTTAATATTTATTTTATTTAAAATTCCTAACCCTGATCCTATAGGAGCAGCTAAAGGCATGATTGCTGAAGCACCAACATTTTCTAATCTTTTTGCCATCAACGGATCATCATTACAATAAACCATTACATTAAAACCTTCCTTGGTAAGTACTTCTGTTGATTTAAGTGTTTCAATCATATCTGGAAATAAATTTTTTTTATCTCCAAGAACTTCAAGTTTTACCAACTTCCATCCCCCAATCTCTCTAGCTAGTCTTAAAGTTCTCAATGCTTCTTCTGAATTAAAACATCCAGCTGTATTGGGTAAGTAAGTTATTTTTTTTGGATCAACATAATCCATTAGTAGTGGTTTTTTTTTATCAGTAATATTTACTCTTCTTACAGCAACTGTAACAATTTCTGCTCCAGATAATTTTATAGCTTTTGCACACTCAGTCATATTTCTATATTTACCTGTGCCTACAATTAATCTTGAGCTAAATTTTTTCTTTGCAATTATTAAATTATCTTTTTTCAATATTACCCACCTCCAATAAAATGAACAATTTCAATTTTGTCTTTTTTTTTTAAAATATATTTCTTTAATTTACTTTTATCTATAATCTCTTGATTTAATTCAATTGCCACTTTTTTTACAGGAATTTTCAATTTATTTACCAATTCTTGTATATTACTATTATCATTTACTAATAAAATTTTACCGTTAATTTGAATTTTTATTTTTTTTATTTTTTTCATCATGTATAAGAGCTGAATGAGTAATAAAATTATTGTTATTAATGGTCCAAATCTTAATCTATTAGGTGAAAGAGAACAATCACAATATGGCTCAACTTCTTTTGAAGATTTGAGAAATAATTGTCAAAATAAAGCAAAAGAAATTGGACTTAATTTAGAATTCACACAATCTAATATTGAAGGCGAAATTGTAACCTTGATACAAGACTCTAGAAAAAAATTTGATGGTATGATTATCAATGCTGCAGGATTTACTCACACCTCTGTTGCAATTAGAGATGCTTTAGATCTATTTAAAAAACCTATAATTGAACTTCACATTTCAAATATTTATAAAAGGGAGGAATTTAGGCATAAATCTCTAATTAGTGATATAGTAACTGGTGGAATTTTTGGTCTAGGTGCGGAAGGATATATTTTGGCCATAATTTCTATGCAAAAGCTTTTACAAAAATGAAAATAGATAAAAAAACAATTGAAGAATTAAGTAATTATTTAGATGAATTTGGTCTTACAGAGATAGAATATACTGATAAAGATACCAAAATCAAAGTCTCAAAAAACAGTATATCTGTAAATCAACAACCAATAAATTTATCTACACCACAATCTAATAATACCATTGGGGACACTGGTAAAACACAAAATTTAAAAACAGGGATCGAAGTTACCTCGCCAATAATTGGTACCGCTTATCATTCACCAGAACCAGGAGCTAAAAAATTTGTAGAAATTGGAAAAAAAATTAAAAAAGGTGACACAATTATGATTGTTGAAGCCATGAAAACAATGAACCATGTTCCATCTACTGCTGATGGTACTGTTAAAGAAATTTGTGTCGAAGATGGTCAGCCAGTTGAATATGGTCAAACCATTATCATCTTAGAATAATGTTCAAAAAAATATTAATTGCAAACCGTGGGGAAATTGCAGTTAGAGTGATTAGAGCTTGCAAAGAATGGGGAATTGCAACTGTAGCTGTACACTCCGATGTTGATAGAAATAGTATGCATGTAAGGTTGGCTGATGAAAGTGTTTGTATAGGATCTCATCAACCTGCAAATAGTTATTTAAATATTCCTGCTTTAATGTCAGCAATTGAACTTACTAAAGCTGAAGCAGTTCATCCTGGATACGGCTTTCTTTCAGAAAATGCAAATTTTGCAAGAGTGCTAGAGGAAAATAATATAAAATTTATTGGAGCTTCTTCAAAGCTAATTGAAATGATGGGTGATAAAATCCAAGCAAAACGAATTGCTAAAGAAAATGGTTTGCCTGTTATAGAAGGGTCTGAAGGTGGTGTAAAAGATATCAATGAAGCGAAAGAATTATGTAAAAAAATAGGATTCCCTGTTTTGATCAAAGCATCAGGTGGTGGTGGTGGAAAAGGAATGAAAATAGTAAAAAAAGAAGAAGAATTTGAAACTTTATTTTCTACTGCTAAATCTGAAGCTCAAAAATATTTTGGTAATGATGAAGTTTATATTGAAAAATTTTTTCAAAATCCTCGACATATTGAAGTACAAATTTTAGCAGGAAAAAATAGAACAGTACATTTGCATGAAAGAGACTGTTCGGTGCAAAGAAGACATCAAAAACTAATTGAAGAAACACCAAGTCCAGTTTTGAATGATGAAATTAGAAAAGAACTTTTTGAAAAAACCGTAAAAATGGTCAGTAAAATTGGTTATGAAGGCGCTGGAACAGTAGAATTTATCTATGAAGACGGAAAATTTTATTTTTTAGAGATGAATACTAGGGTTCAAGTCGAGCATCCAGTTACAGAAATGGTTACTGGAGTAGATATAATTAAAGAACAGATTTGGATCGCTTACACTGGTGAAACTGCTTTAAAACAAAGCGATATTAATCCTAGAGGTCATGCGATCGAATGTAGAATAAATGCTGAAGATCCTAGTAAAAATTTTCAACCCTCGCCAGGAACAATTGGAATGTGTCATCAGCCCTCTGGATTTAGAACTCGGGTAGATGGTGCTATATTTCAGGGTTATAAAGTAACTCCATTTTATGACAGTATGATTTGTAAACTTATCTGCCATGGGAGAAATAGAAAAGAAGCAATTCAAAGAATGAATAGATCGTTAGACGAATTTGTTATTGAGGGAATTACAACCACAATTCCTCTACATAAAATACTTTTAAACCATCCTAAATTTATTAATTCTGATTTTAATGTGAGTTGGTTAGATAACGAAAAAGTTATCTAATAACATTTAACTAGCCAAATATCATAAACAGGATGATCAAAAGGGTTTATTGAAGGACTTGAGGAAAACATCCAACCATTAAAAACAAAAACTTCATTATTGTCTTTATTAGTTAGATCACGAACTTGTATATAAGCAGTGACTTCAGGATTATCATCAAACTCAGAATTTTTACATTTCATACTTTTTATAGCAAGATCACCAAAAATTAATTCTTCACTATTTTTAAGACTAATTAAATTATTTTTAGAGCTTATTTTATCTAAAATTTTAACATCGGTAAAAGCTCCCTCTAAATTTTCAATTGCATAGGAAGAATGTGAAAAAAATAAAATAAATATAATATTTAAAAATAATAAATTAAATTTATTCTTTCCAACTTTTATATTTTTTTTCAATTCCATCTTTATTTTTATTTGGGTAATAAGCTTGATCAGTCCCAGTTAAATTAGATTGATGAGGTTTTTGCCAATCATATTTTTGAAGAATATGATTATTTTCAATTTTATTATGTGTGAAATGCATCCATGAATACCACTCAACTGGAATTTTAGAGGCATCAATTTCATCAGAATAAATTACCCATCTTTTTCCATTTCTGCTTTCATAATATTTATTTCCAAAAGAGTCTTGGCCAGCTAATTTGCCATAAAAAATAGTTTGTAACATTGTTCCAAAAGTATCTCGATTCCACCAAGTGAAAATTTTTATTAAAAGTGTCAACATAATTTTAAAAT
>Ga0209631_10002235_pt1 | contig 23394 bp, 18 predicted proteins | sample COG_08_FD_184752 | JGI IMG/M metagenome (GOLD analysis project Ga0209631, IMG submission 184752) | Pelagic Microbial community sample from North Sea - COGITO 998_met_08 (SPAdes) (version 2) | ecosystem: Environmental > Aquatic > Marine > Neritic zone/Coastal water | place: Helgoland, sampling... | reverse complement strand
CGGTTTTGGAACGGCTGTGGAAAATTGGCTGGCGAATAACCCAGACAAAGGTATGCCTTTTTTGCAGGAGCTATACCAAGAATGGCCGTTCTTTCGTAGTCAATTATCAAATATGGATATGGTCCTGGCAAAAAGTAGTATTGCTATTGCCAGGCGCTATTCGCAACTAGTCGAAGATAAAAGACTGCGAGAAAGAATTTTTCACCGCATCCACACTGAATGGAAAAGCTCAATTGATTCCTTGTTGAAAATATCTGGCCAGAAAAAACTTCTTCAGACGAACCCCCTGCTTGAACGTTCCATTCAAAACCGCTTTCCGTACCTCGACCCGTTAAACCATTTACAGGTAGAGTTGATGAAGAAGTACCGTCGGGAATCAGAAAATGCCAAGGTCCTTCGGGGTATTCAACTTACTATTAATGGCATATCAGCAGGCTTGAGAAACAGTGGGTAGTGGTTTCGTGGAGAGCACAATTAAAATTGACTTGAGAGATGCCTTATCAGAAGATCTTCCTATACTGCTTGAGCTAAACCAAAAGGCCTTGCCACATGTCAATTCTGTAACACATGACGACTTGCTTTGGTTTCTAAAACATTCTGCTTACTTCAAGGTTGCTGGTGGCCTAAATGGTTTTCTTATCGCCCTCGAACCAGGGCTTGATTACTCCAGCGATAATTACCGTTGGTTTTCAAATAGATTTGACAATTTTTATTACATTGATCGTGTAATTGTTTCAAAAGAATTCCAACGTCAAGGACTGGGCCGTCAATTATATAAAGATGTTATCGAAACAGCACGTAGATATTCGCCACGGCTAACCTGTGAAGTTAATTCAGACCCACCAAATTCCAAGTCTATGGTATTTCACGAATCCTTTGAATTTACATGCGTGGGCACCCAGAAAACAGAAGATGGTAAGAAGGAGGTACGGCTACTATCACTTGAGCTACATCCCTTCAATTGATTCAAAATCTCAACAACTAAACATTCTGTAAATGCTCAATTGTGACACACGTTTTGTCACCCTACTTTAAGGTCATCACAAAAAATGAGAATTGACGGCAATTATGCCTCTTAATTCACCGTAACTTTCCTTGCGCCAAAAATCTGAGAAGTTTTATTTATTAGATATCAACATGTGCGATATGTTTAAAGACAAACTCTATATTTATAATAAATTTCCCTGATCTAAATTTTGCTCTTTAACTAACCAACCATTGCTGCGACGCACTCCTAAATTATGAATTATATAAAACTTAAACTATTACTACGGCCCTAAAAAGCTCAATACCGGAATGAGGAATATATTAAAATCATATGTTTTTTTGGAAGAGCCCATTTTACGCATCGCAGAGCTTAATATATCAAAAAGTTAACGCTTTGACCTGAACTACCTGCTCAATCTTGCAAATATTGTCCATTACTGAAACCCCTGGCGCCCCATCAACTTCAATTAGGGCAATAGAATCTCCTCCAGCCCTAGACCGACCAAGGTGGAACGTAGCAATATTGATGTTTGCATCTCCTAAGGCTTTGCCAAGAGACCCAATGAACCCCGGCTTGTCCCTATTGGTAATAAATAACATGTTTGGACCCAATTCTGCATCAATAGGTATATCCTTGATTTTGACAATGCGAGGTCGAGATCCGGCAAAAAGTGTTCCTGCTATGGACCGGGTTTGCTTTTTTGTTTCTACTGTTAGCTTAATCAAAGTCTGATAAGCACTAGCCCGCTCATGCTTTACTTCACTGACATGTATGTCACGTTCCTTTGCTATCACAGGCGCATTCACCATATTAACTGACACCATTAGGGGTGACAGAAGACCTTGAATAATTATTGCCGTAAGAGGTCTTATATTCAGTTCTGCAGCATGACCTTCATATTCAATCGTCACACCTTCAAGTGTACTCTCTGTAACTTGTCCCGCGAAGCTACCTAATTGTTTTGCAAGCAATAGATAAGGTTTTAGACGAGGTGCTTCTTCGGCTGTTACTGAGGGCATATTCAAAGCGTTTGTTACAGCTCCCGAAATTAGGTAATCGGCCATTTGCTCAGCAACCTGCAGGGCAACTTTTTCTTGAGCTTCTATTGTCGACGCCCCCAAGTGAGGTGTGGCTACTACATTTTCCATCCCAAATAATATATTTTCTTTTGCAGGTTCTACTTTAAATACATCAAGGGCGGCAGCTGCAATCTGCCCACTTTCCAACCCTAGTTTTAAATCTTTTTCGACGATCAGGCCTCCACGCGCGCAGTTTACAATTCGCATTCCTCGTTTCATCTTAGTGATGGCCTCCGCATTTATGATGTCGCGAGTGGCGTCGGTAAGAGGCGTATGTAGAGAAATAAAATCTGCCCGAGAAAAAAGTTCCTCCAGTTCAACTTTTTCAACACCCAACTCCGTTGCTCTTTCCGGTGACAAGTATGGGTCAAAAGAGATCACCCGCATTTTCAACCCTTGCGCTCTGTCCGCAACAACAGCCCCAACATTACCACATCCAATGATGCCTAGGGTTTTTCCCATTATTTCAACACCCATGAATTTTGATTTCTCCCACCTGCCAGCGTGGGTAGAGGCATTTGCATGAGGAATTTGCCTCGACAGGGACATAATCATGGAAATAGCGTGCTCAGCCGTGGTGATAGAGTTACCGAATGGGGTATTCATGACGCAAACGCCAGCGGCTGTAGCAGCTTTAACATCGACATTGTCAACACCAATACCAGCGCGCCCGATGACTTTTAAATTTTTTCCGGCAGATAGGACCTCCTCAGTTACCCTAGTCAAAGAACGCACCGCCAAGCCATCATACTGATCAATACAATCGATAAGCTCTTCATTACTCATGCCCATCTTGGCGTCAACTACAACACCCCGCTCTTTAAATATTTTTTCTGCCAATGGGCTCATTTTATCAGATATTAAAACTTTAGGCATTTCTAGTTCTCCATCTCTGCTTTGATCTGCGCATATGCCCAGTCAAGCCAAGGAAAAAGTTGTTTCAGATTGGAGGTTTCGATAGTGGCCCCAGCCCATAGTCTAAAACCTGGAGGCGCGTCACGGTGGCTACCTATATCATAAGCAGCTCCTTCCTGATCCAGTTTTTTAACAATGGCTTTTATCACAATAGATTGTTTATCTATATTCAAACTCTTAAACCAGTCATCATCCACCATCAGACAAACAGATGTACGAGAGCGGTGTGCTGTTTTTTGGGCCAGAAAATTGGCCCACGAAGATTTAGAAACCCAGCCCTCAATAGCTGCCAAATTAGCTTTGCAACGAGCGATCAAAGCTTTATGGCCACCCGTACGCTCTGCCCATTTCAAACCATCTAGAGCATCTTCTACAACAATCATTGAAGGAGTGTTTATGGTCTCACCCCTGAATATACCCTCAATCAGCTTTCCTTCTTTGGTCAGGCGAAAAACCTTTGGCATAGGCCACGGTGGGCTATATGTTTCCAAACGCTTGATGGCTCTGGGACTCAAAATTAAAACACCATGTGCTGCCTCGCCACCTATGACCTTTTGCCAAGAATAGGTAGTTACGTCCAGTTTGTCCCATGGTAAGTCGTAAGCAAAGACAGCTGAAGTTGCGTCACAAATAGTAAGTCCTTGACGATCAGACGCTATCCAATCACCATTTGGAACACAAACGCCAGACGTTGTGCCATTCCACGTAAAGACCACATCTTGAGAAAAATTGACAACACTCAAGTCAGGCAATTGTCCATAATCAGCGCTCAGCAAACGGACATTTTCAAGATCTAGCTGTTCAGTAACATCTTTCTGCCAACCAGCTCCAAAGCTCTCCCAAGCTAGAATATCTACGCCGCGCTGACCCAACAGCGACCACATGGCCATTTCGACAGCACCTGTGTCAGAGGCGGGAACAATGCCGACGCGATAATCCTCAGGTATACCGAGCACATCACGGGTTCGGTCAATAGTTTCGGCTAGTTTTAATTTTCCAGGGTCTGAACGGTGTGAACGAGAAGTTAGGGCATCTTTGAGTACATCCAATGACCATCCAGGGCGCTTGGCACAAGGGCCAGAGGAAAAATTTGGGTTAGCAGGGCGAATGCCAGGCCTTTTGTGAGTATTCATGCATCATTTCCCTTCCTTACAGAAGAGCTGACACTCGTTGGGGAGTGTTGGCCCATAGAGCTTATAAAAGCTATACTCGTTGCCGTCAATTATGATTAATAAAGCACTTGAGGCATTCCGAATACTTGTTGGTTAATTTCAAACAAAAATAAGGGGGCATGGAAACCCATACCCCCATATAATTCCTGTAGAAAGGATTTTTAGAAATTAACTCTTAATCCACCGGTAAGAGATTTAATGTGGATGTCATTAGAATCTTTATAATTGTATGTGTACGCAAGCATTTCAGAGTACTTACCAAACACCTCAACTCCAAAAGGCAGTCCCAAAGTTATACCAGCACCACCTTGGATGGCAGGGGCTAGGAAAAAACCAGCGTCAATTGATTCTTGATTAGCAGTTAGATCAATTCTCTTATAAAACAAGTTACCAGCAACACCCAAGGCACCACCACCAGCTGTTATGAAAGGTGTTACTGTGAAACCACTACTGCTACCTCCAGATAGTGCACCTGGGTCGACAGAGTATTCAAATGCCAAGTTAACCATAGCTGTTCCAATGTGAGCTGTACCATCAACACCAGTGTAGGATGCATCAGCAACACCAGTCATACTTGCAACATCTGCTTCACGGTAACCAAACTCTGTTTCAAGGCGGGCGTAACCATAATCATTACCAAGGGTAACAAGTAGTCCATCAGGATCATCAAATTTGATTTTCTTTCCGTTTCTACCTTCAGTGGACTCTGAACCTCTTGTTTCCCTGAAAGATATATCTCCAAGATCTCCACTGGATGTAGCCACACCAATATAGCTGCTACGTCCATTGATTTCTTTGGTATTGAGGGTCATGTCCGCTGCACTGGCCATACTCGCAGATAGAAGTGCTGCAAGGCCTACTGCTGTTGCTGTACTGAATTTTTTTGTAAACATTGCGAAATTCCTATCTTCGTTAAATTTACTAATAGCTAATTTGTATGATTGAATCCATTTGTTGAAAAGGACATTATTGATTTAAGAGAGGCTTAGCAATCAATTTTGTGCCATATTTATTATTAAATTCTTCTAGTGTGGCATAATTGCAACATAAGCGAACCCAGATGCTACAGTTTATAAAGTTAGTCTTCTTTTAATTGCTAACAGCCTTTCCATTTCTTTAATTAAAGCTGTAACTGTAACGTATACCAAGACTGTCGATCCCTTGATTTTTATCATCTATTACGCCTGCGTTAGACATGTGCTCCCAAATAAGGGAGATACCATTATGGCCATCCCAACGCCATCCCAATTCTCCACCTAAGCGGAAGAGCATCTTCGATCCAAATTCTATTTTATCCGGATTGCCATCTGTGAGTTTTCCATCATGAACCGCAAGACCCCAAAATCCATCAAGGAAGATGTCGTTAGTCCAACTGGTATTCCAACTCAGACCAGTATAAGCGTAGTTAGTATCATCATCCATATTAAGAGATACGCCTACATGAGGACGCGGGGCCCATAAAACATCCAAAAAACCCGGAGAGATAAAAACTACTTCTGGGTTTATGTTGACACCACTTTCGTATCTGTTTTCAAAAGGATTGGGAGCACGAAACTTCTTCCGATTGGGGAACTTTATATCATGACTTAACAGACCCATCCGGACCTCAGAGATTACGTCACTAATAGGCCCTTTCTTTGACTTGGCGTTCTTGAAATCAAACTTAGAAAAATCCGACGAAAGGCCTACCCGTAAAAACTTGTCTGGACTGATCTGACTTGCAAATTCTTCTGTACGAAAAACATGCATCAGACTAACCCGTTTTTCACCCCAGCCTATTTCCCCGCCCAGCTGAACATCCAAAACTTTATTTAGAGAAGATACGTCAGAAGTATTTGAGAAGGAATTTCCATCAACAAAAATATTATGTCCAACATATTTACCCTCAATACCCGCAAAAAGATTCCAAGATAAATAATCACCCGTTTGTGGAAAATTAGTGCCCGACATAATCATGTTGGACCGCAAAGGTCCGCTGTCCTCCCTCAGGTTGGTCCCAATTCTGGAGCTTACCCCCAGCGATGCGTAAGTGTAAGCGTTGCCCAACGTAACACCCGTATAAGGATAAAATTCAATTCCAAAGCCAAGTGTATTTTCTTCCCATACCCAACGTTTACCTGTGTCGTATTGCAATATAGCTACAGGTTCCGTATCGAGTTCATCCCACGATCTAAAGTTTCGGCTGGTACTTCTGTGGAAGATTTTATGCATTTCCTCCCCCCCGGACAGGGGACCTACCACACCCAGCCCAATATTCACCCGATCTAGATACTGAGCATTTCCTTTAAAATCTTGTTCCAAGTTAAATCGGGCATTAGCCAGCAAATAACCCGCAGATGGACGGTCTGGAATCGCAGAGAGCCCGTCGATAGCTCGCGACTCCGAGGAGGTATATGTGTTTGGCGTATAGGCGCTTTGCTGAAGTGAATAACTGACCCTAGCTTTCCATGGCTCGGAAGACCAAAAGAGATCTTCCCTAAACTTATCAAGCCAATCCGGATTTGGTGCATTAGGTGTGTAGGAAAATCGCCATCCCCAAGTCAAGTGACCAGACTGAACCTTTTCATTAAAAAATTTGTCCATGGGTTGTTCAAAGATATCCACATGGAGCGCATCTTCGTTTTGTATCTCAAAACGCCAGACACCAGTGTCATCGTGACTTTTTTTATTGGGCTGTGGTAATGGAGCAACATAAATTGGACTTCCATTTACCGGTATAGGTTGGACATAGCCCTGGCCCTCAATGGGGGTGCTTGGCATTGTCAAGGGCCTGTTAGTCGGATCATTGACAGCGGGGGTATCAAATGGGTGTGGCTGCGACAAGATTGTAGACATGTCATAAATAGGGCCTGCACCAGCTTCACGTAAAGAAATATGAAACCAAGTTTGAATGACCACTAAAACTGTTACAATACATCGCATCATAAGCTTGTAATTACCTTGGAAGCATTCATCAGAGCTTAAACAAAAAATAACTGAAAGAGGCATACTCTTTCAGTTATCCAATCTAATATTTCCGCAGAAAACCATATTACTCCCCTCCACACAAGGTGAGAAACGTTTAAGCATTTGACTAGGCTAAAGATTATTTTTCAAAACCAACCAGATTTAGCCAAAAATTTAGTATATACACAGATGTGAAATAGACTTCATTTTTTTGTCGGCGAGTATCATTAAACAACTATAAAGAGCTGAACATGGCAAAACTACTGATGTTGACTAGATTGCTAGTATTAAATATGCCTGCCTGGGTTTCGGTCCTTTGGTATTTGGGGCGACGAGTGAAAAAAGACGGCTTGACACTTAATGCCAAGGTTCAACTGTTATGTAAATTTGTCGATAGCATGCCCAGACCGCCCATTGACGAACTGACCACCGAACTAAGCCGCCAGCAGATAAATCATTTTTCAAAACTGTTTGGGGCATCTGAGATTCCACTCCATAGTATATCAGATCGGAAGATACTAGGACCCCAAAACAGCATATCTGTACGTATCTATCGTCCCTTCAAACAAAGCGCAGGGCCCTCACCTGTCCTTTTATATTTTCATGGTGGTGGCTGGGTTCAGGGCAGCATTGAAACCCACGATACCATTTGCCGCCGCCTTGCCCTCTATTCTGGTGGTTTGGTTTTGTCCGTTGATTATGCACTGGCGCCTGAATACAAATTTCCCGCCGCCGTTAATGATTGTCTTGCCGCTTTCGCCTGGGTTAAAGTTCACGCCAAAGAATTGAACGTAGATCCTACACGTATAGCTGTCGGAGGTGACTCCTCAGGGGGCAACCTCTCAGCCGTGCTCTGCCAGCAAACATCCCGAGACACAGGCCCAATGTTTCAATTACTATTTTACCCGGCACTGGATGGGGGTCTATCAAGCCATTCACACAGCCTATTCAAAAGTGGTTTTTTTTTAACTCGCGAGAAAATGGAGTGGTTTCTAGAGCAATACACTGAAGACTTTAAAGCCCAAAGGTGGGACGTCAGACTTTCACCTAGCGAGCAAGCTGACCTCTCCGATCAGCCACCAGCCTTGATTATCACAGCAGGATTTGACCCCTTGCGCGACGAAGCTTATGACTATCACAAGCGTCTTTTAGCCTCAGATGTTAAGTCAGAATATTTGCAGTATGACACTATGGTGCATGCATTTTTAAACATGGCCGGGGTTGTTCATCAGGGTGAGGACGCTTTGGTTCATGCCGGCAAGTCATTACGAATGGCTTGGAATGATAAAAACAAATAATGCCCTAAAACTAAAAACACCAAGGAGAGCTCCACAAGGAAACGGCCCACATCTGCACAATCAATATTGCTCTAACATGACATAGCCTCCATATTTGCCTAACCTAATTTCTTCGGAGAAAACTCAGTTGGCACATGACACTACCTTATTTGATCGGCCTAAAGGTCAGGATTTAAGATACCTTCGCCGTACGATTAGCTTTTTGAAACCTTACTCTGGGCTTGTTGTGGCTGCTGTTGCAGCATTAGCTGTAACAGGTCTTTCAGTCCTTGGCTTAGGTCAAGGCTTGAAAGTGCTTATTGATAGCGGTTTTGCCAATGATAATCCGGACGCACTAAACAACGCACTTTTAATACTTTTAGCCCTGTCTCTTATTATGGCAGGTGGAACGTTCGCACGTTTTTATTTTGTTTCATGGCTGGGTGAGCGGGTCGTAGCTGATTTACGCCAAGCCGTGTTTGACCGTATTCTGTCTTTTCATAGAGGCTTTTTTGAAACCACTAAAACAGGTGAAGTTCTCTCGCGTCTCACCACAGACACCACCTTACTACAATCAGTCATAGGTTCCTCTGCTTCTATTGCCCTGCGCAGTATGCTTAATCTTGTGGGTGGTATCATCATGATGTTCATTACCAATCTTAGTTTAACAACTATAGTTCTAGTGGTTATGCCTGTTGTTATAGTGCCAATTTTAACATTTGGTCGGCGCGTGCGTAAATTATCTCGAGCTAGCCAGGATCGTGTTGCTGACGTTGGTGCATTTGCCGAAGAAACCATCAACGCTATGTCTACTGTCCAAGCATTCAGCCACGAAGACGTTGACCGAGACCAATTTAGAACTGAAGTCACAAACGCATTCGACACAGCAATAGTTCGCATCCGCATGCGCGGCCTCCTTATGGCAACTGTAATTTTTCTCGTATTTGGCGCTATCGGCATCATTTTATGGACAGGCGGGCGCCAGATGCTTACAGGTGAGATCACTAGTGGCGAACTGGCTGCTTTTATTTATTACGCCTCTCTGGTTGCCGTTTCTGTTGGGGCAATGAGTGAGATTTATGGCGAACTACAGCGCGCAGCTGGAGCGACTGAACGTCTTATTGAATTATTAGTCACTGAAACAGAAATCAAGGCCCCTGATAACCCTCTTGCCCTCCCCGAAAATAGTCAGGGTAGGTTGAGTCTCGAAAACGTTACCTTTCATTATCCATCTCGTCCAAACCAAGCTGCTTTAAAAGATTTTACACTCAACGTAAATCCTGGGGAAACGGTGGCCCTAGTTGGGCCATCTGGGTCAGGCAAATCAACTGTTTTCCAGTTATTATTACGTTTTTATGACCCTGATAGCGGAATGGTAAAACTAGATGACATAAACGTACGTGATGCTGATCCCAAAGCAGTACGTGAGCGATTTTCTTTAGTGCCACAAGACCCTGTGTTATTTGGCTCTAGCGGGTGGGAAAACATTCGCTACAGTCTTCCCAAAGCTGATGATGCTATGGTGCGAAAAGCGGCAGAAGCCGCAGAGGCGGCAAAATTTCTAGATGAATTACCAGATGGATTTTCGACATTTATAGGTGAAAAAGGCATGCGCCTCTCTGGTGGTCAGCGACAACGCATTTCTCTTGCCCGTGCAATTTTACGTGACCCGTCTATCTTATTATTAGATGAGGCTACCAGTGCTTTGGATGCGGAAAGTGAACGACTAGTTCAAGTGGCCCTTGAAACACTTAAAGCTGGCCGAACCACACTAGTTATCGCCCACCGGCTTGCAACCGTAGTCAACGCCGACAGAATCGCAGTTATTGAACAAGGGCAGATCGTCGCCATCGGCACCCACGAGGAACTACTTGTATCCAGTCCACTTTACGCGCACTTTGCTGCACTGCAATTTGGTGTAGATGCACGACAAGCAAATTTGGACCAGGCCACTAATAGATAAAACACTGACCTATCCACCCCCATAAAAATGCAACACCTCCAATAACACACCCCTGTCTAGTGATTAAGAAAAATATATCATAAAAAAATATGCTCTATGTCTCACTTCGATCATGAATTTTTATGCATGCTGTTTATTTTCATGCTTGCCAAAAAAAGAAGTAATATTCATTCTATAGTCTTCCTAGTTGTGAATTAATAAATTCGACTGGACTGCTTTTAAGGGCGAGACCATAAACCGTCGCAAACAGTTTGTTGTCGCCTCTTAGGCTCAGCATCATAAAGCCTGTGCCAAGTTGGTTCTGCGCCACTAGACGGTTCTTTGAAACGTTACTTAAGAGAACGCTATTGATGTATGATAGGAAGATGCAAACAATCATCAAATCGGATTGTGGTACAGTAATTTTGTGGGGCTGTCTTGTTGTTGAAAGACACGATTTCTTTTCTTTAAATTTTCAATTGATGGACAAATGAGAAACATACTTTCAACATTAATATTTGTTATAAGTTTATTTATTTTTTGTGGTGGTCATAGTCATGCAGCCAACTTTAGCAAGGGGCTGGAGGCATATGACGCAAGAGATTTTGTAACTGCCAGACGCGTATGGCGTGAGTTAGCAGAACGAGGACATAAGAATGCGCAAATGAATCTCGGGTTAATGTATGAATACGGCAAGGGCGTTAAGAAGAACCATAAAAGAGCAATGAGATGGTATAGCAGGGCAGCCGAGCAAGGACATGCGAAAGCGCAGAAAAATCTTGGTATAATGTATGACAAAGGTAAGGGCGTTGACCAGGACCATATAGAGGCAGCGAAATGGTATCGCAAAGCTGCAGAACAAGGGAATGCTGATTCTCAAGTCAGATTAGGTGTAATGTATTCTGAAGGGATGGGGGTCGCTCAAAGTCATATAGAGGCTGTGAAATGGTATCTCGAGGCTGCTGATCAAATGCATGCAGGTGCGCAATTCAATTTGGGAAATGTTTATCAAATCGGAAAAGGCATCAAGCAAGACCATGTGGAGGCAGCGAAATGGTATCGTAAAGCAGCCGAGCAAGGTTACGCTCCTGCACAGCTCAATCTAGGTTTGATGTATAAAAAAGGTACCGGTGTTACTCAGGACTACAAAGAAGCACTGAAGTGGCACCGCAAGGCAGCAGTGTCGGGCCTTGCATTAGCGCAGTATAATCTTGGTTTGATATACAGACATAGAAAAGATCTTGGTTTGATGTACAAACAGGAAAAAGGTGAGGGCGTCAATCAAGGCAAAAAGGAAGCGATAAAGTGGTATCTTAAAGCTGCGGAACAGGGGTTAGCAAAGGCTCAGAATAACCTAGGTGTGATGTATGCAAAAGGCGAAGGAACTTCGCAAGACAAAAAAGAAGCGGTGAAATGGTACCGCAAGGCTGCGGAGCAAGGATATGCGCCTGCACAAGTTAATATAGGTTTGATGTACTATAGTGGTGATGCTGTCACTAAGGATAATGTCTATGCCCACATGTGGTGGAATATTTCTGCTTCAACTGGAAATGCCAATGCATTGAAGAATATAGATATTGTAGAAAAAAAAATGACCAATGCGGATATATCTAAAGCTCAAGAATTAAAACAAGAGTGCGTTAAGAAAAAATACAAAGGATGTTAGGCGGGCCAAAGTTATGCAGAGGATTACTCAATTTAGTCGTCGCTTACAGCATTATAGTGGTATCGTAATTGAGCGTCATGCTACTGGGCTCCTTTGTAATAATAGAGTTCTTTTTAGACCCGTGTGAATACAAAACCACCTTTTTGCGGGTTAGAATGATGTGAAGTTTTCAATACTCCAGAGCAAGAACACCATATAAAAAAACACGTCACAAATTTTCAGATATGAAACATGATTAACTTTTATTATCAGTAATTATAAATGCTTGTTAATTAACTGTTTAAAATGAAGTTGACCTAACATGCCCGAATTATAATGACCCGTAATATTGCAAATAAATTCAAGATCAATCGCTTGGGTAAATTTCCAAATTTAAACTAAAAATTACACCACTCTCTGTGCTTTGAATTCAGATAGAAAATACACTATTCTAAATATGCTGTAATTACAAAAAGCTTGCCCCCTACCCATAATGGTCAGGCTTCCATATAAATCTTAGTGCTCGTTAGGGCTTTAAGTACTATATTTACAATATGTGTTCAAATTATGAAAGCATTGAAAACTGTAAAGACCTGAATGACCGGTTCGACATCCAAAATCTTCCGTCGGCACCAAATAAAAAAAACATACGCCCAACAGATATAGCTTTGATTTTTGATGTAGATAAAAAGCTACAAGAGCTTTCCTGGGGCATCCCCTTGCCTTGGCAAGACGAAAATAATACGAACGTAATTATTAATGCCCGCGTTGAAACACTCGCTCAGAAACCAAGCTTTCAGCCAATATTAAATGGGCGGTGCCTTGTTCCTGCGACGGCATGGTTTGAGTGGCGAAAAGTTGGGAGCAAAAAACTCAAGAATCGAATTAGTGTGAAAGGTGAACCTCTGTTCACATTCGCGGGCTTAGCTAGCAATAGTCACTTCACCATCATCACCTGTGAGGCAGTAGAAAATATCGCGCACATAAACAACCGAATGCCGTTAGTTCTTACACCCGATACTGAGAATGAATGGCTTGATGCGCAAACCCCCATTGAAGTTATTGCCAAGCACCTCGCACCTAACTTGGATTGTTCACTTAGGTTTAAAGAAGAGAAACCGGCGCAGTCTGACTTGTTCACTTAGTCAACTGGCACAACGCTGTTGAATTAAGCCAAGAAATCAAAATGTTCGATGATTTAATGACTGAACTCATGTGGACTAGCGACAAAGGAAGGAAACATCCACCAGAGTTTATGGTATTTGATAACAAGTTATAATTCCAACTCAAAAATCATCGGCAGCGCCTCGCCTCCCAATAGGTTCGTCGCGATTAATTTGGACAGAAAGTAGCAAGCCAAAACCAAACAGCAAAGTCATCATTGCCGTTCCTCCATATGAGACAAGTGGTAATGGTACTCCCACAACTGGGATTAAACCCATCACCATAGCAATGTTGATAAATACATAGAGAAAGAAGGTCGCAGTCACCCCCATACTAACTAGCCGGCCAAAATGATTACGGCAATTATTAGCAATGCTATAGCCATATGCCAAGATCAGTATGTACAGCCCAAGCAAGACAAGACCTCCTATAAGACCAAATTCCTCAGCCAGCATGGTAAATATAAAATCCGTTTGTTTCTCGGGCAGAAAACTTAAATGACTCTGCGACCCCTGCATGAACCCTTTGCCAAACAAGCCACCGGAACCGAGTGCTATCTTAGATTGGATAATATGATAACCAGAACCCAGAGGGTCACTTTCTGGATTCAGGAAAGTAAGCACCCGCTGCTTCTGATACTCCCTGAGGAATTGCCAGCTGATAGGGGCTGAAATAAAGGTTAACAGTAACAAAACGGCAAATTTCCATATCTTCACCCCAGCAACAAAAAAAATCGCTCCACTGCCGATAACTAGCATAACTGCTGTACCTAAATCAGGTTGGCGAAGCACAAACATTGTTGGCGCAGCAACCATTAGCATTGGCGGAAGTAGAAACAAAGGCCTTCCGATCTCTTCAATATTACCGCCATGAAAATATCGGGCGAGAGCCAGGACCAAAGCAACTTTCATCAATTCAGATGGCTGCAAGTTGACTGCCCCTAAATCAATCCAACGCTGCGCCCCCATTCCAATAGTTCCGCCGAGCTCAACAGCTCCAAGAAGAACTAGGGCAACCAAATACAACATATAGGAGTACTTTAACCAAATTCTAAGATTAGTCATGGCAACAAACAGCATAAGGCCAATGCCGATAGAGAAACGTAGGATTTGCCGCCCTGCCCAAGGCTCAAGTGAACCGTTGGCAGCTGAATAAAGCATGGCAAATCCTACAGAGGCCGTAGCCAGCAAAACCAATACAAATAGCCAGTTCAGACGCCACAATTTTTGGCTTAGACTTAAATCCGATTTATTGAGGTATTCAATCACCATCGCCAAATTCCCCATGCCCATTTTTATCGTTAACACCCGAGATCATCGCATTTGACATTGCAGATTCACCCGAAGATTGTTTATTGCTTGGCCACACGGCATTACGCCGTTGTGCCATTTCCAACACATCACGAGCAATAGGTGCTGCAACCTTGGAGCCGCCTCCACCATGTTCGACAACAACCGAAATTGCGTAGCGCGGGGAATCAACAGGTGCAAAGCCAACAAAAAGCGCATGGTCGCGCTCCTTCCATGGCAATTCATTATTTTTCAGAACACGGTTTTCTCGCTCTTGCTTGGAAATACGGCGCACCTGGGCGGTACCAGTTTTCCCCCCCATACGAAATTCCGGCTTCTTTATGCGTGACTTAAACGCCGTTCCACTTGGTACGTTAACAACCGAATACATGGCGTCTCGAACAAGATTCAGATGACTAGGAATAAGACCGATATCCCTGTTCTCTCCTGTATTCCTACGGACAATACGATCCTTAAAAATAATATCCCGAGTCAAATGTGGGGTTACAGCCACCCCGCCATTCACAAGCCTTGCGGTCATCACTGCCAGTTGTAAGGGTGTAGTAAGCACATACCCCTGTCCTATACCTGCTAGCAATGTCTCACCTTGCTGCCAAGGCGCACCAATGACTAATTTTTTCCACTCATCAGAGGGAATAAGCCCTGGTTTCTCACCAGGCAAATCGAGACCAAGACGAGCTCCAAAACCAAGTCTCCTAGCCATTTCAGCAATACGTTCAATGCCAGTTCGTTTTGCAATTTCATAGAAATAAACATCACAGGATTGTGAAATACCCTTTTTCAAGTTAGCAGTGCCGTGCCCCCCCTTCTTCCAACAATGAAAGGTCGCATTGCCAAGTTTTGTTTCACCAGAACAATAGATCTCGCTCTCTGACGAAATGACACCCTTTTCTAGAGCGGCCAGAGCGACAACCATCTTGAAGGTGGAGCCAGGCGCATAATGGCCACCAATAGATTTGTTAATCAGTGGAGATTTATCATTGCTCATAAGAGCATTCCATTCAGTTGTGCTCAAACCCTTGTTAAAAGCGTTAGGGTCGAAACCCGGCGTCGAAACCATGGCTAGTACATCACCACTGTAGATATCCATTACAACCACTGAGCCGCTCTCACCACGAAGCTTCTCAGATGCTAGTTTTTGTAATTGAGTATCAATGGTCAGATGAAGGCGTGTGCCGGGTTGCCCCTCATTACGCTCCAACTCACGGATTACTCGCCCATAAGCGTTAACTTCTACTTGCAAACTTCCACTGGTGCCCCTGAGAACTCTATCATAGACTTTTTCTATACCTGATTTGCCAATACGGAAGCCGGGCAACTCTAGCAATGGATCATCAGTTACCTCACCTTCGGAGACAGCAGCCACATAGCCCAGAATGTGTGCCGTCTCAATGGCATAGGGATAAAAACGGCTTTGCCCAACATCAATCATAATTCCGGGCAAATCAGGGGAATTGACTTCAATGCGGGCTACATCTTCCCAGCTCAAGTTTTCGCGTAATGTTACTGGAACAAAACTTCGTTTACGACGAACTTCCCGCATGATGGATTTCTTCTCGCTTTTACTGATTGGGATAAGACCTCCAAGCCGCAAAAGAGTTTTCTCAATATTATCGGTTTGCTCAGGAATCAGTAGAACACGGTAATTCTGTTGATTGTCCGCAATAGGTACCCCGAAACGATCAACTATACGCCCACGTAGTGGTGCCAAAAGCCTAAAGTTGACGCGGTTTTCATCCGCCAATGTCTTGTAGCGCTTGGCCTCTATGACTTGCAGAAAATACATACGCCCAACAAGTGTTGAAATTAATACAGCTTTACCGCCCGCCAACATAGCTGCACGGCGAGAAAAATTTTTATGACGTTCATTGTCCCTCTGCATTTAATGTCCAATCTCAGACAGAAAGGTAATCTGCCACCGCATAAAAAACCAAGCCAGAAGTGGAAAAGCTCCAAGGGACAAAAGGTACTGAAAGGCTAAGGCCTCAGGCTGAATAACGACAAGATAATAAAGCGAAACCAGCAACCAATTGGCAATCGTCGCCCCCGCTGCCACCAGCGAGAAACCAACCCAAATTACAGCAAAAGGTTTTCCAACTAAAAAACGCCTTTGCCAAATGACGATACCATAAACCATAAGATATGTCGTGATGTGAAGACCAATTGGTGTGCCAATCAGAGTATCCTGCAAGAAGCCAATGAGGAAAACTGCATATGCTGGCATCAAATTTGGGTGGTGGACTGCCCACAGATAAATTGACATCAGAGGGAGCAGGGGCATAACCGTGGATAAGCCCAGAATTTGCAAAGGGAGAATGTTAATAAGTACCAACAGAACGGTGAGCCCAATTGGTGTGATGCAGCGTGCAATTATATCCAGACGTGACCAAAATACCGGCTTCATAATTATTTTTCCAAACCGTCATCATTAATGATCCCCTTCAAGCCAAAATCCAGAATACGAACGTACTCAAGTCGGTCGCGCGGCACAAAGGGCAGTACTGAAATACCAGCTTCATTAACGGCATCGACTAACCCAACTGGAAGACCAACAGGAAAAACTCCGCCGTGACCCGATGTAACAATACGGTCACCCGGCGAAACCGTCGCACCTGACGCTAAATGGATCAAACGCGGTCGACTACTGTTATTACCCGCGAGAATAGCTCGAGTTCTTGTCGCTTCAATTAGCACTGGAATACGCGAGTTTAAATCAGAAATCAATAACACCCGTGTAGCACGACTGCCAACGCTCTCAACACGGCCAATAAGGCCAACACCGGTGACTACAGCGTGTCCCTTGTCGACACCGGGCTGATGCCCGATGTTAAGTAACACTGAGTGTGCAAAAGCACCACCTGTATCTGCAATAACTCGAGCGCTTACATAACTAGCCTGAGGTCCTGGAATATATTTTAGTTGTGCGCGAAGAGCCTGATTTTCAGCCTCAAGCATGCGTGCCACCGATTGCCAATGCATAAGGCGTTCATTATTCTGGCTTAGATTTTTATTTTTTTCGTAGACCTTTGCAAGGGCATTAAACTGGACAATAGCATCGTTAGCTATTGATATAGGGCGAGACATAATATCTATTATTGGCGCTACTGAGTCTGTAACATGGACGCGCAACCGCTCCATCATGGCAACATCAGCCTTAGCAATAAGCATCAAGGTGATTGCTGCTATAACTAATCCCAAAAAGGTAAATCGTTGGGTAGCCCCAGGAAGTGGCGGCGCAAAACGATAATTGAAACGTGAATTATTTTTCACCCCAGCTCCTTAAAACATGTGTGTTCCCATGCAAATAAGATAACAAAGCGAATTTGTTTTATTACGTAAGTATTAATATATTCTTTTCAGAGGGCCAGTAAATGAACTTTTAAGGAGTCCAAAAGTTCTAATACATAGATGTAAGTACGTCCTTCAAACGTTTCATTTCCTCAAGGGCTCGCCCAGTTCCGAGCACAACGCAACTCAAAGGATCATCGGCTAAAGAGACCGGCAATCCTGTGGCATGCCGCAAGACAAAATCAAGATTTGAGAGCAGACCCCCACCACCAGTAAGAACTATACCTTTGTCGACGATGTCAGCAGCTAGTTCTGGTTCGGTATGTTCTAAAGCGACCTTGACCGCTTCTATAATAGCCCCTACTGGCTCAGCAAGGGCCTCAGCAGTTTGACGTTCTGTAATAATGATCTCCTTAGGAACGCCGTTCATAAGATCACGTCCCTTAATCTCCATGGTTCGCCCATCGCCCTCATCAGGGGGACATCCAGAGCCAATTTCTTCCTTGATGCGTGCTGCACTCCCCTCACCAACTAGCAGGTTGTGGTTACGTCTAATGTAGGCGATAATGGCTTCGTCCATTTTGTCGCCTCCGACACGCACGGAGCGAGCATAGACAATACCCCCAAGTGAAAGCACCGCAACTTCCGTCGTACCACCACCAATGTCGACAACCATTGATCCAGTCGGCTCAGTCACCGGAAGACCCGCACCAATGGCCGCAGCCATGGGCTCTTCAATCAAAAGGACCCGCCGCGCGCCAGCACTTTCAGCAGATTCTTGAATAGCCCGACGTTCAACAGCGGTTGATCCAGAGGGCACGCAGACAATCACCATAGGACTCGCAAAACTTCGACGATTATGAACCTTGCGGATGAAGTACTTGATCATTTCCTCAGCTACTTCAAAATCAGCTATGACACCATCGCGAAGGGGCCGAACAGCCCGTATATTGCCAGGCGTGCGGCCAAGCATACGCTTAGCCTCTTCGCCTACTGCAAGAACCCGTTTTTTTCCCTTTACTTCGGCAATGGCGACAACCGAAGGTTCATTCAAAACGATGCCCCTGCCCTTAACATAAACAAGAGTGTTGGCCGTCCCCAAATCAATGGCCATATCGGCAGAAAGGAACCCGAAAAGTCTAGCAAACATTTTTTTCACATGTCCTTTTGTTTAATAAAAAAATCTTGCGACTAAGTGAAATCAGGCCACAAGAAGAATCCCCATCATCCCTTTTAAAATAGCATGGCAAGCATTACTAGGCGGAAAGCGCAGAGGGTGCAGTTTTTTCACGCTTCACCAATAGCTTGTTAATAGCATTAATGTATGCTTTTACGGATGCGACCATAGTATCAGTGTCAGCACTTTGACCATTCACGGACTTACCGTCTTCGGCTAGACGGACCGTTACCTCAGCCTGTGCATCTGTTCCGCCAGTCACCGCATGTACCTGGTAGAGTTGTAAATGAGCACGATGGGGAAATAATTCCTTTATTGCATTGAAAGCAGCGTCAACAGGGCCGTCACCAGTTGAGGCACAGGTTTTGCTATCACCATCGATCTCAAGCTCCAGTACAGCCCTTGGCGGGCAATGGACTGTTCCACAGTTAATTTCCAAAGATTTAAGTTTTAGACGATCATTAACCCGCACCACCTGGTCATCGACCAATGCAACAATGTCCTCATCAAAGACATCTTTTTTTAAGTCAGCCAGAGCCTTGAAGCGTTTAAAAGCATTTTTAATAGCATCATCACCCAAATCGTAACCAAGTTCCTTAAGTTTTACTGAAAAAGCATGCTTGCCTGAATGCTTACCCAAAACTAGCTTCGATTGGCCCAAGCCCACTGATTCTGGACTCATGATTTCATAAGTACCTGCATGCTTGAGCATACCGTCTTGGTGAATTCCAGATTCATGGGCAAACGCATTAGCCCCAACAATGGCCTTATTAGGCTGAATGTTAAAACCGGTGATAGTAGAAACCAGTTTCGAAGCTTTTGTTATCAACGTGGTGTCAATATTGGTTATGAATGGCATATAATCGCTGCGTGTTTTTAGGGCCATAGCTAGTTCCTCAAGAGCGGCATTTCCAGCGCGTTCTCCTAAACCATTCATCGCACACTCTATTTGGCGTGCACCCACTTGAACAGCGGCCAAGGAATTTGCAACAGCTAATCCTAGATCATTATGACAATGCACCGAAAAAACAGCCTTATCAACATTGGGCACCCTGTCGAAAAGCATCGTAAACAAATCAGCATATTCATTAGGGACGGCGTAACCGACCGTATCGGGAATATTTATGGTTGTCGCACCACAATTAATGGCAGCTTCGACACAGCGGCAAAGAAAATCGTGTTCCGTTCGCGATCCGTCTTCAGCCGACCACTCCACATCTCCGCACAGGTTCCTTGCTAAAGTAACACTTTCTTTGACCTTCTCTAAAACAGCCTCTGGCTCCATCTGTAATTTGAATTCCATATGCAGTGGAGAAGTTGAAATAAAAGTATGGATGCGTCCTCGCGGTGCATGCTTAATTGCATCAGCGCAGCGTTCTATATCTATTTTAGTCGCACGGGCCAGTCCGCAAACCGTCGAGTTTTTAATCATCTTGGCGATCTCGCTAACAGCCTCAAAATCTCCATCAGAGGCTATGGGAAAGCCAGCTTCGATGATATCGACGCCCATGGCCTCAAGAATTTTTGCTATTCGCAACTTCTCATCCAGATTCATGGAAGCGCCCGGAGATTGCTCACCGTCTCGCAAAGTGGTATCAAAAATAATGATTCGGTCTGTTTCGATGTTACTCAAGAGGCCAAGGTCCTCACTTTTTATATTTGGGCACAAACTAATTAGAGTTAGCTTCCTATGAAGGCAAATGATATTTAGTCATTAAAATGAGAAATCTTTACTCTAAGAACACAAAAATCTGATAAATCCGCGCAGATCTAGAATTCCAAGAAAGAATTCAGCTCTGTATGTATAGGCTAAAGTATTTTTAAAATTTGCAACCTACTTCTCAATCAAACTATGCATCTAAACTCCTCGTTTATTGATTTCTTGAATGCGTTATCTAATTCTTGTCCTTATCAACCAATTGATTTTGGGCGATCCAAGGCATCATAGCTCTCAGCTTTGTGCCTATACCCTCGATGGGATGTTCAGCGTTGCGGCGACGGGTTGCCTTGAATGAAGGTTGCCCAGCTTTGCATTCGAGTATCCAGTCACGGGTAAAGCGGCCGGATTGAATATCGTCTAGAACACGTTTCATTTCAGCCTTAGTTTCACTGGTAATAATGCGCGGTCCAGTGGAGTAATCTCCATATTCCGCCGTATTGGAGATGGAATAACGCATATTAGCCATCCCACCTTCATACATGAGGTCAACTATCAATTTCACTTCATGCAGACATTCAAAATATGCCATTTCCGGCGCATAGCCAGCTTCAACTAAGGTCTCAAAGCCATTTTTAATAAGCTCCATCAAACCGCCACATAAGACAACTTGCTCACCAAACAGGTCGGTTTCACATTCTTCCTTAAAAGTGGTTTCGATGATACCAGAACGTCCACCACCAATTCCAGATGCGTAAGATAGAGCTACTTCAAGCGCATTGCCGGTAGGATCGTGTTCAACTGCAACCAAGCAGGGAACACCACCACCTTTTTGATATTCACCGCGGACTGTATGGCCGGGACCTTTGGGGGCTATCATAAAGATATCTATGTCATCACGGGCTTCTATCAAATTGAAGTGGATATTGAGTCCATGAGCGAAAGCAAGAGCCGCTCCGGGTTTGATGTTTTCTTGAATGTGGCCATAGTATATTTCCGACTGAAGCTCATCAGGGCACAGCATCATAATGACATCCGCCCAAGCTGCTGCAGCAGCGACTGACATAACTTGGAGCCCTTCATTTTCTGCTTTTTTAGCACTAGGTGAGCCTTCACGAAGTGCAACGCAAACTTCCTTGACCCCACTGTCACGAAGGTTAAGTGCATGGGCATGCCCTTGACTGCCGTAGCCAACTATTGCGACTTTTTTTGCTTTGATCAGGTTTACGTCAGCATCACGATCATAATAAACACGCATTCTTTGGGGTTTCCTCTAGTAAATAATTTTTATCTCTACTCATGTTCCAAAACCGTAACCCCACGGGCTATGGCGGCAACGCCAGTCCGCGACACATCAATCAATCCTAGGGGCACCATTAAGTTAATAAAAGCGTCAAGCTTACTCGTATCGCCAACAATTTCGAAAACAAACGATACATTAGTGCTATCAACTGTACGCGCTCGAAAGATATCCGCTATACGCAGAGATTCAACTCTTTTTTCACCGCTACTCTGTACTTTGACCAAAGCCACCTCACGTTCTACGTGGGGGCCCTCAACAGTGAGGTCACTGACACTGTGTACTGGCACTAATCTCTCAAGCTGTGCCTTGATCTGCTCTATAACCATTGGAGTGCCCGATGTGACAATAGTAATACGCGAGAGATTGTCTACCACATTGACCTCAGCAACTGTCAGGCTTTCAATGTTGTAGCCCCGTCCTGAAAACAGGCCAATGACACGTGCTAAAACGCCGGGCTCATTATCAACAAGCACACACATCGTATGGGCATTTTCTATATCGGCTACTTGTGTCACCATCTTTGTCTCATCTATTCGTAAATTAATTTCATACCATCACCATACCATCTTTAGATACTTCTGTTCCAAGCTTATCCTCAGGGCTAAACAGTATTTCATTGTGGGCCGCACCTGAAGGTATCATTGGGAAGCAGTTTTCACCAGGATCGACGGCAATATCCGCAATCACAGGGCGGTCACAAGCAATCATCTCACTAATCACACTGTCTAGTTGCTCTTTCTTGGTCGCACGCAAGCCGACGCCACCATAGGCTTCTGCCAGTTTTACAAAGTCCGGCAATGCCTGCATATAACTCTCTGCACAGCGACCCCCATGTAGCAGCTCCTGCCACTGCTTCACCATACCCATACATTCATTATTAAGGATAAACACCTTCACTGGCAAATTATGCTGCACTAGTGTCGACATCTCCTGCATATTCATCAGTATTGAGGCTTCCCCAGCAATATCAACAACCAGTGCCTTGGGGTGCGCAAGCTGTACTCCTATAGCTGCGGGCAAGCCGTATCCCATTGTGCCTAAACCTCCCGAGGTCATCCAACGATTAGGGTGCTCAAAATGGAAATGCTGGGCCGCCCACATTTGATGCTGTCCAACCTCTGTCGTTATGAAGACCTCACTGTGCTTCTTGCTCAGCTCGTAAAGGCGCTCAATAGCATACTGGGGCTTAATGACCTTTGCGTCCTTGTCATAACTTAAACTTTTACGCTCGCGCCATTTATTAATTGTCTTCCACCAAGACTTGATAGACTTTTCATCGCACTTATTTTGGCCTGACTTCCAAATCTTAATCATATCTTCTAAAACATGGCCAACATCGCCAACAATGCCTATATCTACACTAATGGTCTTATTGATAGATGAGGGATCAATATCAATATGAATTTTGGTCGAATTGGGCGAGAAAGCATCAGTACGTCCTGTAACTCTATCATCAAAACGTGCACCAACGCATAACATAACGTCACAGTCATGCATGGCCATGTTCGCTTCATAAGTACCATGCATGCCA
>Ga0209631_10002233_pt1 | contig 23411 bp, 19 predicted proteins | sample COG_08_FD_184752 | JGI IMG/M metagenome (GOLD analysis project Ga0209631, IMG submission 184752) | Pelagic Microbial community sample from North Sea - COGITO 998_met_08 (SPAdes) (version 2) | ecosystem: Environmental > Aquatic > Marine > Neritic zone/Coastal water | place: Helgoland, sampling... | reverse complement strand
TGTGTGTGCACGTGTTTTCATTTCCACTGCATTAATTCATCAAATCATACAGATAGAAGTAATTATAAAAAAATCAATAATATTTAACACGGCTGCGAATGGATTTGATGACGTATTCGAATAAATATATAAATATTCATAATTATTTTTTTGGGGATGCAGAAAATTTAATAAAACAAATCAATAATATTTAACACTGCCACAATTAATAATACTTAAAGATAAAACCACAGTTAATATATAATGCACCAAATGAAAATTCAAAGCAAATACGCAAAAGGCCAGATTTATTGTGTCGTATCACCAAATACTAAAAAAATGTATATCGGAAGAACAATACAAACATTAAAAAAATGCTTTAGTGGACATATCAACCAAAAAATTGAAAAAAAACATTGCACATCAATACAGGTTGTCAATGCAGGGTGTTCTTCTATTCGGCTTATATGTAATTATCCCTGTCAAACAGAAAATCAGCTTAAATTTGAACAGACTAGATGGATCAATCACTTTCGTAATGTTGGTTTAGAGATAGTGAATGAATTAGAGCCAGGTGCATCAGCAGCCGTCGGTGGTATTAAAAGATATAAACAAATATACGATAAAAAATACAATCAAATCAATCGTGAGATAATTAAACAAAAGAAAAAAGAATACACAAAAATCAACAAAGAGAAAGTTAAAGCTAAGAACATTTTAAAAAAACTGCAAAGTAAATTGCCGCAATGATTTCCAAAAAGAATAAAGGGTATAAAGAATTGACCGCAATTAATATATAACACAAGCAATATGAATTCAAATAAAGATGATATCTGTATTATTTCTAAATCAAAAGCAGAATTAGCCAAAATTAAACGTAAGGAGTATTTGATTGCTAATAAAGACAAAATTTCATTGCAAAAAAAATTAAGGCATCAAGTGAACGCTGCCGATCTGAAACGGAGAAATGCAGAATACTACCGAAAAAACAAGCAGCACGTTCACAATAAATTTACATCAAAATGTGATTGCGATTGTGGCTCTACTGTATCACTTGGTTATTTAAAACGACACCGGTACACAAAAACTCACTTTGTCAATCTTTGGAATCTTTTCAGCTCGGGTCAAATATCCTTTGAACAATATCAAAGTTTTTATGAGAAAACTAAATATGTAAAGAAACAAATTTTTATTGCTTAAAAAACTACAAATAAATGTGATATAAAGATAATCACAATTAACAAGGTATAATAAAAATAAAATAAATATAAATTTCACATTCATATCATAAAATGGAATACAATAACACAGTTAAAAAACAACCTGATGGATATTACTATTTTCCACAAGATAAACAATATCCATATAAAACTGAGGATTTAAGAGATCCCTATATTAAGCAAATTATTGATGAGATAAAAAAAAACAATTCAAAACAAGTGGCTGACGAGTTGTTAGAATATTGGGGTTATGTAAACCGTGACGATAAAGGTAATTACGCAAAAGTTCCAGAACAGTTTAGTGTACTAAACAGTGACGAAGAATTAGATGCAAAACAGAAATTTGCTAATTTGGTAAACAAATCTGAGCAATTTACGTTAGACCCGAATGAAATTTCTACAAATGCACTCACAGAATTGCTCAGAAATTTACCAAGAAACAAGCAGTATTTGATAACTCAGGGAGCAACTACCTACACAATGAATGATAAAATCAGAAATGAAGTCGTTCACGAATTGATAGCGCACCAAAGAATTACTGAAACAAACTCCGAAAATTGGATTGTATCGACTGTTGTTGGTGGACAGCCATTTACGGTATCTGAGCACGTTGTTCAAAAAATTGGTTACGCTTTCAAAGATCCCGGTTTTTTTAATTGGTTGTTCAAAATGGATATTGATGATGATTTTGTTAAGTTATTTGAAATATATCAAATATTTAAGACCTTACCTGATTTTACTGCATATACATCTGCTGGAGTTGATAATAAAAACCATTTTGGAGAACATTACTGCTGCTTAATTAATTCTTTGATTCAATTAGGCTGTGATGGTTCTGTTTTATTACAGGCACGAACGTGTATTACGGGTCTTCACGTTCCAAAATCCTCCTTAAAAGAATTTTGCAATATTGCAAAAATTAAAATAAAATTATACTGGTATGAAAAAAAAACCAAACAAAAACAGCTAAAAAATCAAGATATGTGGGATAAAACCAATGAGTGGTTGAAAAATGCACCGTTGTTTGAGATTGGAATTATCGATAATCACTATATTCCGTATTTGAATACCGATATTAGTAAATATGCAATTCAAAATTACGAAAAAGTAAAAAGTAAAACAAATTGGTGGTTACCAGCCAAAAAACAGAGGACAAAAGGAAAAAATATATTATGGGTTCTGGATGAAATGCTTCAAAGAAAGGATCAATTTTTCAGAGAAATCCCGATCGATGACGCACATATGGCGACATTGCATTATGGCAGCAAAAAGAATTTAGAATTCGAAGGAGAAACATATGATGCACCACAATTCACAGCAGAGCAAATGAAAAAAGCAAATGATGCAAGAAAATGGGTTTTAATTTACAAGCATATTTTGTCGTGTGACGAATTAACTCAAATAAAATTATTTATTAAGAATGGATTTGAACAAAAAGAAACGTACAGTAAAAAATTGGGGAGAAATGTCAAAAGCGTAAAATGGACGAGAGACCCAAAATCAAATAGAATCCCCGACGATTTCTCTTATCACGCCTGTTTTACTAGCACAAAAAAAGCTCTCACGATTGCTTGGGATACGGAAACCACAACAGACGGCGATTTTCACAAGAGGTATGCATCCAATTGCTATTGTCCAGAGCACAAATCAAAACAATTTGAAACTGAACGTGATATGTTAAATTACTTCAAAAACGAAGGAGTTAAAGATTTGAATATTTATGCCCATAATGCTAAATACGATTGTCATTCTTCCGACCAAGGAATTTTGTCTTGTCTTATTAGGCAACATCGCTGTGAATTAGACGGTAGTATGATATTCATAACTGGTGAATTTTATGGAATGAAAGTCAAGATTGTTGACTCGTTCAAATTCATTTCAGCGAAACTCGAAGATACACCAGAAATGTTCAAATTGGAAGACTTAGATAAAGAGATTATGCCGTATAATATTTTCAATGAAGCAAATATGTTTGGTTTTGAAAAAGGTACAAAAGTACCGATTGAAGTTATCAAAAACATCGAAATAGGCAAATTCAAGTGGAATAAGAAAAAACAAAAGCAATTTGAATTGAATCTTGAAAAATGGAACTGTATAAGTGAAGACAGGCAAACCGTTGATTTATTGAAATATGCTAATCATTATTGCGATCGTGATTGTTTATTGCTTTACAGAGCTATGGCAAAATTCAGAGAAAATATTTATGCAATTTCGCAGTTGGATATTTTGACCCTTACAACAGCCGCTTCAATTGGAGAGGCTATTATGCATAAAAACGGGGCATTCGATGACGTAGTTGTTTGTACTGGAGTTGTTAGAGATTTTATACAAAGATGTGTTGTGGGCGGTAGAGTTTGTGTTTCCAATAACGAAGCCAAAGTAGTACACGGAAAAATAGCAGATTTAGATGGGGTTTCTTTATATCCTAGTGCAATTTACAGATTGAAAGGATACCCAAAAGGATCAGCAAAGGGAATTCAGCAAGCTTTGTTAAATGACCAACAAGCATTAAAATTGTTTTTGAAAGATAAAGATATGTATTACTTAAGAGTCAGAATTACCAAAGTGTCAAAACACTATGCAACTCCATTAATTTCGTACATAAATGAAAAAGGTACGAGGTGTTGGGATGATACGGAAGCAGTGGGTCAAATTATTTATATGGACAAAATCGGGTTGGAAGGAATGCAAACATTTCACGGAATGGAATACGAAATTCTTGCCGGTTATTATTACAATGAGGGATTCAATCCGAAGGTTTGTGAAGTAATTAAAGAATTGTTTCAAGCACGATTAGAAATGAAACAAGAGAATAATCCAATCGAACAGCAATACAAACTTATCTTAAATTCTGCGTATGGTAAGACCCTTTTAAAAGCTAGGGACTATGAAAGCAAATATATCCCAAATGCAGAAAAAGATCAATATTTGAAAAGACATTACAATTCAATCAGAAGAATGTATCCTTGTGGGAACGATATGCACAAATTCGTTCTGACGAAGCCAGTACTTGACCACGAGAATTTCGTGCATTGCGGTGTTAATGTTTTATCAATGTCAAAACAAATAATGATGGAAGTTACATCAATTGCCGAAGATTTAGGATCTGAATGCTATTACACAGACACGGATTCAATTCACGTTGATTTCGATGCCATTCCCCATATTTGCACAGGATATAAAGAGGAATACAAGAAAGAATTGTATGGAGAAAATTTAGGCCAATTCAACAATGATCATAAAATCAAAGTGAAATTGTCAAATGGTAAAACGAGTAAATGCACCGATGTGTATGCCGTTTCCTGTTGGTTATTGGGAAAAAAACTTTATACAGATTTAATTGTGGGTACCCATCCAGAAACGGGAGAACAGGTACAAGAATGGCATATTCGTGGTAAGGGCTTTCCGACTGATGCAATTTGGTATCATTGTGAACAATATGGTGTAAACCCTGGCGAATTAGCTCAACGAATTTTTGACCAGGATTTTTTAAAACCAAATGAAAAAAAAGACGGCGAATTAATTGACTGTTTATGCGATGGAAATCGGCAATCTTTCGAACATACAAAACAAGACACAGTCAGATTCAGGTCAAGGATGGTAAGATCAATGAGGTGTGTGAGAGGCAAAACACATTTGGAGCCAAATTCGTCTGTGCTGACATCGGAAATTCAAAATTACAAGAAAAAGACTGAAAAAAAAGTATACAATTTCAATTAAAATATCAATATTTATAAATTATAAAAAAAAATGTTAGAACCAATGTCAGCTAGTGCATTAGGTACATTAATAACAACTATTTGTCTTGCAACCTCTGGTTTTATCGCTATTTGTTTTAAAGGAATGTCTCACTCAAGATGCAGCAGAATTAACGCTTTTTGTTTTAGCTGTGATAGGGATGTATTAGATGAAAACCAAAACGCGGATGAAAACTTAGATTAATAATAGAAGTACTTATATAATATATATATACACAGAATTAATGTCTGATCATTTTATTCAAACAAATAATGTAGTAATACAACCACCTGCATATTTAACAGGCAACAAAACGTCATTGTTCACTTCAGGAACTGATGACTTTGAAATAGGAAAAAATAGCAGTTCTTCTTTAGTTTTTACGAATGACGAAATCAAATCAAAGAAACCATTAAAACATGTCAAATTAGACGGTTCAATAATTGACTATTTAACAACAAATAATCTTGCAGATTTGCAGTCAGAAGATGCTGATGAATTAATTGCTCTCCCGGGTTCGATTTTGTCGGCGGGTGATAGTTTGCAAAAGCAAAATTCACCATTTCCATTTGCATTAATGGATAAAAGAGCACGTGTTATTTCTAGAAATTTATATGATTCTGATTTGTTGCCAAATGTTATGGGTTATTATGATGTATCCAAGCTGAATTCGTACGCTCACGGCCTTTGTCCGGCAGGTGCTAATGGAACAGAAAATTATTTTTTGAGACGAGATGGTACGTGGGCGGAACCGAATAGTGCTTATTCCGGAACAATTCAAGATTCGTTTATTAATTTACAAGACACTCCAACTAATTATGTTGCAAATTCGGTATTAATTGCAGATTACGACGTTAATTTCCCGCAAGGCATTGGTATTAAGCAAACTAAAGATTTGAACATTGAAACTATTAATTGTTCAGGAAACATCACAGCCAACTCTTTCATAAGTTTTTCTGATGAAACTTTGAAAGAAAATATAAAAAATGATATTAATTCGTTAGATGAAATAAACAGTTTAGAGCCAAAAACCTATAATTTCATTGATGATGCTACGAAACGCAAGCGTCATGGTTTGTTGGCTCAAGACGTAGAAAAACAATTACCTGAACTCGTAATTACAGATAAAATTAGCAATAAAAAGGCAGTAAATTATGGTGATATTATTTCAAAATTGGTTGGAAGTGTTCAATTACTCGATAAAAAAATAAACGACTTAAACAAACAAGACAACTAATTTTTTGAAAATACCAGTAAAATGGCCACCTCAGTACTTTCCCAAAATCATTTGCTTTTTAAAGATTCTTCTCAAGTCGACCAAGTTAAACTTACTTCAAATGCAGGATTTCTTCATTTGGCGCAAGGTGCTTCTGCAGCTCCGTGTGAGATCAAAAATGTCGCAAATGGTACACACGCAAACAGTGCTGTTACGAAACAGCAGCTTGAAAGCTCAATATCTGCTTCCGAGTCAGTCGATTCAACTGCAAGATCTAATTTGTCAACCACACTGACTTCAAATTACACTGCCGCCATAAGTACTCAGGCCGCTCTTACTCTTGCCGCTCGAAATGTTTTGCAGAGTAATATTGATTCTGAAGAAAATGCTCGAATTGCCGCAATTAATTCGGAAGCATCAACTCGTGCCAGTGCAATTTTGACTGAACAAAATGCTCGTTCTGCTGCAATTTCTACTGAACAGCAAGCTCGTGCTGCTGATATTTCGACAGAAGTTTCGGACAGAAATGCTGCGATTTCAACTGCAGTTAGTGCACACGCATCTGGAGTTCATTGGAAAGAATCTTGCCGTGTTTTAGCAAAAACTGTTTTACCAAATTGCACTCCGGATTTAGTTGCGGCAACTTTAAGTGCGAATGCTGCGGGTGTTTTAACTATTGATGGAATTAATTTAGAATTAAATGACAGAATTCTTGTAAATGGACAATCTGCCAAAAAAGAAAATGGAATTTATTTTATGTCGACCGAAGGTACAGCCGGAGTTGCCTTTGTTTTGACTCGTTCTGCCGATGCAAATACTGCTAATGACTACATTGGTATGGCCACTTTTATTCGTGAGGGAAGTACCTATGAAGACCAAGGGTGGGTTTTAACGGCGGACGGAGTAAATCCTGGGGTTGATGACATTAATTTCGATGTTTTTGCAACAACTGGAAATTTATCGGGATCTGCTTCTGTTTCTGTTGTTAATAAAGTACTAACGGTTGTTGATCAGTCCATTAATACTAATAAATTGACTGATGATGCCGTAACTGACGACAAATGTAGTTTCACACACGTCGAAGCAACTCAAGCAACTTTTTCTGGAGCTGTTGAAGCTCAGCAATATACGGCTACATCTGATGAACGACTAAAAATGAACATCAGTGATTTAAATGAGGGTGATTGTACTTCCCATTTAATGTCAATGCGTTGTTGTGAATACAATTTTAAATCTGATCCTGAGATAACTCGGTACGGAACAATAGCACAAAGTTGTTTAGAGCATAATGTTTTGAAAAATCTCGTTAAAACGGATGAAAATGACCATTATTCCGTAAATTACATGGACATGGTAGCACTACTTTGTGCATCTTTAAAAGACGCTCATCAGAAAATAGACGAACTTTCTGCTTTTATGGATGCTTCTTCTGATTAAATATTTTTGAAAAAAGTTTAAAACAAATTTTGTGTTTATTACTTTTCATAATAACAATTGCAATGGATTCCTTTAACGCGATAAAAGTTTTAATGCTTTTTCTTTATTACCATCAATATGACAAAGAACGTTTTCCTCATTTTCGTGCTTGCGACGAGGAAGGGAATTGTTACGAGTCATTTCGTTTTTACGATTTTTATAAACAGATTAACCATACGTTTCAGTTGAAATAACAGTTTTACTTTCGTGATTTAGTATATAATGCTGATTTCCGGCAAATGCGTGGTATTTGTTTCCTACTAAATCACGAAATGCAGCAGTAACAGTACCAACGATTTCTTCGTAAATGCCGGTATTTTCGCCGTAATTCACAAAATTATTTGAACTATTTTCGACTTGACCATTTTTAAAAAACATTCGGTCAGCTCCACTTGAGACATCTTTTGCTTCACCGTTCAAATGATCAGGGTGATTTGCGTCGGATGAAATGTGTGTCCAATTGCCATTAAAATGGACATTAAATCTATATGTGTAATAAATATCTTCAGTACTCCAAATTGAAATATCCCAATAAGTAACTTCCCCTTCTGCATTCAACTGTTTGTAATTAGTCCTTAGTATGCTTGAAATAGAACCATTAAATTCTGGAAATATTTCACTGATTGATTCAGTTGTTTCGTGTGTTGTTGTATCTAAATTATATGTGTAAACTTGCCCACTTTTAAAGAAAAGTACCTTATGAGGAAACATTGGGTGAATGCAAGCTGCTTCCAAAAAAGATGGAAGCCCATTAAAAGGAATTGTGGGTGGTTGCGGTATAATTGTAGAAGCTAATAGACCCTCATTGGGTAAAATGCCGTAATGAATTACGCTATTTGCGGGAATTACAAAATGTGCATTTGGTTTTGAAGTGACATTAAATTGAATTGAGTGAATTGGAGTTGTGTTCGAAATAAAAACATACCCTAATATGAAATAGTCTTTTAAATTGATTACGCACTGTTCAGTCAATTCATTATTGATCACAACATTAAAGCATTCAGGAAAATTAGCTATTTGTAAATTTGGTAAATAAGCACGAAATTGAAAAGAAGCGTGAAAAATGCCATCTGTTGGCAAATACAGGACTGTATCGAGTAAATGGGTTGTTGACTTTGCTACAATTTTGTCGGTTTTTGTAGTCAGCTCCTTCGAAATTGCCTTTTCATTTGTGACAAACGTCATTTTGTTTTTTGAGATATTGAACGACATTCTGGTACAAAATAATCAATAGTTTAATATTAAAGTAGAGGGTTAATATTAAAGTAGAAAAAATATTAAGGGTTGATTTCATTTGGTTCACACAAAAAATTACTCATAATTAATAAATAACAATAAAACAAAATGGTAGCACATCGCATTAATATTTGTGGAGGTGTACTTGGTGGTACTTCCACACAAAAAATTGAAGGAAATCAGACGCTGCATTGTAGATCGGTAATACTAAAGACGGTCTGTGTTCAATTGAAAGAAACTGGGACAGACATCAAACAAAAAGCGAACATGACAACCGGTAAAAATAGTACAGTAGTTCCAACAGATGGGTGTGTCGGTGTTTCATTAAGATTCCCTACTGAAATGGTACCAAGTTCTGCTACAACCCACGCAGGCTCACAAAATGAAAGAGGGACAAATCACAGAATTGACATTCACTTTTCTCAAGACACAAAAACTTTCATTTATCACCCAAATGTAATAATGCGAAACGTTGTTTTTCAAACTGAATACGAAATCGATATGTTTTATCTCGATTCGTTAAATGAAACATTGGACGATGTGACATTAGCAAGCATCCACTCCATTACACTGAATTTCGAATGTGATGTGACAAATTTGATGCCAATTTAATTTGTATTTATAGTAATAAAGCAAAAACAAATGTCTAAATCTTTGACTTTAAGCTGTGGAGGAACAGTTGATATCTCGAATCATTCGAAAAGGAATATGCAATACAGAGCACCAATACACAAAATACAACACGTGTTTGCCGATACCGTTTACGGTGTTATTTCTGCATCAGGTCTTACTGGCGAATTAATTGCTGATCCATCAAAGGACGACATGATACACGTAGTGTCCATAGACAAAAAAATAGGTGATTACAACAAAGAAATTAAGTTGGGCGACCGATTTATACTCACAAAACAAACGAATGTTCGTTTCAACGGTGTTTTTGAATCAGTTTTGACTCCAGCACCGTTTTGGGTAATTGAAGGTATCCAGTATTATATCACAATTTTGGAAAAAATGCAAATAGGCGGTGCCCACGTTAAACAATTTTTTACAGCAAATTCGGAACTCACGAATGCAGAACTGAGTGAAGATGGTTTAACTTTACGGCATAATACCGTCGAACCGAAACAAGGCGATGATACATTCGGTGGAATGAAAATAGAAGATTTTAATAAAGATTTCGTAATTACGATAGAAATGCAAAAGGATCTTAGACAAAATGGAGTTTACGAAATAAATACAACAGATGATTTTCACGGAACGTATCGTGAATTTCACAGACTACCTTACGCAGAATACAATGGTGAACACCGACAACCAAACAAATACAATACAACATGGTGTGGTATCAATGTCCTTACAGATAATGGCGAAAACTGGTACGGACAATCTTTGCATAGTGAAGACTATACAGCTGATTCAAATGGTGAATTAGTAATGAATGTTGACTGGAAACGAGGCTCAGACGCTAGCATGGTATTGATTCACCAAAATTATCCAAATATGTTCAACGAAATTATTACATTAATTCATCGTTTTGAAAGCTTGGATGGCGATCTTGCATATACGGCGGATAGAAACACAATAAGTGTAAAAGGAGATTATTCGGGACGTATTGGCCCAGCAGAATTGATTGATGGAGAAATTGCAATTGTAAAGGATACAATTCAGTTACCACCAGGAAGCGACGGTTTTTACACGGTAAAAATTACGAATGACGGATTTGAATTGAACAGACTGCTTGGTGAATTCGTTGAAACAAATATTTTGAATTTATCATTGTTTGTGCCATTTTATTTTGGAGGAACTTTTTTGGGCAATCAGAATTATTTAATGAGTTCAACGGAGGATTACATATACAAAGAAACACGACTCCCACCATACTTGGACAGTACTCGATTTCCCAATTTTTACATCAGGAATCCGATTTCTAACTTCAGTCCTCCAATTAAATCCGGAGTAATTGACTTAAACCAACATATTGTTGCAAATAATTTCAAATTGACTCACACAATATTTCAATCATCATACGGTGTAGATGTTTCTTTAATAAATAACCTTGCTGAAAAGGGACTTTGCGTTCGAATGGACGAATTGCTACAAAATCAGGGGTATTCGTCAGTCGGTATTTTGAATGAAAAACAATTACCAGCAAATATTACAATTATGGTGGAATGCGACAAACGAACATCGATGACAACACGGGATAATTTAAATTACGACAGTATTGGGATAAATAATACAATCAATTACCAATTTGTGTATCGTGACGGTCAACCAATTTCTGATGAAGATGCTTTGGCGGTCGGTAGAATTACCCTGCATTTTAATTATGACGGTTTTAGTATACTGAATTAATTTTTTTAAAAAATGGAAAACATTCATATTTTAAATGTTCAAAAATCACAAGATAGCTCGAAAGTTTATTACAACGACCCATTAGGAAACGCCAAGAGAAAAGGAGATGCGAAATATGTCTATGATGATATGTGCAATAAAAACGCTGGTGCTTCAAAACTGGGTGGAAGACCCCCAAAATGTTTATATAAATGTCGTAGTTAATTAAAAGAGCAAAAACTAAATTTGAAAAATTATGTCGAGGATTAATTTGAATAAATTACCGATGATCGATTTGCAAAACATTAGCGATCCTGTCTTAACGAAAGGTGCTGACCAAAAATTACTGACTCGTCAAGCACAATTAAAATTTCTCATTTACGCAACGCAAAAAGATCGTTCAGAACTGAAACAAAAATATTCTGCTGCAATGGGACAAGATATGCCACCACAACAGGATTTCATCGATTTGTTGAAAAGTGTTGAAAGTGTGATGGCCGATCCACACAATGTAGGTTATGCAACATACAGCAATTTTTTAAAGAATAACACCCTCGAAAAAGCCAAGGCTGAAGGAAAAAGCTTCACTTCGGTTGCAGAATTCAACCCAGCGGGAGGTGGTCAAGGTTCTGCCGCGGCCTCATCTGAGTTGGTCAACAAAGCACTCGAAAATGCTCAATCAGTGGCTGGAGATGGTGATGCAAACCTGTCTGTGGTGAAACCTCCTCATTTGAGCTCATCGGATTCGTTAAGTCAAGCTGACAAAATTCCACCAAAACCAAATGCGGTAGAGCCACATAAACCAAATGTTGGTGGTGATGATGTAGAAAAAGTCGAAGGAGGTGATGGTTCTAATTCTGATTCTGGTTCTGGTGGTGGTGGTATGCCACATATGAGTTCTGATGATGATGATGATGATGATGATAATGACGGTGCTGGTAATGATGATGATGATGATGATGATAATGATGGTAATGATGCTGATGATGAAGAACCAGCAGTACCGGGTGTTGAAAATAATATCACAAATGAAATCAGTGAAGCAAATGGTAATACAAATTCATCAGATGCAAATTCGAATTCAGATCTTGATGGCAAAGCGGGAATCGCCGGCCGTGCTCCAGAAAAATACGGTACTTCTGGACAAAACAATTCTGCAGAAATAGAAAAATCTCACAAAGGAACAATACACCCAATTGCTGTCAAACGAATTGCCTCAGAACGACAATTGAACGTTCAACCTTATTTTCAAGCATTTGCAAAAGATCATCGTGAAAATATTCAAAAAATGAAAGACAGCGAATTGTACCGAACAAATGTTGAATTATGCGATCAATACATAGATACAATGAAAATAAGAAAACCCCGTTTTGTATCTGGGCGTAACAATTTAGTTCGAGAATATATTGAATTATCCGTTTTGGCAAAATTATCGAATTCTCCCGCAAAAAATATGAATGGTTCTTCAAGATTGGGTTTATTGCTTGATACTTCGAATATGGACATTAATATGCAAAATTTGATGGATGCTATTTCAACAGCTAAAAATATGGCTGTCGAAGGAGGAGGCGATGGCAATGTTGGTGTACCAGCTGGGCAGAGTGCTCAGCAAGGTGTCACTGGTAATACCGATTTACCTGTAAAAACAACAAAAGGACAAGCTCACGATAAAACAAAATCAGGAATGAATCCGCAATTGAGTCATGCTTTAGGAAAAAGCGTTACTGACCCCGGATTATTTGATCGTGTTAAATTTGACAAAAATTACCAACCGATTCACCACAATTTGGGCGATTTTTTCAATTTAAAATATAAAAACCCTGACAAAACTAATAAGAAAAGAATACTGCTTTAAATGAAAGAAGATGAACAGCCAACAGAAATTACCACCGAGCAGCTGGGCCAAAGATTAGCTTCAATTGATCATTTCTCTATGATGATTTGTGCACCACGCCGGTCGGGAAAAACGTGGTTGTCAGCACATTTGTTGTGGGAGTTAGATGAGTACAAAGATTTTGATATGGTAATGCTATTTTCGGGTACTGCTTTTAATGGTCAATGGAAAATGATTCCTAAAAAATATAAATTTGAAGGATGGAATAACGAAAATGCTCAAATAATTGAAAATGTAATGAATCGACAGAGAGATATAATTGAACTTAATGAATCAACCGAAGAACCGGATCAAAAACCAATTCCTCGAATTTTAATGATTTTTGACGATATTATGGGAGGGTCAGAGGGAAACTTATGGCAAGGAAAAAAGGCTAATACGATGCAAAAAATCTTCTATATGGGCAGACATTTGCATATTTCAACAATTGTTATTTTACAAAAATTCAAAGGAATGTCAACTATTAGATCAAATGCCGACATTTTAGCTATTTTCAGAACTCCTAGTCACATCGAACGGCGAGATACGATTGATGCACATTTATCGTGTGAAAGTTGCGACCCTGAACAACGAAGGAAATGCGAAAGGTTTTACGAGAATTGTTTCAAAACCAAGCACCATTGTTGTATAATAGATTTAGCTGGTTCTCACGGAATGAAATGTTTAAAGAATTATTGCTACAGTTTACTCGCCCCGTCTGAAGAAACTCCGAATTTCGGTATGGGGCCGGAGCACCACTGGTCGAAATCAAGTGATTGATATTTAAATGATTACAGCTAATATAACAAAAATATGAAAACAGTTGGAGGATATGAGAATCGTGATGGCTTTCAACAATACAACCGAGATACTATGGTCAAAGTAATCGATGACAAACATTTTTTTACAAAAAACTTAATCAATGTTAATTCATCAGCATCAAAATCTGGTAAAAAAGTAATTTACAAAAAAGATCACACAGCTTTATTAAAACAAATTATTTCGATGAGCGGAGATTATACACGAGCATCTGAATTTAAACCTACAAAATTCACTGATGTTTCTGATACTAAATACGAACAAACTGAAGAAATTTCAAATAGAATGGGTGAGCAGATTTACGGATATATGAAACCGGACAATATGCACGTAAAAGAAGAGGTTAAAAAGAAATCTGTTGGATTAATTGGCGGAGAAAATTTGGGTTCAATGGGATTAGATGTTGGAGGAGTCGGTCTGTTTCAAGCAGGTTTTGGAGAGCAAAAGTACCATAATGGAGTCAGACGGACATCTAATCACGAAACGGAAGACGGTTTTGTTGCTTCTGATGAAATTCGGGCAAAATGGATTCCAAAAGTATTGGGCGGTTACGATGAAAGTCACATGTGGACTGGGTCAGGACATCAACCGGGTTATCGTAAAATGCGTGAAATGCCTTTATCCATATAATAAAAATGTTTACAAAGAATAATACACAAATACTGAAAAATGACTTCAACTCAACTTTTTATGGACAGTCAAGACGATTTTATTCTGCAAATGGAGCAAGAATATCGAGCAGCTTTAGTGACAAATGCCACATCAGAGACGGCTGCAGACCAATTTGTCTCAATTGATTTAGAAGAAGAGGGATTTATGGTAGAAAGTCGAGTTGCGACTTCAATGGCCGCTGAAGCTACTGAAAGCGAATTAGCCTCTTTGCTAATAGGTGAAGAATTAACTTCGGTCGAATTGACAGCCAGTGGCATCGGTGCCCTAATTTCAGAAGGAGTTGGCGGAATGTCTTTGATGTCAGGTAGCATTGCATTATTTAGTGCTTCGGCGGCTGTTTTAGGAGTCGCTCTCACAGTTATGGAGATTGGATCGGCAATGGACAATACCGTTCGTCAAAATAACTTGAAAAAAAGAACATTAGAAAGTCAACTAAAGTTACAAGCCACTCGGGTAATTGCAAAAGAATACCCTACTTTATACAAGACGTATATGAAAGATTTAGGATATGGATTAACGAATCGACATACAGGTAAACTCCATTATGCTAAAACTGCAATAAGTGAAACAAGAACTGACAATTCATTTAATACTTTTTTGGATGAATTTATTAAAAGTTCAGTTGAGAGTGAATGGAACCACCATTCACCTGGAGAACATATAAACGGCGAGTTAAATGATATGATGCCACCAAATGCCGCAATTCGTTCATCAATCAATTCAGCGTTATCTTTATTTATGTCAAATGGAAATATTCTTTACAAACGTAATTTTGTGAATGATATGGCAACAGAGGCCTCGAATGAAAATAAATTGCGACTCCGAAATTCGGTTGATGCAATAAATAACCAAACGGCGTTACCAACCGATGGATTCCAAGCAGATTCTGCATATTTTAGTAGAAATGACATTTATGCTCAATTGTTAAAAAGTCAAGTGGATATAGATTGGGCAAATTCTGACTCCACCACTTATCAAAATTACAATCATATTTTGACTGGATTTCATAATGAACAAAAATGGATTGATTACAAAAATGCGGCAAAAATAAAATTCGAAAAAGAACTGGCAGCAGCAGCATCAGCGAAAGAACCAGAAAAAGAAAAAGAAAAAGAAGTAACAGAACCAAGTACTGACGGTGATGTAGAGGTTCTGGCAGACGGTGCTAGAATTCACCTTAACCCTACTCCTGGGAAAATAATCGGAAATAACGACTTATTAGACAAAAATGGTGTTTATACTGGTCATATGGATGGAAAAACCGATTTTTCTTTTGAAGACCACAGCAATTGGTATTTACATCGAGCAGATGAAAATAAAATACAACCAAATCAAAATGCGGCATCCACAAATGAAGACGATTCACATGCCAATGCAGCTTCAACCGATTCTTCAAATGATACTTCTGCAGTTCATTTTCCCACAGGTTTAGACCATTCTGCACATACGATGAGTGGACATCACGCTGGGATGATTAAACCTAAATATGCTCTTGTTGGTGGAAACAAAAGGACAGGGAGACGATTAATGGATGTCGGAGGTGCCGGAATTGGTAATATTGCAATTTCGCAGGATAAACAAGACATGTTTAGCTCGTTTTTATTACAAACAACATCTATTCCTGAATTTAATGAAATATTTACCCCAAGCTATTTTTCCGCATTGCAGACAGTTTTGCCAGAAAATAATGGTGTATTTGACCAATGTTTACGTACAATTACTTACGTTTCAATATTTTTTTTGTATATATTTGAACAAGAGGAGTTTGGTTCCGGCTTGAACGAAATGATAAATATTTGTTCTGCCGTGGAAAGAATTCGTTTGTACACATATGCTGGTATGCCAAGCAGTTTTTACAGTAAATTAGCTGGTTTTTTACAATGGATATTTGATGCAGCATTTAATAATTTGAATGGATCTATGGAAATAGAGATAAGCGAGAATTATATCGAGATGATTATTGAACGAGTGTGCTCGCATTACGGCGGAACTTTTGAATCACTAATAACAAATAATAAAAATATATTTAACTCCTTGAAATCTGATAAAACAGAGTTGGAATGGTTAGAATCAGTTGATAATTTCTCAGCATTTCTAATGACTGTCTATTCAACAAACATCATCCGTGATAACAATATGTACAAATCGCTCCCTTACTCAATTTTATATGATAAGAACAACAACGATGACGATGATCAGGTTCTTTACAGAGAATGGCTGTTTGATTCAGAAATCGCTAACCCTCCTCTGTTAAATCTCCAAACGGAAAAAAATGACCAGAGCTCATCAACAAAAAGTTTAGCACAATTGTTGAAAAATATTGGAGTTGTAGGTGTAATTGAATTACCAGAGTTACTTTCACAAAAATCTAATAAATTTATAAAAAATCCGAAATCTCAAAAAGCAAAACAAACAGAAAATGTTGATGACAACAATGACGACGATAATCAGGAGGAAGAAAAAAGTGATGAAGACGAAAGTGAAAAAGAAGAAACTGATCAGGATGAAGGTGTGTACGGAAAACAAGAAGGTGACGATAGAGACTTGTCAGAAAGTAATGACGCAGATATAGATGATGATGAAGATGATGATGAAGATGATGAAGATGGTGACTTTTTTTTAAAGCATAAATCGCCTGTCAAACGATTCGAACCGAGTAAGGTAGTCAAACCTGCCATTTACACACCAGAAGAAATGTCTCAAAATGGTGTTTTCGCGTTATCTGCATACGAACAACCTAATCATCGTCCGCTCAAATTGCATGGATCAGAATTAAGTCAAACATTAAGTACAGACGACATTGCCGTTTATGTTAACAAAAATGGTCGAGTTCATATCGGTGTTCGTGGAACCTCCCCGGGTTCGAATTTATTTGAAACTATGAGCAGTGTGTACAATAGTTCCGACAAACATTCACTTACTGAAATGGAACAAACTGTAAAAAAAGAAATTGATGACGTTCGTGAGGCTTTCCCAAAGCATCAAATCAGTTTTTGGGGTCATTCACACGGTGCACAATTGATCAGCGTGGCTCGACAAGAAAACGAGACTGCAACAACTTACGCAGGCTACCTCAGAGACGACACTGGAAAAGATGTAACAACCAATTTTTCATCTAAAAACGATATGGTTATAAAAACACTCTCGAAAATGCATACACAGTCAACCAATCACGAAGACATAGAAAAAAATGACGCCGGACATCAGCTAGAAGATTATATCGATCCGGAAGAATTGGTTGCTTATAAAGCGCAATTAATGTATCGTAAAGCACAAAATCGAGGATACAAAGAACGAATTGCTAAAACTACCGAAGACGTTGCTGACACTTTAGAAGAAGGTGGCGAATTGGTTGCGGAAGTTGGAGCTGCTGCCGTTGTACTACCAGAAGCGTCTGTTGTCGCTGCAGCGGTTATCGCATACAAAACTTTCCACAAAGCCGACGATGCCGTTAGTGCAGCGAGCAAAGCGTACAAAGAAGTGAAAGAGGATTTGAAATGGTGGCAAAACAAAACCTAATCAAAATATATTATTGTTGGTTTTTTGATTATTTCAAATTCAGGTTTATTTAATTTTATTTTTTCAGCAGCTATTTCCGCATTTAAAACGTTTCGTTCAATTAACCATTCGTTACGGATAATTATTGCACTTTCTAAATCTTTAACCCGTGCTGTTCGTGGCAATTTGCCAATTCGCATTTCAATCCTGTAACGACATCGTGCTTTGTCAAAACTAATGTTTTTGTAATTAGTATTGCTAATTCTCATCTTCTATTAATTTACACATATATTTTAATTTTTTCTGTGAAACATTTAAATACTGATGGACTGTGAAACACGTCCGTCGCTTGAGCTAATTGAATTTAATACAAGTACCTTGTGAAATACTTCTAAACGGTACTTTACACCAGCGCGAGCTGCAGTTTTGTGTGAAGCCATGCTAACGGTAAGGGTTGGAGCGACACATTCCTTAAAACTGCAACTTCCAGAATCGTACGAAGTGGCGCGAGAATCTAATCCCCACGTAATAACATTAAATCCATCTGTTTTGGAAGATGTCGTGTTGTATTGACCCGCGTTTGCTGATGAAGTGCTCGATAAACCACGACTCATTCCTCCTCCAAATCCAATTAATGTGTCTTCAACCTTAATATCAACAAGAGTTGTTCCGCTCGCACTTAGAACAGCACGTGTCCAACCTGCAGTTTTTGTCTCTATAGCACCAGTTGCCCCATATCCTACGACTGATTCACCTAAAGATGATCCTTTGTTGTATTCGGCATTAGTGGAAACATCAACCAACCTCCAAAACGTATGACTACAAAGACCATTGCACCGAATTTGCACCGTGAGATCAAGAGCAGCCACATCTGCTGCATTTGCATATGTTACAGCAGCTGTTGTGAAACTTTGCTCTTGGAAATAATTAGAAGCAAGCATAGTCAGAATTCCACGATCTATGTTGTAATTGCTCGTTTGGATCGATTTACGTGTTGCATCGTCAACGGCTAAGTAATCAAAATGGCAATCGACCGACTCATACACCCAATCGGAGACCAGTAGAGAATTCGACATAACGGAAGACGTTTTTTCCGCAAGTTGAACACTGATTTGCAAAGATTCCACAAACGAAGTGTCCCAATAACAACTTGTGCTTTCAAAACAACTAAAAGGGACTGGAATGTGGAAATACGTTAATTTGGTCAAATCATCTGGAGCCTGGCCATGGGCTACGTTGTAAAGTGACCCAGCAGCATTCTCTCCTTCAAGGTAACCTAAAGTATGGCGAGTGTTAGAATCCCTTGCGTACGTTGATTCAAATAATAGCGCCTCTGCTGGGATCGTGCAAATCACTTTGTTGTGTGTAGACAAAGTAACATTCTGCATCAAAAAGAGACCAAGCCAATTCGAGAAATCCTTTATCGATGTTGCATTAGCATCAGCCGGGACGATACATTTTACTCGAATGCCTATTTTGATGGTAAGGCCACTCCAAAGACCAAAACGTGGCACTCGAAAAACTTCTGTTCTGTTTTTATCTAAATTGCTAGGAGCACTGCCTTTCACTTCAACCCGAGACCGACTTAAATTTGGAGCACTTGATTTAACCGAGTACTCGAATGGCGACCATACGTTCGTTGCTGTCAGTAAACTTTTTAAAGGTGATGCAGCATTACTCAATAGCTGAATATTTGCCATAATTGAATTTGTTTTTGTTGTTTATAATAATATTTTAATAAAATTATTTTGAATCAAAATATCAGTCCATTAACGTTTTTTCCATAATCTGTAATCATTTCCACGTGCTTTGTGACAATGTGAACAAGCCAGAACAGCGTCACCTTTTGCAATCTCGCCCATTGCTTGCATTTGACCATTTGGTGCTTGTTTGTTTTTGTATTTAATTAATTGGTGCCGCCTTGTAACACCGTCAAATTCGACGTCTTTTATGGTCAAAATCATTCCGCCCCTTGCTGTGCCAAGTCGCCAAGCACAATGATGACATACACAGTTGAAGCCTAATGCTTCTTTCTGTCGCTGGGTCTGAGATTTCGGTAAACCTTCTTGAGTACGTTGAACGTCGATATCAAACCACAGAGGTAATTTTTTAATACCTTTTGCAGCCATTTTCGTTTTGTCAGGGAAAAAATAATCACCTTTATCGGATTTGGACATAATTTTAAAATTGATTCCGTATTTTGGGTAAACTTTTTTAAGTAGATGATTCTTGAATGTATTGTAATGTACATTTGTTTTGTCTCTATTGATTTGCACTTTTTCACGGTTTTCTGTTTTAAACAAATACATTGCATAATGTTTTGATGTATTATCCTCTACCGAACCACCCTGCAAATTACCCTCAACAAAATCGCCAATTTTGTACTCATCAGAATTAAATGCATCACCAATGTAATCAGATTCTTTGAATTTTGTTTTGTTTCCTTTTAGGTCGTATTCATCAGTATCGTCAAATTCGACATTTGTTTTGTTTGTTTGTTTGTTTTTCGGTTGTGGGAAATATTGTACACGGTCTTGCTGACGCGTGATACGTTTTTCTGGTTCTTCTTCTATGTCTTCATTCTGATCTTTATGTTCTCTTTCATCTTGCTCTTTATCTGCATACTTTGGTTCTGCTTCGTGCTCTGACAATTGTTCATCTTGCGAGCTTGCACTAAAACCAAATTCATCTTCAGAGTTTGCCGTATAAGGCTCATATTGATCAAAATCGAATTCGTCATCAGAACTCTCAAATTGGTCTGTTTTTTGGTTTTCTATTCTTTTGTTTGCATTTTGTGCTGTCATTGCATTTGTGTACGGCTCAAGAATTAATGCAACTACCTTATAACTAATTAGATTCATTTATTAAGAAACATAAAATAATTGACAGTAAAACATTTTCAGTTACTTCAATTACCTTACCAGTTCCCAATTAATTAGAATTAATGCAGCTGCCTTATAACTAATTACTTTCATATCTTCAATGACCTTCGAAATTTCAAGGTTTATCCAATTTCTAAGTTGAAGATTGGACTTCATCATTTTCTTTATTTCATTCGTTGACCCTTTATACATTGTTTCAATAAATACATCATAGTGATCAAGCTGAGAATCCGAGTCTTCACAACATCTCGTTTGAATGTGCTCAAGAATGAGCTTTTCTACACCCATCTCATAGTCGGTCTTGCACAGTTCAATAGACATATTTGATTTGTAAATTTATTGAATTGTGTTAGATTAAGAACTTACTTTATTCTGTTAATTTCTATCCCCCAAAATATTAATGCAATTACTTGATGTTAATATGTAAAAAGATCAAAAATGAGTTAACTGTCACTCAAGTCGTGGAACGCGAACGCTATGTGGCTTAAGTTTTAATGTTAATTTGACTCAATTCGAAGCCGGATGACGATTTCTTTTAACTCTGCTATGCAGTCAATTAATTCATCGATGATCGGGCCATCTTCACTGCGATGCTAATTGTATCAGAACACCATTTTGACATTAATTATTGGAGTGAATGTAACTTTGTACCACTTCCAATTAATGACAGGGAATTTGTGTCGTGATTGTTAGACTTAGTTCTTGTGATGTTTTAAACAACCCCGATCTCGTTTAAATACCCAGATTTAACCACGTTTTGTTCGCTGAACGTTCCTCATCGAAAGGAATGTCCTCATCGGAGACATTTCCTACTTCAACTTCAACTTGAACTTCAATAACAAACATCCCAACTTCAACTTGGACTTCAACTTCAACTTTCCCTCTCCCACAAAAATCTTAGGATTTAGTTAATTAATTAATTAATTGATTTAATTTAATTGATTTAATTTGACGAGGTGACGGTGATGGTGGTTGTGGTGATGGCGCTGGTGCTGATGCCGGTTGGTGTAGTTTATTTACAACACGAGCAGTGGGCGAACAGCCATCCACATCCCATGCAGTGGGTGTGCGCAACAACGCCAACATCAGCTCCACACGTACAACTCGAGAACATCAACGCAAGCGCAACTCGGCGTTCCTCAGGACACCGTCGAACTGCATAAGAAGATGAACTACGGTTGATGTTGGATGTAGTTTATTATGTTATGTACAAGACTGTACAGCTTACTTTGGGGGCTTCCACGCCGTCTCTCCAGTCTTCTCGTTGAGGTAGTAAACGTGGCCGTCCTGCTCGACCTTCCTCCACAAAGGTGGAGGCGGAGGCACACGACCTTCCTCTCGAGGAGGAGGAGGAGGAGGAGGATTCGGAGGAGGATTCTTCGGAACCGTTTGATGACGTGCACTTGGCTGGTGATCCTTTTCTTTCTTCAGTTGGAGACGTCTGCGATCGAGAGACGGTCAGTTTTCATACACACGATTGATGTAGCATACGTTACACTTACCGTTTCTTCGAGACGTGGGCGGTTCCGTCGGCCTTGATCCATTGACCGCCACGGTAACCAACAACATCAGCAGGACGCGCACCTCTCGGCTTTTGGCCATCGCGAGGGTAATCTGGACGTGCACGCTTGTTCTTCCCACCTCCTGCTCCTGCTCCTGCTCCTGCTCCTCCTTCATCATCATCGGACTCATCCTCAGACGAGGAACCAGATGCTTCCACAGCCTGTGCGGAAACTGCACGAGAAGTCTGCGCTTCGGCAATTGACGTGAAAGCTTCGGCGATCGTTTTAAGATGTGGAACAACGGACTCCTTGAAGAATGTGATCAACTGACCGGTCTGTACAACGGGCTCTGGTTTCACAACAGTGTCATCGGCTACACGAGCTTCAACTGCAGGAGAGGCCGTCGGTTCCGGAGCCGGTGCCGGAGCAGGAGCCGGTGCCGGAGCAGGAGCCGGTGCCGGTGCCGGAGCAGGAGCAGGAGCCGGTGCCGGAGCAGGACTATCGTCGCACATGGTACGTTGAGAAATTCTGTGGAGGTGGTACGTTGTAACGTGTTTTTTGGGGGATCAAATAAACCAAACACACCACCCGCATAAACCCGCCCTTTTTATTAAACAAAAAGAAAATGCCCGCCCGAAATCCCCGATAATAAAAACCAACCCGTTCGCAGCCGTGTTCAGTACTATTGCCACCATATACGACTTCTATCTGTATGATTTGATGAATTAATGCAGTGGAAATGAAAACACGTGCACACACACACAGACGGACAGAGACACACAGAGGGAATTGCACCGGAATGATCGGGGATTTGACACTGATTTTGATGATGCATTTGACAATATTACAGTCATTTTCAGTTTATCTGAAAATGACTCTAATATGCATATTATTTTATATATTTAGTCGAAAATAAGGAGATGAAATGTGGCATTTTCGGAAAACACATGGCATTGAGATGTGGCA
>Ga0209631_10002231_pt1 | contig 23422 bp, 27 predicted proteins | sample COG_08_FD_184752 | JGI IMG/M metagenome (GOLD analysis project Ga0209631, IMG submission 184752) | Pelagic Microbial community sample from North Sea - COGITO 998_met_08 (SPAdes) (version 2) | ecosystem: Environmental > Aquatic > Marine > Neritic zone/Coastal water | place: Helgoland, sampling... | reverse complement strand
GCACTGGAGGCGCAGAGCAAGTACGGTTCCGCGACGGTCCCCGCGGGGACGGACGCGGCGTTGATTGCGGACGGCAGCGTGAGTAACGCGGAGTTCCAGCGCCTGAACGGCGTGACGGGTGCGATTCAGACGCAGCTCGACGCGAAGCAGGCGACAATCTCGAGCTCGGCGCGCCTCGACGCGTCCCTGATCGGGGCGGGCACCGTGAGCGACACGGAGTTCGGCCGTCTGAACGGCGTGGGCCCAGCGTCGATCCAGAACCAGCTCGACGACCTGGGTGCGATCACAACGTACCTCGGCCCGCTCTCGACGTGGACGGACCGCGTCAGCGCGTACACGATCTACCACTTCGTCCGGGGCGAGCTCTCGGAGTACGAGACGGCATTGGATGCGCAGAGCAAGTACCTCGCGGCGGTCCCCGCGGGGACGGACGCGGCGCTGATCGCGGACGGCACAGTGAGCAACGCGGAGTTCCAGTGCCTGAACGGCGTGACGGGCGCGATTCAGACGCAGCTTGACGCGAAGCAGGCGACGATCTCGAGCTCGGCGCGGCTCGACGCGGACCTGATCGGGACGGGGAGCGTGAGCAACACGGAGCTAGCGTCACTCAACGGTGTCAGCGGCCCAGTGCAGACGCAGCTGAACACGAAGCTCGCGGCGGTCCCCGCGGGGACGGACGCGGCGCTGATCGCGGACGGCAGCGTGAGCGACGTGGAGTTCCAGCGCCTGAACGGCGTGACGGACGCGATTCAGACGCAGCTCGACGGGAAGGTTGGTGTGAATAGCGTCAAGCTGCTCAACACCACCCAGACACACCAAGTCGCGACGTCGGTCATCAACTCGGCCGGGCCGACGCTGGTCACGATGAAGGGGGTGCACGACTTCGTGTCGGACCGCCTGTGCGAGTACGAGACGTCGACGGAGACGAGGTATGGGTACGAGAATGCGCTCGACCAACTCCAATCGCTGGTTTTCGAGCCGGGGCTTCGGACGCGAAGTGGCACGGGCCAATACAGCTCCTCGAGCAGCCCTACGCTCACGGACGTACTGTCGTCGTCGGTGTGGTACGGGTCGTCAAACGTCGCCCCCCTTTTTAATGGGACCGCTGGCAGCAACGCTGCCATGAGCATCGACGAAACTTCCCTGCCGGCTCAATCTTACATGTGGCGTGGCTTTCTAACGGTTCCACCTCGCGAGAAACTCTACTCCTTTGGGAGTTGGGTTAACTCCTGGTGGTTCTATGCGACGGGCGCCAACACTTTGGCGCTCTTCATTGACGGGCAGAGGTACACGGGCGTCGGCTTCAACGACCAAGTTCCGGGGAAGACTGTAGAGATCGTCCTGGCCGCTTATACATCCTCGGCCAATGCCGCGGTCGTGTTACAGTGGTATGACGATGACATTGGCGGCTACACCAATGTCCTCACGGCCCTCAACCCCAGATGCTTCCGCAGACACGATCTCGGATAAGCCCCGTTTGCTCACCAAGCGGCCGCACTTCCTCACCAAGCGGCCCCCGCGCCGCCGTCGCGATGTTCCTCCCGCGCTCCGCGCGCGTGCACGCGAGGAACCGGCGCGCGTGGTGCCACTGGTGTTGCGCGCGGGGCACGAAGGGGCGCCTGTTCAAGCTGCGCGACGGCCCGATCGATTGGTTCTTCTGCGACACCGCACACGCCGAGCTGTGGCTCGAGTACCGCCACGTCGCCAAGACGTGGCGGCTCTGCCGCGCGCTCCCGAGTGAGCGACGCGCGTTGTTGTGCGGGCGGTCGATGAGTGACGAAATTTCCAGGCTGCTCCCCGAGAGATGCGGTCACAGCCCGCCGTAGCGACTCTGCTCGCCTACGCGACGTACCTCGCGCTCGCGTGCCCCTGCGCGCGCACGCTCAGTTGCCACCTGCCGCACTTCTTCGGCGCCGTGGGCGCCGCTTCTTTCTTAGTCGCGATAGAGAATGGACGCCTGTGAGGGGTGCCGGGGTCTGCGCGGACACGCGCGGATCAAGGACGCGATGTGCAAGGAGTTCGAGCAGCTGCACGCCGCGGCGTGCATCGAGCACGCGCGGGTGCTCGAGCTGTACAAGCGCGGGTGCTGGTACAACTTCGAGGTGGGCTGTCGCACGTGGCGCAACCCGTGGCATGAGAGCCTCGGCGCGTGTGGCATCAGCCTCGGGTCGTGGTACGCCGGGAGCATCGCGGGCGCGCCCGCGCTTCCCGTCGAGATACTCGAGCGCGAGGTGGCGGCGGCGGCGGCCGAGGTTCGCCGGTGCAAGGAGCAGTGTTCCGCGCCACACGACTGGGCGCCCGGGGGGAGGCGGTATGAGCAGCTGTGCCGAGAGAGCCCGGGCGCCGCGGCGTACGGCATTCTGTACACGCACAACGCGCGCCAATCTTCTAACGAGTGCCATTGAGGCAGATGTGTGACGTGGATAGCAGCAACGTGCTCTCGTGGACTGAGCGGCCGCGCAGAGCGAGGAAGCCGCCCCCTGCGTCCTACTGGGAGGAGTACGTCGAGACGGACGACTGGTACCTAAAGAAGCTGCTCGAGGACGTCCCGGCGTCCGAGCTGCACGCGGCGTGCTTCGACGACGACGTCGAGAACGACGCGCCGTGTAGCAGCCAAGAGAGCGGCTCCGACTCGAGCACCGAGGACGACGAGAGCTTCGTGGACGCGAGCGGGTCGGACGGACCCAGCGACGACGAGGACACTTCTTCTGACAGTGGGTCGACGACCTCGTCGGCCGCGGTGTCGGATGCCACCCGCTACGAACACGATTACGAGCGCCTGCGCGGATCCGACGCAGAAGACTCGGCGTAAGTACAACGGCCCGCCGAAGGGGAGCGCCGAGGCGAAGGCGCGCATGGAGCGCGTGCGCGCGGCGCAGTGGGCGAAGAACGGCCTCATCGTGTCTTCTCACGCGAGCGCCGAGGATGCGAAGCAATGAGACGATGACACATTATTCTGACACACACGCGAGAGAGCATGGCCACACAGGGGAGCAGCGTGCGCTTCAGTGGGAACTCGTCGACGGGCAACTTCCCCATCACGGCCTCTACGAACGTCGGCACGAGTGTCAAGTGGGACCTCTTCATCAACCAGACGGGCGCGAGCGCGGCGGCGCTCACTGCGTACGTCGGCGACGCGACCGGCGAGGCGAACAAGGTCGACGCGGACGAGGCCCTGCTCGTCGCGAACGCGGCGCTCGCACAGCTGCAGTCGTACCTCGGCTCGACGAACTACGGGAAGCTCAACCGGATCACGATCCGGTGCGAGATGGAGACCTAAATATTCTGAGACTGTCTGTAGCGTAGTTATGGGATCATTCGAGCCTTCGTTTAAAGCCACGCTCGAGCCGCACCCCGAGGCGCACGAGCCCGTCTCGCCGCTCGAGTCGCCGCCCCCATCGCCCAAAATCCGAGTCAAAGACGAGGACGTGTTCCCCGAACCCGTCGAGCTCCCCGCGTGCTGCTCGGCGACCATCCCACCCCTCGTCAACGACTCCCCCTACGAGCCGTGCGCTCTTCTCCAGGCGCTCGGTGCGGCCTTCGCCGTCGGTGCCGCCGTCGGCAGCCTCCTCGCCTACGCTTTTTCTAGGCGCACGATACTAGAGGTCGCTAGCGAAGTGGCATGAGGTCGACTTTCTACGTCGCGCTACACACGAGAACGTCGTACGACCTCAACGCTTACACCACCGCGGCCGGCACGCTCGTCAACCTCTTTCAAGACATCTTTCTCGACAAGGACAGCATAGCGCACGTCACAAAAGACGCACCACTAACCGCCTGCCACTCTAATGTCGAGGTCGTGCACGAAGACGCCGGTCTCGTCGGGCGGCTCGTAGTGGACATGGATGCGCCGGTGCGTGTACAGCTCGAGAAGTCCAAGCTCACGGCGCTCTTAAAGGCGGGGGGGCACTGGCCCGGCATGAAGGTCGAGAAGCGCGCGGTGTATGCCGAACCGGAGGACGTAGAGGGCTAGCGCATCGCCCCGCTGTTGAAGATGGAGCCCCAATACCCGTTTTTGCAGTCGTGGCAGAGCTGCTCCGCTGGGTTGCACTCTTGGCCGCACAGGACGTACTCGCCGTTCTTCAACTCGTCCATGATGTTCTGGCAGTGGCCCACCTCGTACTCGACGACGGGTGCCCCGCCGAGCTAAGTATGGGGGCGCGGGTAATTTAAGCAAGGGGTGGGAGCAAACGTGGTGGTGGGGATTTGCTGTTGCTCCCAGGCAGGTTTCGACTCGGTGTGTGGACCTCTTCGTCAGTATCAGGGAACAGCTCCCGGATGGGCCCGCCGGGCGACTTGTCCTGCCCGGGCGAACCCGCCTCTTGGGTGAGGTTCGAACCCATAATGCCTGGGTTAAGCGCCGGGCCCGTTTCCTGTTCGGACTGCATGTCGTCCACCCGGCCGCGCCGCGGGCTGTATTGGTCCTTGGGGAACGTGTTCGTGAACTTCGGAGGTGGCTTGTTGGCCCACGCCCCGTCTTCAAGGAAACTCGCCGGGTCGGTAATGGGGTTGTCGTCATCGGCGTCCCGCGACTCGAATGCGACCTGGAGGAAGCCGGGCGGCACGTCCTCGGGATCATGGTCGTACCGTTCGTACGAGAAGTATCCACGTATCGTTTGGAGCGTGAATAGGTCGTCGAGTGTGCCGTGCCCTGCATTAATGTTCGCCTCCTCGACGTCTTCGATGATAGCATTCTCGCCCGTGTGCGGCATCGGGATCATGTTGTAAACGCCACAGAGCTCGCCGAACGACGAGTGGCCAGCAGCACGGTAGCCATACCAACCTTTGGTCTCCCCCTCGCCACCAATCGTGCTGTCGAAGAACTTGTAATCCCCCTCCTCTCGGCGCGACGACTTCACGACGATCTGTTTGAAGTCCACGTCGAGCCGCGCACCAAGCTTCACCGAGTTAACGATCTTATCTACCTCGGTCCTGAGCAGCTGAACGCATGGGAAGGTCTTTGAGTGGAGGAGCGCCTCCGTCTCCGTAAGTGGGATCTTACAAAGCGCGTTGTCCTCGGCAATCTCAGTGCGACAGATGGGCCAGCTGCGCTGGGAGACGTCGTAGAACGCCTCGTTCGCGACCGACGCCCAGTCACACTTCGTGATCGCCGCCTTGAGCACCTGCAGCGGTATGTCCTTCTTCAGAACGTTCTTTATGACCGCGAGCACAGACTCGACGCGAAGACATAGGAACTGCACCCCGCCCGACTCCGTGTTGCGCAGATTGTGCCAGAAGACCGTCTTGTCAACCTCTCCGAGCGGGTTCGACATGCCACCCAAGCCGTCCGCGCGGATTTTGTGCACGGCGAGCACGAACTGGTCTATCACAGAGGCGTGCTTGTTCAGCTCGTAGACGGTGCCCGTGACTGTGTGAAGTATCCAGTCGAAGATCTCCTCGACGTCCGCGACAGTAGGCTGCATGAGGAAGTTGAGTTGGAGCATGTAGTACAACAACACGCCCCACATGTTGGCGTTGCGGTCGCGCCGCTTGCCGAGGGCACGCGACATGAACTGCGCACAGTCCGCTATCGCCTCGCGGTCAAGCCTGTCGTGGTAGAGGATGGATTCGAAGTCGGGTGTAAGCGCCGAGGAGAGCTCGCGGAAGCAGGAAAAATCAGTGTACAGGTTGCTGTCGTCCCCGTCAGCTCCTTGGTCTCGGAGTGGGTCGAATGGTATGAGGAGCAAGCGGCTTTGGAAGGCCGTGTCAGAGGTGTTGATGAGCGAGTTAGACTGCGCACAAAAATCCAAGCAGGTGAGTGGACATGGGTAGGTCGAGTGGATACCGAGCGACGGAGGCGAACCGCGCCGAGGTTGAAGCGCTGCGCGCGCGGCTTGCGGCGTGTCGCGGGCATGAGTGGCAGCGCGCGGGGGCAATCATGCAGCAGATCGTGCGGCTGGTAGGGCGGCCGAGTGGGCCGATGGGCGCGCGTGTGGAGCCCAGGGCGTGCAGGTACTGCGACTTCTATGGGCACACGCGGCAGCGCTGCCAGGTAAGGGCACGGGACGAGGCAGCGCGTGACTCGCGCAACACAGAGAAGGAGTTGTGCCGACTGGGCGCCGTGGCTGACAGCCTCCAGGAGTTGCCCGACTTGGAGTGGAGCACGTGGTGCGCATGGGCGGACGCGCGGTACGAGGCGGCATGCGACGCTGGGCTGGGGTGTCGACAGGGAGACCACGCGTGTGGCGCATGTGGGGACTGCGCGGCGTGGCGCGAGTTCATGCGCGAGTGGGGGCGCACGCACACAGAGCCGCGCTCGGCGTTCCGTGAGGGGCGCGCACCGTGAAAATAGCAGACGAGAGGGGCTTGCGGCTCTTGCCCATAACGGCGCGCGTCGTCTGGTCGAAGATCGTGCGGCCGAGCTGTGCGTACGTCTTGGAGTCGCCACCCGTGTTGACGACGACGTCGTCAACGACACACGTGAGGTCGCGCTGCTGCGAGAACCGCTCGAACATTGCTGGCTTCGTCGCGTCCCCAGCCCATGGCGCGCGACGGTTGAAGCCTATGACTGACTGGCAGAGCAGCGACGCCTCGGTCTTCCCGGTGCCCGGTTCGGTCGAGTACGCCCATACGAACGGGCACCCGTGCCCGGTCCCTGTCTGCCCAGCCCATATCTTCGACGCCTGCAGGCCCATCACGGTGGACGCGAGCATTGCTTTGGCTGGCATCGTGTTGTTCTTGAAGAAGGCGGGAATAAGCTCATGCCACGCCCGCGTGAGGAGCACGTAACGCACGATAGGGAAGGGGATCTGGATGTGGTAGGGGAAGTCTTCGCGCGGCACGGGTACCAGGTGGTCCGCGAAGACATCAGGCACGATTGCGTACTGCGCCTCGTCGTGCGAGATGAACGCGCCGTTCTTGAAGCAGCAGTTGCCTGCCACGAAGACGCCACACGGCTGTCGACCCAGGTAAGCAACGCACGCCGTCGGTGCCGGATGCTCGAGCCCGTGGTTAATGTAGCACGCAAACTGCGCAACCGTCAGCGTCGTGCGCAGATTGGGGTGCGCCATTTTGAAGATCGCGGTGACCTCGGATTGGCTTTTGAGCTTCCCGACGTCGACGTCCAGCTCGACGTCCAGGTACCTCGCGTCGCGAAGGTCCGGCGCGCGACACTCGTCTTTTGCTGCGAGGTAGACCGTTGGTCCAGCTGCACCAAGTCGGGTGCGACACAGGATCCGTGACCAGGGCGCGCAAGAGCCGTTCACCGACACGAACGTCTTCAGCACGCGCACGACGTAGAAGTTTGCGACCTTCACGAACGAGCCATTCATCGAAACGCCGAGCTCGTCTTCCACAACACTGAACTCGAAGGCGGCGACGAGCTCATCCGTGTTCAGAGTCGCGGCGCCCTGGGTGTCGGTGTCCACCCACGCCCTGAGCCACGAGGCCTGGTAGAAGAGGTCGCTCCGCAGATTCTTGTCGGCGAGCATAACACATCCGCCATGCAGGTGGCTCTTCCACGGCACGAAATCCGATTGATTAACCAAGTCCAGCTCGCCGACTTCAAGCTTCGTGCACATGTCGTGGTGCTTCATGGTGTTTGAATCGTACACATGCTCCTTGGTGCGGTATGAGAGCTCCAGTTTGAAAGCGTGCGTGACGATGCCTTCTGCGGGTTGACCATGCTCGGTCTCGTCGAAGGTGGGTACGTTGACCACGAACAGCGCAGTGAAAGTGTGCGCCAGTTTGCGCGCGTCGACAACCTCCCAATGCTGGCCGTTCTCGGACGCGGGGGCCTGCACGTAGTGCTTATTCTTAGCCCCATCTGCGTTCGCGATCGGCGCGTCGTAGTTCTCGTAGAAATGATCGGGCACGTAATCCAGCGCGTTCTTCGGCGACTCCCGGCCAGTGATGTTTGGATTGGTGATCGGGCCTTCGAGCTGGCTGTACTTGACCCACAGCAGGGAGACGGCGTCCTCGTCTGCGCGCGGACAGGCATACTCAGCGTCGCGCGCGGCGTCCAGCAGCTTCGACGACTTGCCGGGCCAGCTGTCGCACGAGACGGTGTCGGCGGCGGCGACCAGGGCGGCATTCGCACGGCTGATGAAGAATTCGCGCTCCGGCGAGTTGACCGGCACGGTGTACTTCATGTTCTTGTGACACTGCCCCGCTATGACGCGCTCCTTCGTGAAGGCAGCACAGGCGACAGGCGCGGCAGCAACTCCGGCGAAGTGGCGCTCGGAGGGGCGGTTCTGCTTGGCTCGCTTGGACTGCGTGTTGCTGTCGTGCGGCCAATTCGAGCTCGGCATGACGCGCGGGTGCGCGGCGCGCGTCGCGCGGCGTCGCGTGGAGCTTCGCGGGGGCGCCGCGGCGACGGAGCACGAGGCACGAAAGGTCCGACCTCGCGGACCCCGAGATTGACGAAACGAGCTCGCGGACACCGAGATTGACGAAACGAGCTCGCGGACACCGAGATTGACGAATTTCACGAAACCGGCAACACTTGCCAATCAGGCGACGCGACCTGCTCGATGCCGCGCGCAACGACGCCGCCACCGAAGGGCATGCAGAGCGCGCACGCGCGCAAGGCGCCGCCTGCGCGCGAGCTAGACCCCGCACTCGTCGCGTGTGCGAAGGTCGCACAGCTGCGGGCAGATGTCGCGGCTCTGGCGTCGCAGCTTGACCGCGTGACGCAGAACGTCATGAAAGTGGAGAAGGTCGTCAACGAGCTCAGCGGCGCACTCGTGCGATTCCAGGGACTCGTGGGGCTCGTTGTCCCGGAGACCGCCGAACTCGGCGCACGCCGCAAGCACACGCACGTCGTGCCAGCGTTCATGCTGCCGCCATGCATCATCGACGAGCCGGTGAAATAATCTGAGACGCAACGATGCTCGCGCGCTGGCTCTTCGCGGCGTGTGCAGCGCTGATCCCACCGCGACTCGCGAAGATCAACTCTGAGATCGGGCGCCACGAACGCGCACTCGGCCGCAACACGACCCTGCCCGCCGAGCGGCACCTACGAATCGCGCGACTGGGCGAGCTTATGAGCGAGCGGCGGGGTGCGCTGCTGGACGACCTGTGAGAGACCCCGGGTGGGTGTCTCTCGATTTTCAGTTTCACCACCCGGGCGGCCGACGTGCCACCCAGGGCTGCTATTAACCCGGACTGTCGTATGGGTCTACTTTTTCTCGGGCACGAGCACGCACATGTTCGCACACATCGCCGCGGTCACAATCACTGCCGTCGCCGTCCTCGGCGTCGTCAAGTGTCTGCCGTGCAAACTCACCGTGTCGCTCGGCGTCGGTCGCGACCGCGCTAGCACGGCGGGCCGACCGCCGTCAACGATCCGCTCTTGAGCATCGCAATCGCCTCTTGCCACCAGTAACCGAACTTCCAGTCGCGCGCGAAGTCGGGCGCGTAGACCGGCCAGATTCTCTCCTCGAACGGCGCCGGGTCGCCGTTCCGGAGTGTCGCGCCGAGCACGTACGCGGTTCTACCGTCGCGCTCGAGCTTGCCGCTCCGATGGTCGGCGATGATGTTGGCGACATGTTCGCGCGCCGATAAGTCGTGCAGCATACGGCGGCGGAGGTACCACTCTGCTATCAACGGCGGCGGGCAGCGGTTCGCGAGCAGGAAGAGCGTCAGCGAGAACCTGTCGCCTTTCAGCAGATGCGTGCACAGGAAAGTCTTGACAGTTTTGGCGGGCCAGTCGCCGATCGCGCCGACGGCGTCCTCGACTCTGAACAACAGGGCCTTCTCGTGCACCGTCAGCTTCTGCACAGCGCCAGCGTTCGCGAGCGCGATGCGCTCGTTCTCCGCGACGCGCTCGAGGATCTCCAGCCGACTCATGCTCATCGCGTCCTCGTCGCAAGTTGGAAAAGCGCGCGCTTCGTCAATCTGGACGGTTGGGAGGTCCGATTACATGCGCGGTTCGTCAATCTCCGTGTCCACGAGGTCGCGTCGAGTTCGCGCAGCGTCCGATTCGATGTCAGGGGCGACGGACGCGGCGGAGGCGGAGGCGGCGGCGCGCGCGCGCGCGACGGTGGACGTGTTGATGAACGGCCTCGATGCGCGGATCCCTGCGCACGTCGAAAGGATCCTCGACACGAAGCTGCGCAAGATGGCGCAAGACGGCAAAGCCGCTGCGGCGGCGAAGCAGCAGCAGGCACAGGAAACGGCGCGACTCGTGCTCGCGGCGATGCGCCGACAGGATGAGCAGATCAAAACGTTGTCGAAGCAAATCGCCGCGCTCAAGCAAGCAATCGCGTCGCGCGACGCGCGCGACGCCGAGCAGAAACGGGGCCGTGTGCTCTGCCGGTAATGTTCTGACCAACGAGTACGCGTCCATGACCGACGACGAGAAGGCGTGCGTGCTCTCGCTCCTGCACGCGCACGTGAGCGACGGTCCCGAATACGTTTCGTGGGTCCCCGCGTACACAACACTGCGCCAAAAATTAGAGGGGAGCGTCCGCGTGGGGGGGCACTACCGACGCAAAGCTCTGTGCCGCAACCTCATAAGCGCGCTCAAGTGCACGGCGAAATTCTACGACGTGTCGCGCCCCCCGATGCTGTGCGCGCCCCCGGGCGCCGCGCGCCGGCGGTGGGAAGAGAACGGGCGCCCGATCCGGGTGTCGGAGCGCCAGCTCGAGTTCTTCTAGGCCACCTACGGGCTCATGAAGCCGAGCTCGGCGTCCAGATCGCCGACGATACCGAGGGCATCCACGACCCCGAGGTCGTCGACGATCATCTCCAGGTCGTGGAGGTCGGCGTCGTAGTTCGTCTCGTCGTTCGTCACGTCGTTCGTCTCGACGGCCACTACGAGTGGCGCGTCGGACGTGAGCTCGTGCAGACGGCCGAGCGCGAGCGCGTAGTCGTTCTGCAGCATCGCGTGCGCGAGCTGCAGCTGCACGAGCTGCGCGCGCAGCTCCGTGCCCCCCCCGTCGCGCGCGCTCCGGCGCGCCTCGCCCTCCTTGAGCCACTCGCCGTGGCGCACACCGTTCTCGAACGCGTCGTGCATCGCGCGGCGCATGTCTTTTGCGACCGTCACGTCGAGCGTGCGCAGCGAGTCGGGGAGGCCTACGAGCCGCATCATCGACGGGGGCATGTGCGCCTGTATCGCCGCCTTCATGTGCCCGATCTCATCGAGTGTCGCACGAGCAGCGCCGCCGAGCGCGTCGAGCGGCGAGTTCGGCGCGCGCGCGGCACACGCCATCTCGCGCACCGGCGTACTCGGCGTGGGCGGCCGCACGACCGTCGTCCTCCCTGTCGAGCCTGCGACATTGTCGCCTGCCGCGTCTGCGCCGGTGCGGCGCGCGCGCGGCGCGTCGTCGAGCGACGGGAAGGCGAAGAGCGGCGCGGCGCGCGCGAGCCCAGCCGGCGCGCGCGCCGAGAACGTGTGCTGCCACGCGACCGGCGCGTCACGCGCTCGCATTCTGAGAGCGCGCGGGAACGAGCGACGGCGGGCACCTCCTCTAGACCACCCAGAATCGCGATTCCTGACGGCTAAGCTCTTTGCTCTTTGGTAAGCAAATGGAAAGAGCAATTTGCTCTTTAGGCCAAAGAGCAACTTGCTCTTTTCACTTGCTCCTTTCACTTACTTTTCTTACTATTTAAAGAGAGAGAGAGAGAGAGTATTAGTAAGGGGCGGCGTGTCACGTGACGTGCGACGGCGGGCACCTCCTCTAGACCGCCCAGAATCGCGATTCCTGACGGCTAAGCTCTTTGCTCTTTGGTAAGCAAATGGAAAGAGCAAGTTGCTCTTTAGGCCAAAGAGCAACTTGCTCTTTTCGCTTGCTTAGCAAAGAGCAAAGAGCTTAACCGTCAGGACGGACACGTTTACGGCACCCGACACGACCGCCCGCCGTCGACCAACCTCGGACCCTTACTACTTACTTACTTTTCTTACTATTTAAAGAGAGAGAGAGAGAGAGTATTAGTAAGGGGCGGCGTGTCACGTGACGTGCGACGGCGGGCACCTCGAGATTGCGATCTCGGGTCACGTGATGTGCGACGGCGGGCACCTCCTCGGAGGGCCTAAAAACACTCACAATTCCTGACGGCATTGCTCTTGCTCTTTGCTCTTTTTGAGTATGAAGAGCAAATCTGACGGCAGTATGATTTGCTAAGTAAAAGGCACTTATTTTTTTGCTCTTTCCAGTACGAAAAGAGCAAAGAGCAAAGAGCTTAACCGTCAGGACGGACACGTTTTCGGACCCCGACACGACCGCCCGCCGTCGACCAACCTCGGACCCTTACTACTTACTTACTTTTCTTACTATTTAAAGAGAGAGAGAGAGAGAGTAGTAGTAAGGGGGAGACGTGTGGCTCGTGCTGCTTGCTGGCGTCCAAGACTCGTTAAGATTCTGACGACCCGGCGACGATGCAGCTCCTCGTAAACACGCTCGGCGTTAATCCAAGGAATCCGTTTAATGGACAAACGTTCTTAGTCAACATGGAGTTGTCCGACACCGTTGAAGACGCGAAGGCGAAGATCGAGGAGGTTCTACGCATCCCACCCGACCGACAGCGACTCGTCTTCGCAGGTAAGCAGCTCGAGGACGGGCACACGCTCGCGGACTACAGCATCCAGAACGAGTCAACGTTACACCTGACGCTGCGGCTGCTCGGTGGCGCGTACGAGCCCGATTTCGTCGAGCGCAATGGCACGTGGGTGCTGAGTGTGCTCGCGGTGCTCTCGTCGTGCTGCGGCGCGGTGCTCGTGTACATGCTCAAGAGTCGGTGCAAGACGATGAAGTGCTGTGGCGTCGAGGTCGAGCGCGAGGTGCTCAACGACGCGACTGTGCGCGCGCGCGGCGCGAGCATGGTTGGCGCGCCGAGTGAGGCGCGCGCGGACGACGGCGCGGGGGTGCTGAACATGGATCCCTAAGTCGGTGTGACTGTGAGCAAACTACAATAATCTGATGGATGTGGTGTCTAAGCGCGCTCCGCTGTGTCAACAATGCCTGATCTTGACACCGTCATGTACCTGACAGCGCTCTCAACCGCAGCACTGCCTTTCATCGCAGTAACCGGTGCGGTCGCATACACGGGCGTGTTCATCACGCCCAACATGACCATCGGCGCCGTGGGTGGGTGGCTGATCTGGAACCAGCTTCGGGAGCCCCACGAGCGCACACCACCGTTTACCAGTGGTCTGGATGAGCCGCTCGCAATGCTCATCGGTGGCGCCGCCGGCGGCGTATTGAAGCCGTACACCGCACTGAGGAGGGCACTCCGGTAGGTAATATGCGTTCTGACCCAAAGTACCACTGGCAAAAACGCCAAAATCACAGGACGGCCGCACTCTGCCGACCCGTGCAAAAACGCCGAATCGTGCGCGAGACGGCCAACAAAATCCGAATATAAGATGAACAAATCCGAAACCACCACCACACTGCGCACACTGGATCGACACTGCGGCTTGTCAGTGCGAGGGTGGTACGCGCCGCGCGCGTACCACTGGTTTTCCGTGCGGGGTGGTGGGCTTACCAGTGGATTTGCGGGGTCGAGCGCGCGCTTATCAGTGGATTGTGGGCGCCGGGTAGTGTCGTCCCAGTGATAAGGGCGCTGGATTTGGCACATTTGGGGGTAGGCCAGTGTCGCCGCCGGGCTCGGTCGGTTGGGTCGGTCGGCCGGTCGGGTCGAGTCGGGGTCGCCGCCTGGGCGGGGGGGAGACCCGGGGTCGGTCGCCGAAATCGGCGAAATCCGTACTGAAATCCGACCGAAATCGGGGTTCGCCCCCGCGCGGTCGGTCGACCTCGACCGACCTTCGACGACGCCTCGACCGACCCGACGACCGGTCGGACTCCGGTTGGCGTCGTACTGGAGTAAGGTTAATTTTGTGAGTGGGGAGCTGAATACTGCCTACGTTTGAGAGACCACGACTGGTCGGGGTGGGTGTCTCTGAAATAATCAACCCGGGCTGTCGTATGGGTCGCCGTTCGAGAAGCCAAAGAGTGAACGTAGGTGTGCCTTCCTCTTCGTGTATCGCGCCCAGTGTCGCTGTATGACAGCAGCTTGCTTGTTACGCTTGGAGGTAGGCCCTCCGACGAGGGGCCCCTCACTCCAATCCAAGTAAGCAGTCCACGCCCCCCAGTCGATAAATGACCATCGGTAATTTGCAATCTTAAGTGGATCGGGTGAAGCAGGTCGCGGTCGCTTCCCAAGCCTTCTGCTGTGCCAAGGTGGCATGTGATGTCCTGGTCCGTCGGAAATAGACGCTCGGGTTTCCGCCGTTTGCTCACAGTCACGGTGGGTGTCTCTAAAAAAATCAACCTGGGCTGTCGTACGGGTCGAAGTGGTTCGAGAAGCCAAAGAGTGAACGTAGGTGTGCCTTCCTCTTCGTGTATCGCGCCCAGCGTCGCTGTATGACAGCAGCACACTCGTTACGAAGACGAATGTTCCAAAGCCACGGACGCCAAGCCATGGATGTGAACCATTGCCCCTTACTCCAGTCCATGTAAGCATCGTACGCCTCCCGGTCGACACCTTTCTCGTATTGGCTCCATTGGCCTGCATTCAGGTACCACTGGCCCGGCGACGAAAACATGGTAGATCTCCATCGGCCACCAAGCTTAAGTGGATCGGGTGAAGCAGGTCGCGGTCGCTTCCCAAGCACTCTGCTGTGCCGTGGTGGCATGTGATGTCCTGGTCCGTCGGAAATAGGCGCTCGGGTTTCCGCCGTTTGCTCACAGTCACGGTGGGTTTGCTAACCCTAACCCTACTCTCTCCTTCGTTTCCGACCGGGCGTGTACTGCCACGTGTACACAGGTGGCTCCTCGCGCAGCTTAAGCACGGGGGGGCCCTCGACTGTGGGGCGGCGAGGTTCACCCCACCGCGCACGGTTGAAACTACGGCCACGACACATCACCTGATCAAAACGCTCACGACGCCGCTGCGCGTTCCGCTGCACGGTATTGATAGCACGCCGCACCCAGACACGCAGCTTCGTCAGGATGTCGTTTATGGACGTCCAGCCGGGACGAGCTGTTTCGCAGAAGTACGGAATCGCAGCTGTTTCGCAGAAGTACGGAATCGCACCGGGCGGGTAGTAGAGTTGACCAGTGGGCGAGAGAAGACTAGCAACGGCATAACGCTTCTGCAACGGCATCACCACCCGTGATCGGAAATAGGTGCTCGGATCTCCACCGCTGGCCGTGCACGCGCCGGAAAATAGCACGTAGTGACTGACACGTCGAGGCTGCCACTCGCCGGAGCTGCCGCGCGCCACGTGCGCGGGGTCAGTGCGCGCGCCGCGTGTGGGACGGGGCGAGCGCGCGTGCGCGCACGCGCGCGCGCGCGCGCGCACGCGATCGTGGGCCCGCGACCGCGCGCGCAGGGCCGCCGTGGGTCGCGTGGCGACCGGCGCGTGTCGCGTGCGCGAGCGCACCCACTGTTGGACGGCGGGCACACTGCATTTTCTGACACTGGATTAGGAGTAGTGGGGGATGTCGGTTGTGGCGTGGCCGGTCGACTCGTTCGGCGGGGATGGGGTCGTCCATCTCAAGCGCTGTAATCACTGCAGAGTGTACCACCCAGTGTCCTGCTACCAGCGGTGCCGGAGTACGCGCGACGGACTGCAACGCCGTTGCAAGCCGTGCCAGATGGCGTATTGTGTGAAGTACAACCGCGAGCGCCGACACGCCGACCCCGCGTTCCGCAATTCAGGGCGCGTCCGCACCCGACTCCGCATCGCGCTCAAGTCCAAGGGCGCCCAGAAGGCCGCGACGACGCGGAAGCTCGTCGGCTGCTCGTGGGCCGCGCTGATGGTGCACCTGGAGTCCACGCTGCCGCCGGGCACCGACGCGGCGGGCATGGTGATCGACCACGTCATCCCGGTCCACGTGTACGACTTCAACAACGCCGAAGATCAGCGCCGCTGCACAAATTGGCGAAACCTCCAGTACCTCACGCGCGAGCAGAACAGCGCGAAGGGCGCAAAGCTCCCCGCGCCCGAGAGGCTCGTGGAGCTGTGCGATCTGTGGCCAACCGACTGGCCCAACTTCTTCTGATACTCAAACGGCGCGCACACTCACCGATGCCGCAGCGCGCATCGGTCGATCACTGCAAAAACCGCTGCCGCCTGGCGCCGCGCTGCCTGGGGCTCAGTAAGAAGAGCGGCTTCAAGAAGCGCTGCTGCCTGTGCACTCACCACGGCACCGGGCTCTGTTGGCACCACCAGAAGCTCGACGGGCCGCAGATCACCGCGCGCAAGCCGGCGCGCGCGGCGGTGCTCGGGGCCGGCGTCGAGGTGCGGCCGTCGACGGTCTCCGGCGCGGGCGGCGGTCTCTTCGCCAAAGTGCCGTTCGCGTCGAACGACGTCATCACCGAGTACGACGGCGATCTCATCACCAAGAGTGAGGCGCTCGCGCTCCCTGTGCAGACGCACGTCAAGGCGATGGGCGGGAACTACATCGACGGCCTGAAGAAGCCGGTCGATGGTCGCGGCGGTGGATCCTTCGCGAACGAGAGCGGCCCTGGGAACGCAGAGTTCATGTTCGAGGGTACGAAGATCTACCTCAAGGTGAAGGCCGGTAAGGTGATCAAGCCGGGGCACGAGGTCTTCGTCTCGTACGGTCGCAAGGGCTCGACGAGCCGCGCCGTGGCGATGGGCAGCGGCTCCATGTGACTTTTTCCAGTGCACTGATTGTGTGATGCGCGACGTCGTGACGCCGATAATCGAGTCCGTGCGCCGTCTCGAGCGCGAGCGGCGCCCCGTGCACACGGGCACCGCGCTGTTGTGCGCCGAGTCGCGCGCGCGCTCAACTGAGTCGCACGCCGACCGTGCGTGGGTCCCGCATGGACCGCGGTCGAAGCTAGAACCACCCCCCAAAGTTCGGCCCATCGAACCCCGGGCCGTAGTACGGTGACCGCCAATACTTGTTTCCCCGTTGGTCGCCGTACCAATTCTTTAGGCTATTCCAAGCGCGGAACCTCGCGAGCGCGCGCCGGTGTTCTAGTATCTCGAGGCGTCGCACTTCCAACCACGCCATCACTACGCGCAGACCAGATTCAATTCCTTCCGTAGCGTTCCCCGCCATCCACTCGCCACGTCACGGCGCCCTCAGATTTTAAGCAGGCGGCGACACTGTGCGCCGCGCTACTTGAAGCTTGTTCTTCCCGCCGAATGGGCGCCCGAGACGTTCTACGCCTGGTAGTCAAACACCCCGTCGGCAAACACCCCGTCGGCGAAACCCTCGTACTCCTCGTCGGGGTCGACGACGGGCGCCTCGGCGGGGTCGACGACGGGCGCCTCGGTGACGGCGGCGGGCGACTGGCGCGGGGTGTCGAAAGCGTCCGGGGTGCCGTCCACGCCCAGGAGGTCGCCCACGCCCAGGAGGCCGTCCAGGAAGCCGTCCAGGCTCTCGTCGCACTCAAGGTCCTCGACGACGGGGCATTTGCACCCGAGGCAGTGTGAGGCCTTGCACCACGCCCATGGGTGCTCGGCGTAGGAAAACGCGAGCGGTTTTCCGGTCTGGATGTCCTCGGTCGCGACAAAGACCGGCATCCTCTTCTTCTTCACAACCGGCTGGCCCTCCACGATCTCCGTGCCGATGATCCACTCGAGCTTAATCTTGAGGTTCGCCCTCACGTCGCGAGGATCGCACTGGCCCGTCCGCGTCGGCGCGTGGTTCAGGAAGTACCAGGGCGGGTGGAACTGGTTCGGCGGCTCGTTGCCGCAATCCGGCGTCATGGCCCCGCGGTTCCCCCAATTGAACACAACGTTGGGGTTGGCGTTATACCAATCGTTGGGCCCCATGTCCAAAACGGCGTCGTACGGGATCAGGCCGCGCGCGACGTACTTGGCCGGCGAGCAGACAACCGGCTCGTTGTTGTTGTTGGGGGGGCCGAGCACGACGATTGAGTCCTTCGCGTGGAACTGGCGCGCGTAGAGCGTGTACCCCCCGCCGTGTTCGTCGGGTGCACGGATACAACCAAAGCCACCCTCGTAAACCTGCGCGGAAGTTGTGGGCCTGGGAGTGAGTCGCTGCAGCGCCGCAGCTGGGCCGGGTCGAACGGCGGGCACGGGCCACGGGGGCGAGTGCGCGCGCTCGACCTGCGCCGGTGCGCGCGCGCGCGCAGGCAGCGCGCAGACAGCGCGCCGCGCGCCGCGCGCCGCGCGGCGCGCGCCGCGCCGCCGCAGGTTCGTGTCTTGACACGGGAAAGCCGCAGCAGCTGCGCCGGTGGCGGTGCGCGCACACTGCGTGGCGGTGGGTCGCACCAGGTAGGCGCCACAGGATGCGAGTTCGTTCGCCGGCATCCATCCACCGCCAACGATGTTTGGCGTGAAGGCGCTGAACACCATTGCGGCGGGGTACCCGACGACGCGAGGCAGCACGGAATCGGGCACCAGGAATCTTGTGTAAAATCTGGTATTGCCAAATGAGCTCGAGGTTCGTCGATCTGGTGCTCGCCGAGCAGCGGGTTAATCTCGGCGCGCGACGTCTCTTCCATTCCTAGTGCGCAGCGATCCCGTGCGCCAGCGGCGGCGGCGTGCGCGCGCGCGCGCCGCGCGCGTCGCGCCATGCGCGAGCGCCGCCGTGCGCGCGCGCGCACGGCGGCGCGCGCGTCGCGGCACCGGGCGCGCCGCCAGTGTGCGCACACCGGCGCAGCTGCTGCGGCTTTCCCGTGTCAAGACACGAACCTGCGGCGGCGCGGCGCGCGGCGCTCACCCCGACCGCGGCGCGCGCCGCGGCGCGCGCCGCGCGCGCCGCGGCGAGCGGCGCGCACCCGCCGGGCGGCGCGCGCGTGTGTGTGTCGTGGCAGGTTCGTGTGTTGGGCCAGGCGCCACAGGCGCTGCTGCGTGACAGCTCTACTGACGTGCGCCCCCCCTCCCCTCGACCACCCGCGCAGTGATCACAACCGTGGCGGTGCGGGTCGACGCGCTCCTGGAGGCGCGCGAGTTCGGCGACGAATCCAGGATCGAGACGCTGTACTCGTGGCGCCGCGTTGAGATCATTGCGCTGTACCAGGTATGCCTCGCGCGCTTCCTCGCTAGGGTGCCCTGCTCCGACGGGGACACCATCATTCTGCGGCGCGTCGTGGAGAAGGCGCCCGATGGGTTCGGCCAGTTTGACCGTCTCGAAAGCTACCGCCGCGTTCACGAAACTAACGAGTACCCCGGGCCGCCCGCGCTGGTCGAGGCTCTGCTGCGGGACATCACGCTCCGCGCGACCCCGGCGACCGTGGCTCTCAAGGTCTCGTACCCCAAGCACACGTCGGAGCTCAACCTTGCGGTCGACCGCGTTGGTGATCCGATCAAGGGGGGCGGAGACGTGGCCCCCGATGGCCTTTCCTACCGTGCCTTCGGTGTCGTCAACCCGGTCTTCGACAACGAGAAGCCCGACAACGAGAAGCCCGTGCCGCGACTGACCTTCCAGAACTACTCGCCGCCGTCGCCGCGCGCCGAGGCCAAGAAGCGCAAGCGGGAGGACGCCACGCGGCGGGAGCTGGCCAAGATGAAGGACGACCTCGGTACGTACTGGTACGGGTGGGGGCTCGACCGCTGGCCGGTCGAGCAGGCGGCTTGATCGACGCGTGGAGCTCGCGCTAGATGCCGAACCCGAGGACACGCGCCCGGCGCGCGTCCTCTTGCTCCCCCGCGGTGTGTAGCGCGCGCGCCGCGCTCGCGATGTGGGCGCGCGTGAGAAGGGCGATGGCGAGCAACCCGACACCGAGCATGCGTGGGACGTCCAGTGCTATCATGTGTACTGGGCGCGGTAGGGCGTTTGGAACTTAGAAACTTCTCCCATCGCTCCGGGCTGCCCTTCTAATTTCTGGTGAGCGGTGACAGGGTGCGGTGAATGAAACGCAGACGCGAGATCGAGTCGCGCGAGATCGAGTCGCTGCAAGAGAAGATGCGACGGGTAGTGTTCAAGCACGGCGCGGTCGCGACGTTGCGCCAGCTGGTGGAGCGCAGTGTTATTACGCTTGGGCAAGCCATACGCGGCGTGCTCGACGTTGCCGGCAACCTCACGCGGCCGCGGCTGAGGCCACCTCAAGGGGTCAAAGGTCGTAAATTTTCCCGCTTAGACCACGAAAACAATCGAGTAGTATCGTGGAATGACGAATACAGTGGTGGCCTGGCGTCGCAGTTCGAGTTACAGGGATTCCGACGCAAGCTCAGAGCGCGCTTAGGGCAACCCTGGCGTCAGTCTGGTCAGGACGATCCGCACGGTGTTCATGGTCGCATCATGAGAGCGGACGCAGACGCCAATGATGGGTACTTGACCAAGCGGTCGGTACAAGACACCATCCGCGCCCTTTTGTTGGGAGACTGGTGGTTGCTCAACAGCCAATACTACCCCTGATCGGGTGATTAAGAAAGCATCGCCGGCTTGACAGTGAGTGAGCTGTAGGCGCCGAACAACGTGTCGAGCAGTAGGATGCGCCAGTCGCCGAGCGCGGCGTACGCGCCCCACAGGAGCCCGTGCACGGGGCGCAGGTCGGCCCACCAAGCCGGCCCCCCGAAGGCGCCGACGGCCTTGTTCTCGATCCCGCTGAGCCAGCGGTAACTTATGACGGCCGCGAAGAGCCGTGGCGCCTGCGCACCGCGACGCGCGCTCTCGGCGATCAGCAGGCGCGTCGGCAGGCATGCCGTCCAGAACAGTAGCGTGCGACCCTTGGGGGGTAGGGTCGGCGTCGTCATCTCGGGCCCGAGTTGGAATGTTTTAAACCCAACTCGCACACCTCTACTTAAAAACTCTGCCCCAACCCGAGAACCCCTTCCGCGAGCGCGTCGGCGTTCGGCAGAGTCTTGTGCTCGGAGGCGAGGGCCTTGATTAGAGACGTGATGGAGGAGGCGTCGAGCCGCGCTTGCAGGGTGGCGAGGGCGCCCTCTCGCGTCTGCCCGCCGCTCTCGAGCGCCCCCACGGCGATCGCCAGCGTCTTGTAGTTGACCCACTGCTTGTTGCGCGCGCGGTCCTCGCGACCTCCCTCCCGCTTGATGATCCGCCACTTCGCCCCCGTCTCCCGCTCGCGCGGCGCGAGCTCCTCTCGTGCGTAGCAAAGCGCGTCCTCGATGCTCGCCCACCTCGAGACACCCGTCACGTCGTCCTGCGACTCGCGTTTCTGCTTGATGCGCGCTCCGCTGTGGCACGGGGGCGGCGTCACGCCCGATGCGCCGATGAGCTCGGGCGTCACGGCCCGCGCCGCGCCGCCCCCCCCATCGGTGATCGCCTTCTTCACCTCGCGCACCGCCGCCGCGAGGACCGCCGTGAGCGCGTTCTCTGGCGCCGCTGCCCGCGCCGCGATCTCCGCCACCTCGCACCTGCGCACCTCGGCCGCGAGCGCGTTCATCGCCGCGATCGCCGCCTCGTTGCCGCCGAAGAGGAGGGACACGACGCGGCTGGGCCCACCCTCCCACACCGTCCGCTCGCTCTCGACGATCTCCCAACGCTTCCACGAGCGCGGGCGCGCGACGAGGCAGCAGAGCGCTGTGCGCGCTGCGAAGCGAAGCGCCCTCAGAACGCGCTCGCGGTCTTGCAGCTGCTCGTCGGTGCGCACGCGGTCGGCCTTTGCGCCCATCCGGCCCACCTCCAGTTGCCGCTGCCCCACGACGCCCTCCTCTTTGGCGAGCTGTGGGAAGAGGTGTGCGAGGACGGCGTCCGCGCACGACAGCAGCTCAGGCTGGTGGTGCGCGGGCACGAAGGGCGCGGTGGCGTTGTTGCCCGCGAGACGCGCCATATCGGGGAGGGGCAGCTCGGTGTAGTAGTCGCGAGCGCCGCCCGAGTGCCCCGTGCGCGCCGCGCCGCCCTCCGCCGAGCCGCCCGCGTGCTGCAGCTTGCGAGTGCCGCAGTGCCGCCCGAGGTAGGTGATCGGGTCGCCCAGCTGCCGCCACAGATTGACCGAGTTGAAGAGCGATTTCATGCGGTTGTCGAGCGTCCCCACGGACGTTCCGATGATCGCCCAGCTGCTCTCGTTCGTCTGCATCGTGAACGGCGGCGGGCCGTGCAGGTTGACGCGCACTAGGAGCGAGAGGCCGAAGAGCCCCACTCCGTCGGACCACGGGTCCGAGTGCGACAGCAGTTGGTTGAGGTGCCGGTCTTTGGTCTTCGTGTCGAACGCCACGAGCTTGAGGCACTGGAATTCCAGGCCGCTCTGCTCGTCCTGGAGTGTCTCGTGGCCGAGCGACTGTAGTTTCATCCGCTTGAGCTCGCTGCCGCGCGCGCCCGTCGCCTGGTAGAGCGCGACCGCCATGCTCGCCTCGACCACATCGAGCACCTCGGCGCACACGCTCTGGTCGCCGGTGAAGCCGGCGCGCGTCATCGCCTGCATCTGCTCGTTGCTCGGCGAGAAGTCGTGTTTGTTGTGGTACAGCGCGCCCGATTCGGCCTTCTGACCGCGCGCCTCCGAGTTGACCGTGCGCGAATCGGCTCTCCGGTTCGCCAGCGCGCGCCCCCAGTCGGCCGGGAGCTCTCTGAGGCCCTTCCCTGCGCGGGCTTCGTTGATGTGCTTCAGCATCCAGCCGCGCGCCTTGATCAACACCTCGTTCGGGGCCTTCCTGCTCAGGATGAAGTCGCGACCATCGACGACGCCGGCATCGCGCGCGGTCGTCTTGTCCACGAACCACCTCGTGAGCACGCCGTGCACGTCCGAGGCGAGCTTGTCGTTCGGCTCGTGAGCGGCAATGAGGAGGTCGGCGGGCACCTTCTCGAGAGATTTGAGCGCCGCGAGCACCCACTTCTCGGCCGTCTTGTAGGCGGCCGCGGTGCCCCTAGCGTGTGCCGACGCGTCGACAGGGCGCCCGACCGACGACGAGGAGGTGTGCGGCGCGGTGGGGCCCGTCGACCCGGCGGAGGAGCTCGCGACCTCGCTCGCACACTCACTCGGCGGCGGCAGCGGCCGCTTCTCGACGGGCGACTGCGCCTCGAGCGCTGCGAGCGCGGCCGCGCACAGCATGGGGGTCGGCAGGCGCCGTGGGGGGCGTGAGGGGGCGCCCTCCGGGACCCTACCCCAGTGTCAGAAAGAGTGGGCGCACCTAGCCGAAAGTCGCGCAGAAAGTTCCCGGAACTCGGTGATTGCATGCTCAGGCACTCTGCAAGTTACGGGAACTTCTTCTCTTCCCTTCTCGCGAAGGCCGCAGGCAGGCTCGGGCTCGCCTCGGGGTCTGCGCGCGCGGCGTGGGTGGGCCCGCGCGCGCGCGGTGGCGGCGCGCCGAGGCGTGCGGTGCGGCGCGCACTCTGGCGCGCGCGCCCGCGCGCCAGAGTGCGCGCGGGCGAGTGTGGTGGCTGGCTCGTGTTCTCGAGCCAGCTGCCGCACCAGCGGCAGCTGCGCCCCGGTTGTGCGGGCGGCGGCGCGGGCGCCGGGCCGCGCGGTGACGCGCGTGGTCCCTGTCGGGCGGCCGGCGGCGGCGGCGCGCGCGTGGCGCGCGTCTGGCGGCCCCCGCGCCGCCGCGACCTCGCGCGAGCTCACAGCGCGCTCACACCTCGATTCGCCTCCAGGTTTTGCGAGATTGAGTGTCGCAATCAAGAGCGTGTTCAAC
>Ga0209631_10002230_pt1 | contig 23422 bp, 22 predicted proteins | sample COG_08_FD_184752 | JGI IMG/M metagenome (GOLD analysis project Ga0209631, IMG submission 184752) | Pelagic Microbial community sample from North Sea - COGITO 998_met_08 (SPAdes) (version 2) | ecosystem: Environmental > Aquatic > Marine > Neritic zone/Coastal water | place: Helgoland, sampling... | reverse complement strand
AGATCTGCATTCCTGCATTGGGTAGTTGCTGAGTCTCTTCGCGTAGCTCTCGCAGCACCTTTGGTTCACGCACAGCATGCTGCCGTAAATATTCTAGCAGTTGATCATCCATTAGAATTGTCGTTATTGACATACGCAGAACCAATCAAAGAAAGGAATCAAATATGTATTTTGACTCATCTGAAATCACTTGCCCAATCTCGAGTACGATATTGACTCTGAATATGCCAATCAAGAAGAGCCGCATGCAGTGATCTTTTTTCATCATCATAACTAGTATCTTCCCACAAGTTTATACTCTCCAAAGGATCTTTTTCTAAATCGAATAGTTGGCCAAATTTTTCTCCCGCATAATGAATCATTTTCCATTTTTCAGAACGAACCATAGTTACCATTTGGGCATCCGTTAAATTGCCATCACCGCCCTGCTCTGCAAAAACGTATTTTCTTCCTGATTGTAATTTTCCGAGTACACCATCCATCACCGACTCGCTTTCAAAGGAGGAAGGGATTTGAATCCCAGCCATTTCAAGCAGCGTTTGTGAAATATCGAACTGCTGGCACAGACTGCTGACCTCATGGCCTGCCTTGACAGTACCAGGCCTCCAAACAATTACAGGAACGTGCACTACCTCATCATAGCCTGACCACTTCTGGCTAAGGCCATGGTCACCAAGGCAGTCACCGTGATCAGAAGTGAATATGATCATCGCGTTATCTAAATAACCTTGTTCATCAAGTGCCTCGAGAATTTCACCAATCTTTTGATCAATCATCGTGATGTTCGCCAAATAGTACGCTCTTTGTCTAAATCTTTGTTGTTTGGTGGGGAACAAATGATCAAGAATTGAATCATGATCTACTTCCGTACAGTGTTTCCTATATGCTTTGAGGGACGGTGGAAGAGACTCTAGTTCAGCGGTACTGACATCATTGATTGGAATATCTTTGCTCAAATAACGCGAGGAAAAAGATGGTAGAGGATCGTAAGGTGGATGAGGACCGGGGAAGCCAATCTGGAGAAATAGTGGCTGTGAAACTGGGTGATTTTTTATCCACCAGACCGCCATGTCACCGACAAACATATCCGCGTGCATTTTCTCAGGCAATTCCCAATCAAAAGCACCCAAAGAGGTTCCATAATCTTCTCTAATTCTATAGCTTGAGCGCTGCTGCTTCACTAGACCGTGTGAAGCAAGTGCTTTGTCCCACTCATCAAAATAGTATCTACCTTCAAGAAATCTATCCTTATTTTCTACATTATAGCGCTCCTTAAACCCACAGGTAGTGTTGAACGGCCAAGTATGCATCTTGCCGATATTTACAGTGTGGTATTCTTTCTTTAACAGAAGTTCGATCCAGGAGTGCTTCCAGCTACATGCATTTCTAATAATTCCAGTCGTGTGAGGATAGTAACAATTAAAAATTGAAGCTCTTGAAGGAGCACAGGACAGACCTGCTGCAAAACAATTGCTAAACGTACAGCCTTCTTTAACCAATTTATCAATATTAGGTGTCTCCATAAAAGGATAACCTAATGCACCAATTGTGTCGTATCTTTGTTGATCAGTGATTATGTAAATTATATTCATAATTTATTGCATCATGATTGTAATTAGTGCGACTAATCAAGTACTAGTGCCCATTCTGTAAGCAAATTTATCTCTGAAAAAAACCATATGAAATTTATTCAGAGAGAAGTTATGGCAGAGATTTAACAAAACAGGTTCCCCCAGGCACCCACCAACTACACACCTTTCGTACTGCAGGATGATCGTCACCTCGGTGTGCTTGCTGAAGCGCCTGTAATACCTCAGTACTACGATGAACACTTGGCCCTAACATTCCCGCAGCCATTTGTCGCACTTTATGTTTGGGATCATAGAGAAGAAGGCGGATTGCTGGATCAAGGATCAGGTTTTCGGCAGGTCTACACACTCCTTTTTTGCAGCGATCACAGGCCAGCGCATGTAGTGCCCACGTACGCACATCCGGGTGGGGGTGGTTCAGGTTTTCAATCAAATTAGGTAAGCAAGAATCATCATAGACATGGTCCAGTACTATACAACAACCGACTCGGACTAGATGTTCTGGATGCTGTAGGCCATATCTGAGAGAAGACACCGTAAGAGATCCCAGTTGCTTCAGCTTACGAATAGCATAAGCTGATCGATGTGGGACAGCTAGCCATTCTACAAGTTGTGTTTGGTCTGCCGGAATCAACTCCAGAATGTCTGATCTACATCGATTCATCTGGATGGAAAAATGTTATTGAAACTGAATCAAAGATTTTTTGGGAACGTTAACCTTGAGCAGAATATTTACTACTTCCGGTTTACCTTCAACATCTCAAGCATGTGTTAGGTGTTGTCGAGCTGGCTCGTTCTCAACTCTGGTCAACCAGTAGTCGATATCAATTTCAGGATTGTCCATCAATAAACGCCAGAACTGAATTCGGTTCATGTATTCAAGCCGACCACTGTTATCAAACCAGGGTTCTGGTGTCATCAATTGCTCAGGAACGTCATCAGCAACGCGATTATCTTGAGCATGGAAAATCGGTCGTTGCCAGTCCTTGATACGGGACTCATTGAGATCACTGGTATCCCATTGGAGAGACTGTGATCCAGACGGCTGCATCCGTACCTTGTACATGATCCGGTGGGCGTCCCCTATATTTTTTCCCCCACCATGCCAGAGACCATGATGAAAGAAAATGACCGTCCCCGCTGGGCACACCACTCTCATCTGACCACGAATGTTCTGGTAACGGGCAATCGCTGATTCATGAACACTGCGCAGGTGGGTACCAGGAATGTATCGGGTACCACCCATGTCCGCTGTCACCTCATGTGGAAAATAAAACATCTGCACATCAAAGTTCAGTTGTCGAGCATCAATGGTTGAATCCTGGTGGTTCGTCTGTGCTGAACCACTCTTAGGGAAGGTGATGTGGACGTGGTGATGATCAAAGATTGGATCTTCACCCATCAAACTTTTGATCGTTCCGGCTACTGTTGGTTCATGAAGCACCAAACTCAGCGGGTGGTCTGTAGGAAAAGTATGGTATAGCAGTTCTCCTGGCTTGCAGTTTGGGATTACCGAATTCGCATAGCGATCATTGGCACCAATACCTTCGCCAAATAGTCCCAAGAATTTTTGATTGATCTCCTTGCCAATCAGCCCATCAAAACGTAGACAACCTTTGGCTGCAAAAGTCGCCATCTGGGAGGTGGACAATAATTTCATGTTAGATCTCGGTTTCTTCTATGCGTTTCTCAAAGATGAATTCATTGTAGAAAAAGTTGGTTTTATACTCTGAGCCCTTGGGGGGAGTAAAGGCTGGAGATACTTGAATCAGGCACCATCCATCCAATAGTGCATCAAGACCTCGCTCGTAGGGAGGCTCATCCGAGTCACCCGAAAAAGATTTGGTTTTTCCTGTTCCATCCCAAAAACTCCATGAAATCACTCGGGATTCCAAGGAGGAGTTGACCAAGCACAGGATAAGGATTTGTTGTCTCATGTGAATTAAGCCGAAGTGTAATACTCAAAACCACGGAGTTGAAGTTCATTATTGAAGTGACATGATACTAGTTGATTGACTGAAACTTTATTTTCAGGGGGTATGTGAGATCTACAAATATCTTTTGCATAAATACATCGAGGATGAAAAGTACAACCATTCGGAACATTCCCTGTACTTGCAATCTCACCTTTCAAAATAATTTTTTCTGTGTTTTTAGCTAAGAATCCTTTGGGTACTGCAGATAATAAAGCTTCTGTGTAAGGATGTTGTGGATTATTGAATACATTTTTACTTGTACCAGCTTCAACAATCTTTCCAAGATACATTACAGCAACAGAATCTGACAGGTGCTCAACAACACTTAGATCGTGAGAAATGAACAATAGAGTTAGATTAAATTTTTCTTGTAAATCTTTTAGTAAATTTATGATTTGAGCTTGAACAGAGACATCTAGTGCACTAACAGCTTCATCACAGATAATGATTTTAGCATCACTAGCCAAAGCTCTTGCAATCCCAATTCTTTGACGTTGCCCTCCAGAAAAAGCATGTGGATAACGATATAGTTGATTTGGGTTCAAACCGACTATATCCATCAAGTATTTCACCTTTTTTTCAAGCTGCGTTTTACTAATAGTTGAATTGGCTTTAATCGGCTCAGAAATAATATCTCTGATTGTCATTCTTGGATCTAACGATGAATTTGGATCCTGAAAAATCATCTGAAGATTTTTCCGAAAGACTCGAAATTCACTCTTTCTCATTTCTCGAATAGAATACTCTTTGTCGAGATAAACTTTGATTTCTCCAGCAGAGGGCTCTATTGCACGAATGATACATTTTCCAAAAGTTGATTTACCACAGCCACTTTCTCCAACAAGTCCAAGTGTTTTTCCGGAGTAGAGGTCCAAGTCAATTCCGTCTACAGCTTTGACATATTCGTTGTTTGATTTAAAAAAACTACTACCAATAGAATAGTGTTTCTTTAAATTACGTACGGACATCAATACTTTTTCTGGTTCAGCCATACAGACTTTACTAATCATTTTTCTGGTCATAAAGGAAGCAACTTACTTTATGATCATCAGAAATTTTATTTAATTCAGGAATTGCTTTATCGCAGAGGCCTTCAATTCTCTTTGGACACCTGGAGAAAAAACCACATTCATGCTTTAGATTAAGGGGGATTGGCACATTACCTTCTATCGTTGAGAGTCGCTGTTCTTTGGATAGACCAATCTTGGGAATACTTTCGATAAGTAGGCAGGTATATGGGTGCTTAGGTTCTGAGAATAATTTCTCCTTTGAGGTAATTTCAATGACTCTACCAAGATACATTACAGCAATATTATCCGCTATATCAGCGACTACTCCCAGGTCATGAGAAATATAAAGCATACTCATTTGCTGGGAAGATTTGGATTCTGATAGTAGCTGTAAAATTTGAGCCTGAACTGTCACATCCAAGGCTGTTGTAGGCTCATCAGCAATAAGTAGGCGAGGACTACAACTGAGAGCCATAGCAATCATCACTCTTTGCCGCATTCCTCCTGACAAGTGATGAGGATAAGAATCAAACCTCTTTTTTGCCAAAGGAATACCAACTTTTGTAAGCATTTCAATTGCTAGTTCTTTGGAAGCTTTCTTATCGAAATCCGTATGTAAGAGTATGCTCTCCTGAATTTGGTTTCCAATTGTGTGCACAGGGCTTAGAGAAGTCATTGGCTCCTGGAAAATCATTGAGATTTCCTTACCTCGGACACCTCTCAATTTTTTATCATTCAGATTCAGTGATGCCAGATCGGTAACTTGGCCATCGTTACCACGGTATAAAATTGACCCTGACTTGATTTGACCGGGTTTAGGAATAATCCGTAAAGCACTTTGAGCTGTTACGCTTTTTCCGCAACCACTCTCACCGATGATGCCAAGTGTCTGTTCTTTATCAATTGAAAGAGAAACATCATTGACAGCATTCAGAGTGCCTTCATCAAGATGGAATTCAACACGAAGATTCTGGATGGACAGGAGAGGTGCACTACTCACAACGAAGATTCTAATTTAAGTGGAATTGCCTCCCCAATCGGAGGTGGTAAGACAGACCAGTGCTTTTCAGGGTTTTTACCCAAGCACTGAAAGGCTTGACGATTCTTTCCAAAGCTCGAATCAATACATTTAACATCTGATGGCATATAACGTAAGGTCAGTCCCCTTCTGTCAGTTTTTGAAAGATTCGGCTCTGAGCCATGTAGAAGAAGGTCAGAGTGAATAGAGATCTGACCAGCCTTCAACGTCACACTCACAGCACTGTCACCCCATCCTTGAGGATCAGTAACTGTTTGATTCAAAACATTGTGTTCTTGTAAATCACTCGTTTGGAATGGGATCTGTCCGTAGCAGTGTGATCCAGGGATAAATTTCATTGCACCATTCTGTTCGCTAACATCGTCCAAGGCCAACCATACGGTCACCGTCTTTGTTGGTGTCAGTGGCCAATAAGAAGCATCCTGGTGCCAGCTTACCCTTCTGTCATCCTGAGATCTTTTATAGAAAAGATGAGTCATAATATTCAATACGTTTGGCCCCAGTAGATCAGAAACACAATCTAAGATTACTGAATCCATCATTATGTTGTAAATCCCCCGACAGTGATAGTGCCAACCATTAATGGAATAATCTTCATATCCAACTTTTTTAGCACTATCTAAAAGTGAGTTAAAGTAAGTCGAGATCTTCTGCATTTGAACAGAGTTGAACACTGTAATTGGAAAGATAAAACCACTTTTATTAAATGATTCTATCTGTTCAGTGGTCAATCTTTTCTTATTCGTATTCTCTACAGGAAAAAACTTTAATTCTTTCTGAATAGCCATTTTGTAGTTTTACCTAAGAATATGGATCTGCAGCATCTCTTAAACCATCGCCAATAAAATTGAACATTAAAACAGCAAATACAACAAAAGCTCCGGGTATCAACTGCCAAGGTCTTTCAGCAACAGTCACGAGATCTTGAGCATCTTTGAGCAAAGATCCCCAACTTACAGCTGGAGGCTGAATTCCTAGCCCTAAGAAACTCAATGCTGTTTCACCCAAAATCGTTGCAGGAATAGCTAGCGTTAAATGAACAATCAGATAACTGAAAAAATTGGGAAGCAGGTGAGTAATGATAATTTTGGACTCTTTTACTCCAGCAATCTGCGCTGCAAGTATATAGTCCTCCTCCCGTAGAGCGAGTAATTTGCCTCGTACCACTCTTGCCAATCCAGCCCAACCTACAATTGCTAAAACAATTGTGATTGCGAAATAAGTCTGTAGTACGGTCCAGTCTCTTGGTATTGCTGCAGCAAGTGCCATCCAAAGAGGGATTGTTGGTATTGATAGTAACACATCAATCATCCTTTGGATTACGTTGTCAATAAACCCACCAAAGTAACCAGATATACCACCAAACAAACATCCCAAAACAAAACTAAAAAACACCCCACCAAGTCCTATAAATAGTGAGATTCTCATCCCAATCATAGTTCTTGTGTATAGATCTCTTCCCAGTCTATCTCCACCAAATAAAAAGAAAGGTTTTTCAGAATAATAAAATTTTAAATTCGCAGGAATTATTCCTAATAGTTTGTAGCTTTTACTCGTAGTAAAGAACTCAATTTTTACTGGTTTTTTCTTATCTTCAACAAATTCAACTTCAAATGTTTCTCGATTTATCTTCTTTTTAAATTCATAAAAATGAAAACCAATATACTCATTTTTTTCATCAAATAAATAGACTGTGGAAGGTCTTGCATTCTCAAAACCAGGAAATCTTTTTTCTATGTCATAAGGAGTAAAAAATTCTGCGAAAAGGCTAACACCATAAAGAATTATTAATAATATTAAACTTAATACAGCAATTTTGTGTTTTTTAAAACGCAGCCAAATAAGACGACTTTGGGTCGCGTTCAGAATTAATTCGTAATTGCGTGATGATTTTTGCACTTCTTTTTATTTAATATCTTATTCTAGGGTCTAACCAGGCTAACAAAATATCTGAAATTAAAGTCCCAATTACAGTTAAAAAACTTAGAATAAGCACAATGCTTCCAATCAAATACATATCTTGTGTAAGAGTAGCTCTCATCAACACAGGTCCAATTGTTTGCAAATTCAAAACAATACCAACAATAACTTCTCCAGAGAAGGTCGCTGGTAATAGCCACCCAATCGTACTGAAGACAGGGTTCAACGCGATTCTTATTGGATATTTCATTAATAGCTTAATCTCACTGACACCTTTTGCTCTCGCGGTAATTACATATTGCTTTCTCAATTCATCAAGCAAGGTAGCTCTCAATACCCGGATCATCCCTGCAGTTCCTGCAACACCTACAATAACAACTGGAAGCCAAATGTGCTTCAATAGATCTATAAACTTAGCAAAACTCCAACCCTGATCCATGTATTCTTTTGAAAACAATCCAGTGATTGCAAAACCTGTTTTTTCATAAACAAACCACGCAAGCATCAATGCCAGCAAAAAGTTAGGAACTGCTAAACCAACAAAACCAACAAATGTAAATAGATAATCAAATAAGGAATACTGGCGAGTGGCAGAAATAACAGCGATTGGAATCGATATAATCCAGACTAAAAAAATACTGGCAATTGAAATAATTAATGTAATTAAAACTCTCTCTTTCAGAATATTATTTACTGGCTGATTCCATCCAAAAGAGTAGCCAAAATCACCTCTTAATATAATATTTGAGATCCAGCGATAATATTGATACCAATATGGCTGATCTAGTCCATATTGTCTTTCTAGGCTTTGTTTTACATCTGGTGATAACTCAACCCCTGATTGTTTAAGCTTAAAAATATAGATATCTAGGAAATCCCCCGGTGGTAGTTGTATAACTAAAAAAATTAAAACAGAAATAAAGAACAAGAGAGGAACAAGTATTAAAACTCTCTTAAAGATGTAGTAGAGCACTTTATGAAACTTTCATCTTTTTCGGATTTTTTATCATTATCTCTTTGATTTAGTCTTCTGAAGACAGCAATCACAATTCTGTGATTGCTGTCAACTCAAATGCTATTTGAAGAAAATTTGCTCAGCTGCAAAAAACGTTGCAGAGGAAAACCCACTTTCTGCAATATTTCCAGCATTTGGTGGGATAATAACTGGTCCAACAACATCTCTGGCAACTGGGAACAGTGGGATATACTCTTTCATCCAGGCCGTAAAGACAGCTTCTGCATCCTTCGCCCTTTCTGTTCCTGGCCACACTTTTCGTATTTCTTCATCGATCTGATAGAGGTTTTTGATCCACAGCGGAGGTTCCTCTCCAGACTGACCTCCTGAGGTGTACCATTCGTGCCACTTTGAGCCCCAATTGATCCTCTGGTCTGGCATGTAGTCAAACACTAGATAGGGCCAATTTACATCATCCATCCAGCTCATTGCTGCGTATAGTTCATTTGAGTTTCTCCTTGACTGGAACAAGTCATCACTAATTGCTTTCAGAGTTGTCTTCAGTCCAATCTCTTGCAAATCTGATCTAATCAGTTCTGCCATCCGAATCCAATCTCCAGCAGTGTTCGGTATCTCAAAGATTATCTCAAACGTGTTTCCATCTGGCCCTATGCGAAATCCCTCAGCGTCTTTCTTATCCATCCCAATCGAATCGAGAATAGATGACGCTTTTGCTGGATTGAACTCCAGAGGGAACCACTCTGATCTTTTTCCCATTCCTAAGAATTGGGAATCGATAATCGCTTGGTTGTTTATCGCCATGTTTACTGCAAGCCTGAATTCCTTCTGATAGACAACTTTTTGCCAGTTTTTATCTGGATTATTGTAGTTGAACATCATTGCTACTGGAGCGTTATGGTAGACGAGGTTGGTGTATACTCGATAGTTTCCATTCTTCTCATTCTTCTTGAGCAATGGAACCTTATCGTGCTCAATCAGATCGCGATGGAAGTTCACTTCACCCCCAATCACTTTTAGAGGGATGTTCTCCGCATCCGCCACCTGAACAGAGACATATCGATCCACATAGGGCAGTTGATTCCCTGCTGTATCAACTTTGAAATAGTATGGGTTTCTCTCCATGACTATTAATTCTGGTGAGGACTCGACACGAATCCATGGCCCTAGGTTCGGATACCCAGCTGTTACTTTTCTTGGTATTTCGTACCATTCAACATGAATATCCTTGAATAACCTTACCCATTCATCATCATTGTACCCTTTCTCCTTAAGCAGCCTTTGGATCTCAGCTTTGCTCGCATGATCAGGATGATACTTTTTCAGTACATGGCTTGGTTGCATCCAGTCGTTATACTGGGCACCCCAGACTTGACTCGCGCCAAAATGCTTCATCAATCTGCCACATCCCTTTTCATAAGTGATGCGGAAAGCAAGATCATCGATGATGTCTAATTCGGCAAGTTTACCATCTGGCTTACAACCACTCCTGAAACGATAGTGGGGCGTAGGGGTAATCTCTTTATTCTTGATTACCTCTTCGTAGGTGAACCTGACATCCTCTGTACTGACTGGAACTCCATCTGACCACTTCAATCCTTTTCTCAACTTGAAGTAAAAGACGCTGTAGTCATCATTGATATCGAACTCTTCTGCAATATTTGCCTCGATTGGCCCAGCTTTGTGAGCCGGAGTTGACAAAAACCCCTCGTTTACTGCATCTCTAAGGTTCCAATCATAGTCACTGAGATGAGAAATTGACCTGAACTCACCACCGTATTTCCCAACTTCCCAGTTTGGCAAGTCGTCAAGTGCCACTTCCCTTCCAGGACCAACGACTACTGGATTGTCTGGCAATCTCTCTTCGACGGCAGGCAATTTACCTGACTTAACCAGCTGTGCTAATTCTGGTGCGTCCTGGTACTTTGCCGCATGAACAATTCCTGTCATCAGCATTTGTGCTGATGCTAACATCACCAATTCTTTGAACTTCATTTATCCTCCAGAAGAAAATTTTGTTCTGAACTACCTTCCACTCCAGTCTCATCATTTCATAGGCAAACTCCATTTTCTGATTGTCTTCACCCCATTTTTCACGCAGTTCTCTCTACATATTCTAATATATTAGAATCTAAACTGTTGATTATTTAATATAAATACAGAAATTATTTCTAATTTTGGTGAACATTAAAATTTGACGATTTTTTTGTCAAGTAAATTGTTTCTTCAACGAAACTCAAGCGGCACCTTTCACCGACGTTTCTTGACCTGACTAAATCATTCTGATCCGCTTTCTTTTTCTCAAAGTTTGTCTGAGGATGCGTATCAGTAATTTGTAAAGTTGCTCTCTGAGAGGCAAAGTGCCATAAACCTCTGAACCATTGCAGTTCCTAGGGAAGTCTGCTAAAGCACGATTCTTTTACTATTATCAACTTCCTGCATGTCTACCAAAACCATCATCAAGGTCTGTGGCCTGACCCAGGCGGACGAAACGCTGGCCTGTGTTGAATTGGGGGTCCAGTGGCTTGGATTCAATTGCTTCCAAGGATCCAAACGCTATCTGTCACCCGAAGCAATTGCGACCATTGTGGGAAAGCTCCCTCCAGCAGTACAGACCGTTGGAGTCTTTGTGAATGCTTCCGCAAAGGAAATTGAAGAGACTCTCCAACAGACCGGATTGCACTTAGCCCAACTGCATGGCGATGAGAGGCCAGGCTTTGCCAATACCTTACAGGTCCCTTGGTTTCGAGCCTTTCGGGTGGCCGATGATCTGGCAGAAGAGGAAATTTGTAGCTACGGCCAAGAGTTGTTTCTTCTGGATGCAGCCCAGACCGGACAGTATGGTGGAACTGGACACGCCTTCGACTGGAAGGTGGCCACACGTTTGAGAGATCATGGCAAATTGATCCTTGCCGGAGGTTTGCGGCCAGACAATGTGGAAGAGGCCGTCCTTCGGGTGAGACCATTCGGCGTGGATGTTGCCAGTGGAGTCGAAAGTGCTCCGGGTCGTAAAGACCTTCAAAAGGTAGCAAGCTTTGTTGAGGCCATTGCCCAAGCAGAAGCATCCTGGTAAGGATTCCACAGTCATGGTAGAACCTGGCACCGTTGCTAAGTTCTATTTTCTTCAATCCACTTCCCATCCTTCAATCGACAACACAGCATGGAAACTAGCGGATTCAGTACCTACCGAGGCATTCCCGTAGAGAAGATCGTTACTCCCTTGGACGCCTCCACTGCACTTCGACGGATCACAGACCAGATTGACAACCATAAGGGGGCGTTGATGGTCAGTAACTACGAAGTACCCGACCGCTATTCCCGCTGGGACATTGGCTTCGTCAATCCCCCCTTGGAGTTGGTTGCCCGGGAACGTGGTTTTTCGATCAATGCCCTGAATAAAAACGGTCAGCGTCTGCTGCCCTTGCTACAGGAAGTAATGGAAGGCCACCCTCATTTGGAGTCCTTCACCGTTACATCTAATGCACTTCAAGGAGTCACAAGGCCAATGACAGGTTGGTTCCCTGAAGAAGAGCGCAGCCGGCAACCCAGCCTGTTCTCCGTGATTCGCGCCATTGCCGACCTGTTTCGCTCCGACGAGCCCTATCTGGGACTCTATGGTGCCTTCGGCTATGATCTGGTGTTTCAATTTGAGAAGCTGGAGCAGCGTCATACACGACCGAAAGATCAGCAGGATTGTCATCTCTTCCTACCCACCGACCTGGTTGTAGTCGACCGCCAGAAGGAGCTGGCCTACAGCATTTGCTATCGCATTTATACCCCAGAAGGCTGGACAGAACCCCACCTGAATACTGGCGCTGCCCTTCCAATGGCCCCTGGCCGGGCAGATGGAGCCGTACAGTGTGATCACAACGAGGGTGAATTTGAAGAGAAGGTGCAACAGATCCGTTCTGGTTGTCAGCGTGGTGACTTCTTTGAGGTTGTGCTCTCACAGGCTTTCTCCGCTGGCTTCGACAGTACTCCACTGACACTCTTTCAGCAGCTTTGTGAGCGCAATCCCAGCCCATACAGTTTTCTGCTCAACTTTGGTCAGGAACAATTGGTCGGGGCTTCGCCAGAAATGTACATTCGGGTCAACAACGGACGTTTTGAAACCTGCCCGATTTCAGGAACAGTACCGGTTGGAGAAGATGCGATGGAGACGGCAGAGCGGATCAAGAATCTGATCGGTTCTGCCAAGGAGGAATCCGAACTCACGATGTGCACCGACGTTGACCGCAATGACATGTCCCGAATTTGTGTACCGGGCAGTGTGAAGCTGCTGGGACGTCGGCTGATTGAGAAATACTCACGACTAATCCACACCGTTGATCATGTGGAGGGCCAACTCGCTGAAGGTTTCGATGCGATTGATGCGATCCTGACCCACATGTGGGCTTGTACCGTGACTGGCTCACCCAAGCCGATCGCCATGCAGACAATTGAGAATCTGGAAAATTCCCCGCGGCGCTGGTACGGCGGCTGTGTGGGCTTCCTCTGGTTCAATGGTTACGCCAGCACCGGAATGACTCTTCGCACAATTCACCTGCAAGATGGGGTGGCGACGATCCGGGCTGGAGCAACGCTGCTCTTCCATTCTGACCCGAAGGCTGAGGAGCAGGAAACCCGAACCAAAGCCTCAGCCTTTCTTGATGCAACTCTTGGCCGGAGCAAAGCGCAGGTCAGTGACATCATTGAACCGGTGAACGGGCAAGGCAAGACCGTGCTCTTCGTAGATCATCACGACAGCTTCGTCCATACACTCGCAGGCTATGTACGTCAGACCGGTGCTCGGGTGATTACGCTCCGAGCTGGGTTCCCGTATGAAATGATCGATCAATTCCAACCAGACCTACTCTTCCTCTCGCCAGGCCCCAAGACACCTCAAGATCAACAGGTTCCTCAACTAGTTGGAGAAGCTGTACGACGTCAACTGCCCGTCTTTGGGGTTTGCCTAGGCCATCAAGGAATCGCTGAGCACTTTGGAGGACGTCTATTGACCTTTGCCGAACCTTGTCACGGTCAACCCTCGGAAGTTTATCATGAAGGGACAGGTCTGTTCGCTGGGCTCCCTCAGCCTTTCCGAGCCGGACGCTACCACAGTCTCTACGTTGATCCAGAACAACTGCCTGCCGAGTTGGAAGTCACCGCTCGGACAGATTCAGGAGTGATCATGGGACTGCAACACCGACAACTTCCAATTGCTTCCGTACAGTTTCATCCCGAATCCATTCTCAGCCTACAAAAACAGGCAGGACTGCACTTGCTGGATAATGCCTTGGGATTGTCGTGTAGCCGTTCCTGAAAACATGAAACATCTCGCTAGCAGCTTGAAAAAGTTAGAGAATAGAATTTTGAAAAGTCTATCTTGGAAGCTAGGTCTAATGATAAAAGTGGCTATGCATAGTAGAGTTCTCCTTCTTTTTATTCTTGTTACTTCACTACCCTACCTATCCTCAGCTCAACAGCAGGATAGTACTGATTCCGGAGAGGATTTTTCCAGTCAGGTCTACCGGCAAGCTTTGGTAATAGAAAACACTAGCTATCAGAATACCAAAGATAGTCCACAATCTCTTACCACTACCAATCAAATAGTTAACGCGCTACAAAGCCTTGGCTTTCAAGTGACGACGCCTGGCAATGCGAAGCAACGCGAAACAGAGAAAGCAATCCGTCAGTTCGGCCGTTCACTCAGAGACAATGGAGGAGTTGGCGTTTTCTATTACGCTGGCCATGTGGTGCAATTTGAAAATGAAAACTACTTGCTGCCAATAGATACTAAGCTGGCTCGTATTGAGGATGTGCGCTATAAAACAGTCCCTCTGGGTAAGTTGCTAGGACAGATGAAGTTTGCTGGGAATCAGATCAATATCATCATTTTAGATGCGTGTTCACCCAACCCTTTCATCGAAGGGCTACAGGGTGTCACTCCAGGGATGATGGAGACAAAAATACCTGACAATACCCTCATTTCCTATGCGTGTACTCCGAATACACTTGCTAAAAAAAACGATTCTGAGCGGTTATTCACTGCATCTCTTCTAAAACATATGAAAACTGTCCAGATCGAATTGAATGAAGTCTTTGAACAGACGAGAGCTGATGTTGCGCAAAAAAGTGATGGCCAACACATTCCTTGGTTTTCTTCATCCGTGAGTAAAGAGTTTTTCTTTGCTCCAAACAAAAAATTTTTAGAAAAACATGCACCTAAACCTGTAGTTGTAAAAAATGAAGATTCAAATCAATCGGGAGTGGAAGATTCTGATAATCAAACTGTTGCTGCTAATAAATTAGACAACCAAACCAATCAAAACGCTGAAATTGTCATAGAAGAATTAGCAACACCTCCGGACGATCAAAGAATTTTTTACCTCAAGAGGGCCTATGTCAATCAGCAACTGGCCAATCTCAATGCACTACTCAATGACGCTAGGGTGATTCCAATAGAGCAAGATGGTAAACCCTGGTTTATCTTTGATTTTGTTCGTGAAGGAAGTATCTACGAAAAATTAGGACTGAAAAACAAAGATGTGATTGTGCAAATCAATGGCTTTACAGTGGATAGCCTGCCCAAAGCCCTTAAACTCTTTGAAGCCTTACAGCTGGAAGAAAAGATCACCCTACGAATCAAGCGTGAAGATCAACTGACTGACTTTCAATATTTCATCGACGGCTAATTTCAAGTAAATCCCTTATGCAACTTAACCACTACGATACGCCTTGCCTGTGGGTCGACCTCGACATCATGGAGTCAAACATCCAGCACCTGGCCGGATACTTTAAGTCTCGAGGCTTGGAATGGCGGCCTCACACCAAGGGAATCAAGATCCCTGAAATCGCTAAGCTTGTGATCAATACCGGAGCCTTTGGAGTCACTTGTGCCAAGTTGAGTGAGGCAGAGTTGATGACCGCAGCCGGAGTGAAAAACATCCTGATCGCCAATCAGGTCGTAGGAGAACAGAAGATCGAGCGGCTGTGTCAGCTTTCCAGAATCAATGAAATCATCGTGGCGGTCGACCATCTGGAAACCATACAGTTGATGAATCGGATTGCTGAAAAGTTTGCTGTCACTCTGAATGTACTGCTAGAAGTCAACACTGGGATGAACCGAGCTGGTCTCGATCCAGGCCAGCCTGTGTTGGATTTTTACCAGGCAATCCGTGATTTGAAATTCATCCGAAACAGGGGCTTGATGGCTTGGGAAGGCCACACCGCAACCATTGCAGATCCTGACGAAAAAGTACGTTCAATCTCTGCTTCCATGGAAAAACTGAGTGCGACCGTCTCTCTTTGCAGGGAGAATGGCATTCCCATCGAAATCATCAGCGGTGGCGGCAGTGGGACCTACACCATCTCCTCCAACTTCAAGCTGCTCACTGAAATTCAAGCTGGCGGCGTGATCTTCACGGATGTCGCCTACTCCAAGTGGGGTGCAGAGACTCGACCCTCACTTTTTCTGAGAAGCCTTGTCACCAGTCGTCCTAGTCCCAAAAGAATCATCACAGACACAGGTTGGAAAACTCTCCCTGGCTGGTCAGTTACTCCCAAGCCACTTGGGGTGGATGCTGTGGACTCCATCAGTTTTTCATCCGAGCACGGTGTGATCCACCTCACCAGAGAAAATACTTCTCTACAGCCAGGAGATCCGCTTGATTACATGGTGGGCTACGGCGATAACACCGTGTTCCTGCATGAGCGACTCTACGGAGTGAGAAACGGAGAGGTCGAAACCATCTGGGAAGTCAAGGGAAGAGGGAAGTACACCTGATTGAGTCCATCGGTCACCGATCATGGGAACTTCAAACAACTTCATGCACCACAGGAATCGGTAGCGCCGAGCGACGACGTAACCAGCCTGTGATGCTCAGCCGTTCCCTTGTAGCTGGTAGCACCTCGTGCTCAATGTCTGCACTGCAGAAAAGCACCAATCGATTCCAGCTCGGTAACAGGTCCTGGATACCCTCTGCCAAGTGTAGACGCAGTTGACCTCCGTCTTCAGCATGCCAGTCCGAATTGAGGTAGAAAACAGTGGAAATGGTACGTTCTGGAGCATCCTGAAATTGATCCAGATGTCGTTGATAGCGGGTTTGTGTGGGATAGAGTGCATAGTGCGCTTCCTGTGTGACGAGGCTCAGGTACAGATAACGATTGAGTAGCTTCCGCAGTTCTTCTAAGCGACACAGGTAGGTCTGTTGGGCAACGGTGACTTGATCTGGATGCCACCAGTCGATCTGATCTCCTCGAACCCGCGATTGATGCTGCTCCTGGTGCCCTCGCCCGATGCTGGCCCGCCGGAATCTTCCAGCTTCCCAGCGTTGTTGAGCTTCCTCAGCCAAGGCAAACACAACTGGACCTTCCAGCCAATTCTCACAGACCACCCAGCCCTGTTCCGCCAATTGGTCGGGCACTTGCTCCCACTGTTCCATTAGTACTCTCTGGAAAATACACGCTAGCCGTGAATTCTCCGTGGAGCGGGAAGTTCCCGTGAGAAGTCCGTGCTGTAACCATCGGATACAAAACACTCTGCCGAAGTCTATGCGCTGATTTCTCAGGAGACTCAAGCTAGATTCGACCTGATTTGGAGGAAACGTATGCCTCGACTCCGCTCCATTCTTTCGGTTCCCGGACACTCCGCCAAAATGCAGGCCAAGGCTCTCCAGAATACTGCCGACCTGGTGATGTTTGACTTGGAAGACAGTGTCGTGCTTGCAGAGAAAGAGACTGCCCGTCAGCAAATCATCAATACCCTGCAGGACCTACCGAAGCGCCATCCCCGTTTGGCACTCCGCTGCAACGGATTAGAGACTGCCTGGTTCTATCGAGATGTGATTGAAATCTTGGAAGCTGCCGTGGATCGGGTTTCCGTCTTGGTCATCCCCAAGGTCAAAAACGCAGGCGATGTGGCTTGTTTCAGCCGCTTACTGGATGGAATCGAACGACATACCAAGGCCCAGCAGACTATTCGCTTGCATGCTTGCATCGAAAGCCCCGCAGGCCTAGTACAGTCAGATGCAATTGCAGCAACCTCCTCTCGTCTGGAAGCTTTGGTCTTTGGGATTGCAGACTATTCCCGTGCTATTGGCAGTCCGTTGGTTTCCCTCTCAGGCCACGGGGAAAATGAGGAAGCAGTTTATTCGGGCCATCGCTGGCACTACGTCCTGAGTCGCCTGGTCGCCGCTGCCAAGTCAGTGGGGCTGCAAGCAATTGATGCTCCCTACGGCAACTTTCGGGATGTCACCGGACTAGAACAGTCCGCCACCCAAGCACGAGCTTTGGGCTGTGATGGCAAGTGGGCTATTCATCCGGAACAACTGGAAGTGATTCAACAGGTATTTTCCCCCACCACGGCAGAGCTTGAACTGGCACAGAGGATTTTGGAGGCTGCACAGGCAGCGAAAAAGCAGGGATTGGGTGCTGTAGCAGTCGATGGTAGAATGATTGATCAGGCCACAATCCAGCTAGCTAAAAGGGTTCTGGGGGCAGAGTTACCCAATTACCAGGCAAGTAGCTTAGAAGCGCACCACAAAAGCCACTAATTACTTTTGTGGAAGTCATTGTATCAAGCATAAAGCATAGTCCATATCGCAAAGTTTAGTGCTTTCTATCCTCATCGATAATGGTTCTGTGAGATGTTGATCTGTGACGAAACGCCCTGTGAGGCAAATTTTTAAGGCGGAATATGAAAACTATAGCATTTCAAGGTGAACTTGGGGCTTATTCTCATGAAGCATGCATATCGGCGTGGCCCTCTTGTGAGGCATTACCGTACGAATCTTTCGAAGAAGTTATAGCCGCCGTAAAAAATACTAAAGCTGATTTAGCGATAGTTCCCGTAGAAAACACAACTTACGGCAGAGTGGCAGACATACATAGATTGCTCCCAGAATCAGGCCTACATATTATTGATGAAGTCTTCATTCGGGTACGAATAAACTTGTTAGGCTTACCAGGATCTAGCCTAGACGATATTAAATTAGCAGAAGCTCATTTAGTTTTATTGCCGCAAGCGTCTACATTTTTAGAGAAAATGGAATTAGGGGCGTGAGAGTAGTTGATAGTGCTGGTGCCGCTGCGGCCTTAGTAAAATCAGAGCGTAAAGAAATTGGTGTTTTGGCTAGTAAGCTGGCAGCCGAAATATATGGTCTGGATATTCTTGCTGAGAATATTGAGGATTTAAATCACAACACCACACGATTTCTTTTACTTTCTCCAAAACCAGATAAAACAAGGCGAGGCGATACTAAAATGATGACAACTTTTATTTTTCAGGTGAGGAACATTCCTGCAGCACTTTACAAAGCTATGGGTAGCTTTGCTACGAACAGTGTGAACATGACAAAGTTAGAAAGTTATATGGTAGGCGGATCATTTTCCGCAACGCAACTTTATGCTGATATCGAAGGTCACCCCGATGACAAAAATGTTAAACTTGCATTAGACGAATTGGCTTACTTCACTCAGTTCATAAGTATACTTGGAATTTATCCTACGAACTCTAAACGCGTCCAAAGTAATTAAACTAGTATCAGATTACTATTACTGATCCTGCTGCTTTTGGAAGGCTTCAAACTCTGCTTCCAATTGTTGACTAAACTCCGCGTAGGTCTGGTTCGAGATGTGATTGAACAACTGGTCATCCCGGAAAGGTCGAGGCTTTGTCAGCAGTTGTGGTTCTTGCTTGGCCTTAGGCGGCGTGAAGACTACGACCGGAGCCAGTGTCTCTTTGGTGGGAGGAGCTGGCTGGGCAGGTTTTGTGGTGGCTGTGGTAGCTGCGGGCTTGGTTGCCTCTACAGTTTTGGTAGCTGGCTTCGTCTCTTGGGCAGTTGCTACAGGCTTTTCTGGAGCTGGTATCGGAGTCGGTCGGTTCCCAGCCACTACCACGGCCTTGGGTAAACGCAGTCCCACAGACTGCAACCACTCTCGCGCCACATCACTCTGCACTGCAAAGTTAATCCCCGTGATCGCTAGACCATCTGAGGCCTTGCGGGCAATACTGGTGTTAACCCCGATCATCTGTCCATCCTCATTGAGCAACGGCCCACCAGAATTTCCACGATTTAGACTTGCCTCGGTCTGGAAGGTGTGGTTGCCACGTACTCCTTCCGCGTTCAGGATTTTTGCCCCAATGCGTCCAGAAGTCAGCGACCAGAGCCCTCCATTTTCCGGATGCCCAATCGCTAGTACTGGGTCCCCAATCTGTACACTATCAGCAGGTCCCAAGCCAAGCGGTGTCACATTGGGTGGATCTTCGACCTCCAGCAGAGCCAGGTCCAGTCTATCTGAATAATGGCGCACCTTCGCCTGACGTCCCTTGCGGAAGTTTTGCTCAATCCCGTCGTTAGGGTTCTCAAAGCTGTAAAAAACCAGCGTCTTGTCTATCGGGCGCCCACTATCTCCGAGGACCACGTGAGCATTAGTCAGCACATGCCGGTCAGTGACCATCGAACCCGTCCCCTTGGAACGAGTCTTTGAATTTGGCTCCATGCTGACCAGCAGTACCACGGTTGGGACTACCTTCCGATAGACCTCTGCTGGAGTTGCAGCTAATCCCTGCTGAATCGAGTTTAGCAACAGAATTATCCCTAGTACCAAAACGGTTCGTAACTTTGTAGTGAGTTGCATCAGTTTCTCTAGATCTTAAGAATCATGTTGAGCAATATTAAAATCTCTAAAACTAAGTATCTTCCTCAGTAAATTGTTGCAAAATTATTATATTTCAAATGATTTACAATTTAATAACTTCTTGTATTAGTTGAGAAGTATACACTATATATTTTTACGTTCTCAAACGTATTTTTTCGTTTCTGTCCAAGGAGGCTTTATACTTCATAGACTGTTGCTACTTCTGTTTTCATTACTTGCTTCTTTCCCTCTCGCTGCACAAGAACGTCCCAGGGCAGCACTTGCCCCGGTAGGATCCTTGGATGTCCCCACAGCCCAGCAAGTGATCCTCTTCAACCGCTTTCAGGATCGGCTTTCAACACGCTACGACCTTGTCTCTCAATCAGATTTTGCTAGTGCCCAGGATGAAGTCTTCACCAGTCTAACTGCGGAGGAGTGTACGGAGGAAAACTGCATCGGCTTGATTCAGGAACTCCTACAAGTAGAGGACTACTTCCACTTGCAGCTAGTCCGCTCTGGTCAGGATACACAACTGACGTTGACGGCTGTGGATCTCGATAAACGCCAGATGCGTAGCGAATACTGTGAAAGCTGCGATCAGCGTGAACTCAATCACCGACTGGACACCTTGATCACCAGCCTCTTGCCCCAAGTAGAAACCGATCTGCAAGCAGAGATGGAGCAAGACCTGGAGCGTCAGGCAGTAGAATCTTGTCAGCAACAGGAAGAGAAAGCGCTCCAAATATTACGAGAACTTGCCCAGCTACTGCAACGCAGTGCAGCTCAGGCGGGTGCCGCGATTAATCGCTATCAAGTTGACGATTCAACCAATCGCTTCATCTCTTTTTTTGAGAAACAAGACCCCAATTCAGACAATGTGTATTTGGAGGATAGAAAATTAGTCATCCAAGCCAAATATGAAACGACTGCTGGCGCTCCCAGTGGTGTCATTGCGACTTTAGCTAGGCTGAAAACAGATACCTCTGATTACCGGCAAGCAGTTGGCTCTGAACCCTGTGAATTTTATGAAGTGCGGGCGAAGATACCCTGCATTCGAGGCGTGTGGCCAGCAATCTGGATGCTTGGCAAAGATGGTGTCTGGCCGGATTGAGGAGAGATCGACTCTCCCCGGAGTTTCGTCAGGAGCCATCGCTGGCTTGGGCTGGAATCGCAGAGTTGAAAGGCCAGTTGGAGCTGCACCGAAACCACATAGAGCGCTGGGAATCTGCTGCTCGTCAGGAAATGACCCACCAAAAATTGCCCTTGCGTCGATGGGATCCTGCCCAGCATCCTCAGCAGCGAAAATCGCTGTTGGAAAAATACGCCCGCCTTGGACTGGAGCAGGACACCCAAGACTTGTTCAGCAATCTGCCCAAATAGCTGATTCCCTCTCCTCCAGCTTTAATCATCCCCCGAAGAAGGCAAATCGATCAACCCAGTCGGGGTCGGGCTGTGAAGCTCACGGGCTCAATCGGTTGCTCTTCCAGCAGCTGTAGCATTCGTTGGATGGAGCGTTCCAACTGAGCATCACGTCCTGCAGCATAATCATGAGGAGCGTCTTCGATCTCCTCTTCCGGAGTCACTCCCTGGTTTTCGACATTCCAACCTGCCTTGTGAAACCAGATCGAGTACTGAGGCTGGGTCGTCGTCGTGCCATCCACAAGCTGATAGCGGGAGTCGATACCAATCACCCCACCCCAGGTCCGTTTGCCCAGCAGCGGTCCCATTTTCAACTCGCGGAAGCTATAGCTGAACATGTCTCCATCCGATCCAGCAAACTGGTTTGTCAGCGCCAGCAGGTGTCCACGCAACGTATGGTACGGATAGGACTCTGGAGCACCCCAGCGGCGTACATCATAACCGAGGTGTCGATGAGCCAGCTTCTCCAGAATCAGTGGGGATACCATCCCACCTGCGTTGTAACGCACATCGAGGATCAGTCCTGCCAGATGAACTTGGGCCAGAAATCCTCGGTGGAACTCCGCCAGGCCCTGTGTCGACATATCTGGAATGTGCAGATATCCCACTCGTCCTGCGGTCTGTTCGGCTACAAAGCGACGGTTCCCTTCCACCCAATCACGGTAGCGAGCGGGTCGCTCACTACGCAGGGTACGCACAGTGATCGTGCGTGGTTTTTCGTCTTTCTCTGGATGCTGCAAAGTCAGCGGAACCATTTGTTCGGCCTGGTGTAGCAACAACTCCCCAGGGCTGGTCTGCTCATCAAGGGAAACTCCACCAATGGCACAGAGATAATCACCCTCTCGCACATTGAGTCCTGGTTCACAGAGTGGCGAACGAATCTTCGAACGCCAGGGATCACCGGCATAGAGTCGTCGAATCACGTAGCGCTTGGCAGCTACATCCCACTCCAGATCAACACCGAGTCGCCCAAGTTGATAACGCCGCTTGGGGGGATAATCTCCTCCATATTCGTAGGCATGCGAAGTGCCGAGTTCGCCCTGCATCTCCCAGATCAAATCCGACAATTCAGCCCGTGACGCAACCCGGTCCAACAGCGAACAATATTGTTCTGCCACTTCCTGCCAACGGACTCCAGACATCTCCTCATCCCAGAAAAACTCTTGCTGTAGACGCCAGGCTTCGTGGAACATTTGCTCCCACTCTGGACGCAACTCCACAGCAAAGCGCAATCGATCCAGATCCAGCCAGCCGGTCTTGCGGGAAGGTTCCTCAGGAGAACCATCGTCCTCACTCACATTGGCTCCAGCTTCCAGCACCCGCAGACCCTCTTCACTGGCATAGGCCATCGTGCGAGCAGAAGGAGTCACTTCCAGATAGTCCAACCCCTGCAGCAACAGCTCTTTCTCCTGTTTTTCGAAGTCATAGACCCAAAGTAGTCCCTCTGGTTTTCGCTTGCCTGGCTTTTCCTCCTCGCTACCACTGCTCAGCGGGAACTCACTGAAAAGCACTCGCTTGCGCAGACCAAAGACCTGTCCATAGATGCCTTCATTCACTGGAAACTCAATGATTCGCTGGGACAAACCCTCCCAGTCGATACGCAGTGGGACCGGTTCTTCCTTCTTCTTCTTGTCTTCTTTCTTCTCGGTGCTCTTCTCGCTGTTTTCCTCTTCTCGCTCTTCGGGTTCCTCTTCTTCTTTTTCTCCGGGAGGTGCAGGTTGTTCCAGAAAAGGGGAACGCAGGTCATTGCGCAGAGCAACCAGGTAGGGCTTCATGCTACGGGCAAAGCTAGCCCCAATTTGCACAGTATCCCAGATCGGTTGATAGGTGCGCGAGGAGAGGAAATAGAGCCACTGGCCTTCTGGGTCGAAGGCGGG
>Ga0209631_10002224_pt1 | contig 23446 bp, 22 predicted proteins | sample COG_08_FD_184752 | JGI IMG/M metagenome (GOLD analysis project Ga0209631, IMG submission 184752) | Pelagic Microbial community sample from North Sea - COGITO 998_met_08 (SPAdes) (version 2) | ecosystem: Environmental > Aquatic > Marine > Neritic zone/Coastal water | place: Helgoland, sampling... | reverse complement strand
GATGTCTGGATAGAAGACGGCATCGCCTATTCATCTAACTGGGCAGATGGAGTTGTTGCTGTTGATATTGGAGCAAAAAAACACAAAGAAGCTGATCGTTCAAAATCTCAATTCAACCCCCTCCTAGCTAAAGCAGGACAAGGGAGTCCATCGAACCCGCAAACACTGGCAGAAATGAAAGACCCAACGGGTAGAAACCATGCTGCATTTCCATATTTGAGCGAATCAACCGGAAAATTTTATATTATCGGTGGTGATGAAAATTTTCCTTGGGGTGTTATGGCTACGAAAGGCAAACCATCAAATCCTCGAGGAGCATATCACTTCCTAGACTTCACGGACCCTGAAAACCCAAAAGAAGATGCAATATATGAAGTACCGGAGGCTGGTTCACATAACCTTTGGATTCATGGAGACATGTTGCTAGCGGGTAATTATCAAGGCGGTCTAAGAGTAGTTGATATTTCAGGTGATTTACTTGGTGATATTTATAAACAAGGTAGAGAAATTGCTCACTACTTATCGTATCACAAAGATGGAAGAATTGCAAATGCACCAATGGTATGGGGTGCGCAGCCTTATAAAGACTACATATTCTTTTCCGATATGAATTCAGGCCTTTATTGTGTGGAGCTTGTAGAAGAACCAAGCAATTCCACTGATTAATAAAACAAGTTAACGGAGTTTACTTATGAATAAATTTATTTCTATTTCATTTTTATCATTTACATTTTTATTTGGACAACCACCGAGTTCCCAAAACAAAAACTTTAAATTCGTATTTGAACCCGAATCGATTTCATTGAACGTTGGTGAATCAAAAAAGATGACAGTTCGATTGGTAGATGTAAAAGGAAAACAAGTAGAAGAACAATTTATGGTAAGAGGTCAAAGGAGGGCACTTACAGTTGAACCAAGAATGAGTGATTCCACAGGAGTTTCAGAGATCACAGTTCAGGCTTATAAATCGGGAAAACTATCTATAAGAGCTTATGCTCGCGGAGTTAAGGGTGGTAATGTAATGGGGAAGCTTGAAATTGATGTTCCAAATCCACCACTAGATCGTATTGTTTTTGTTGAGCCAAGTAAAAAAGTTTATACCGGAACTAGTGTCAATTATGAGACGCAGGTTTTTGATAAGGCAAATTTATTAAGAGATGAAGTTGATGTTAATTTCTCAACAAATAATAAAAAGACCGCTGAATTCGATCGTTTTGGTAATCTAACAGTTAAAAAGCCCGGCAGATTTTCTATTACAGCTACCGCTGAGGACATCACTAAAACCGTGAAAGTACAATCGAAGAAAAACCCTGCAAAGTCTTTATCTTTATCTAAACCTAAAAATGAAATTAGAACTGGTGATGTTATTGAGCTTGATGCAAAGCTCCTAAACTCGCGAGGTCAAGCTATAAAAGATGTACCTATTTCATATTCATATACCGGAAGAGCTATATATTCTGGTGTTTACGTAAATAATAAGTCATCCGAATCTGTAGGTCTACCTGCGTCAGGAACGATTACAAATGAAGGAAAGTTTGTTGCGGAAACTCCTGGTGTTTACACAATTTCGGCTCAATCTAGCGGCTTTTCGGCTATAACAAATATTAAAGTTGTTCCAAGAAATGTTAAAAGAAGAATAGAGGTCGTTGGTCATGGAACTGTCACGGATCACCATACATCTGATTTATGGGTGTGGCCCGGAGTAGGAAAGCATAAAGGAAAAGATTTTGCAGTTACAGGAACTCATAGCGCAGACGGAGAAGCTTACTTTTGGGATATTAGTGATCCATCAAAGATGAGAATTATTGATACTGTAAAAGTTGATGCGCGCACAGTTAACGATGTAAAGATTAGCGAAAATGGAAGAGTTGGAATTATATCACGAGAAGGTGCTTCAAACCGTAAAAACGGTTTAGTTATTTTAGATGTTACAGACCCTTATAATGTTAAAATCACTAAAACATATGATGAAGATTTAACCGGTGGGGTTCACAATGTGTTTATCTATCAAGACCATGTTTATGCTTTAAGCGCTGGTACAAGATATGATATTATTAACATTAGCGATCCAGCTAATCCGTTTCGGATTAGTTCATACGAACTAGACACTCCTGGTCATAGTATACATGACGTTTGGGTAGAGAATGGTGTTGCATATTCTTCAAATTGGGCGGATGGGATTCACATTGTTGATGTCGGTGGAGTTCCTCAGAATGAACAGTCTCGCGATAAAAAGAATTTCAATCCGTTTTTAGCGCTTGCTGGAAAGGGTAGCCCAGGAAATCCAATTAAAATTGCAAGTAAGTCTGATCCAAATGGCCATAATCACGCAACATTTCCATTTGTCAGTCAGTCATCTGATAAGTTTTATATGATCAACGGTGATGAGTGGGCAAAAAGTATTCCGGGTTCAGCAGAAAGGATATATCAAGGCGGTTTCCATTTTATAGATTTTACCGATATAGATAATCCGGTAGAAACTGCAATTTACCAAATACCTGAAGTTGGTTCACATAATCATTGGGTTGAAGGTGACATTTTATATGCTGGGTATTATTACGGAGGCATTAGAGTACTCGATATTTCCGGAGAACTTCTTGGAGACTTGTATGCTCAGGGCCGCGAGATTGCATTTTTTGAAGGAAGAGACCCTAATGGAAAAATTCCAAATGAAACGAATGTTTGGGGTGTTATTCCATATAAAGGTCTAATTTATTTTGCAGATCACTATAATGGTCTTTGGGCGGTTAAACTCGTTGATGATGAACCTATGGGGACAAACTAATGCACCCTAAAATTAAAAAAATATTTTTTACTTTTGCTTTAATTAGTTTTTCTAGTGCAACCACAACTAAAGATTATTATCTGTATGTTTGTGCTGAGTCAGAAGATGAAGTTGCTCTAATTAAATTTGACGGTAAAAAAGCAGTTGTTGAAAAGACAATACCGGTTGGAGTTTGGCCGTTAGAAATAGAAGGGCCTCACGGAATCACTGTTTCGCCAGATGGAGAACACTGGTATTTATCAATGGCCCACGGAATGCCTTATGGACATTTATATAAGTACGAAACAGGAACTGATAAATTCGTAGAGCGTGTTGAGCTAGGGATGTTCCCAGCAACAATGGAAATTTCAAAAGCAACCGGACTACTTTATGTTGTTAATTTTAATTTACACGGAGGGCATTCAAAGGCAAGTACTGTATCAATTGTTGATCCCGATGAAATGGTAGAAGTAGAAAGAGTGGAAACCGGAGTTATGCCTCATGGTTCTCGAATGCTTAATAATGGCTTGAAGCATTATTCTGTTGCTATGATGTCAGGCATGCTTTATGAAATTGATGCTATGTCAATGGAAATCAGTAGAACCCTGCAAACTTCTCCACCCGCTTCTCCTATGAAAATGAAGTCAAAAAAAGGAAAGCATTCGTCACATTCTATGCACTCAATGCATAATTCTAAATCCATGTCTAATAAAGACAAAAAGGGACTGGCGGCTATGGGTAAAATGGCTATGGGTCATAAAATGCCACCAGAAAAACCTACGTGGGTCTACCCGCACCCTAACGATGACTTACTATATGTTGTTAATAATGGTACCGATAATGTGGTTGAAGTTGATGTTAAGAAATGGAAAGTAAACAGAACTTTTAAAACAGATAAAGGACCTTACAATTGCGAGGTAAGTAGAGACGGAAGATTTCTTGTGGTAACCTACAAAAGCGCTGCTAAAACAGGTGTATGGGATTTGAAAAAAGGAAAGGAAGTAGCTAATTTTAAAAATACTCGCAAGGTTACGCACGGCGTTTCTATTTCACCGGATAGCAGGTATGCTTTTGTAACGGTAGAAGGGGTTGGAAAAGAGCCTGGTGCAGTTGAAATTTTTGATTTAAAAAATTTAAAGCCCGTAGCTATCGCTGAAACTGGAAAACAAGCTGGAGGTATAGCTTTTTGGAAAATGACTGACTAAAAATTTAGTCTATAGATTTTCTTTCTTTTTCTGTCATTTCTAAAACAATTTCAGTGCTTCCTATGAAGCTAGTATGCTGCTCTTTTGTAGCTTTATAAAAGTAATATAGAGTTAAGAAATATAGTATATGAAACCACCATTCTGAAATTTTTCCGAAATAGTAAACCCCGTCCACAATCACCATAGCCATAAATAACATGGTCACCATCATAGTTGGTGGATATAATTGTCTTTTTATAGCAAACATTTTTCTATATAGCTTATCTCCAAGTTCAGGGTGACTTTCAAGATATTCTCTAACGTTCACACCTGTTCCAACAAAGAAAAACATTACAAGGGTTTGAGCAGCAATGAAAATAATGCTAATAATTAAATCGAATGATATCCGGTTTGTTATAAAGAAATCAAAATAATGGTTTAGACCAATTTGAAATAAACCTAGTCCTGAGATTGCTACAAGCACATAACACATTATCATAAAAAACCACATTATAACTCTATCCTACACATTAAAATGAAAAAATATACAATCACCATCTTGCACTATATACTCCTTACCTTCAAGCCTTGATAGCCCAGAATCTTTAGCAAGTTTTTCTGAACCAATTCTTTCAAGATCATCGTATTTAATTATTTCCGCTTTTATAAAACCTTTCTCAAAATCTGTATGAATCTCAGAGGCGGCTTTGGGTGCACTTGATCCCTTTTTAATTGTCCAAGCTCTTACTTCAGATACCCCCCCTGTGAAGTATGTTTCCAAGTTTAAAAGGTCAAATGCTTTTTTAATTAAAATATTAAGTCCAGGCTCTTTAAGATTATATTCACTTAAATATTCGAGCTGTTCGCCACTATCAAGAGTTGAAATTTCCTGTTCAACCTTTCCACATAATCTAATTACTTCAGTCTCATCTTCGTTAAACTTTGCAAGCAGTAATTCGGAAAATTTTCCAGGCGAGCTAGTCATTAGCTCTCCTTCATTTATATTAGCTAAATACATTATTGGTTTAGCAGTTAATAGGAACATACTTTTTATAAAATTTGATTCAGATTCATTGCATGAAAAATTTCTAGCTGAATTACCTTCATCGCAAAATATTTTTAATTTTTTTACTAACTCAAAATCTGCACCCATTTTTTTATCAGATCTCGATAGTTTTTCCAGCCGTTTTAAAGCTTTGTCTATAGTAGATAGATCTGCCAGTAATAGTTCAGTTTCAATTAATTCAATATCTCTTATTGGATCGATGCTCTCTTCAACATGAGAAATATTCTCATCTTCAAAACAGCGGACCACATGAATAATCGCATCAACTTGTCTTATTTGTCCAAGAAATTGATTTCCTAGGCCTTCCCCTTTGCTTGCACCTTTTACTAGTCCAGCAATATCAGTGAACTCAACGTTTGCCGGAGTAACTTTTTCTGGTGAATATATTTTTTCTAAAACTTCTAGCCTAGAGTCAGGTAATGGGACAATTCCGATATGAGGTTCAATAGTACAAAAAGGATAATTTTCTGCTGGTATAGAAGAAGAAGTTAAAGCATTAAAAATAGTTGATTTACCTACATTAGGCAGCCCAATTATTCCGCAAGTTAATGACATTATTTTGTATAGTTAATTTTAATATTAGAAAGGGTCTACTGCCGGGTCTTTTCCATGGTCCCATGTAAGGCTTTCAAAAAGTCCTACCTGCAAATCTTTTGCAAAATAAATAGCCTTGTTTTTAACCTCTAAAACTGCATCACCCCAAACCATATGTGTTGGCCTGGTTATAAATTTTTTGATATCAATTCGATAGGTAATTTTTTCATGATACGGACGAACCTGGCCTTTAAATTTTAAATCTTTTACACCAAGAGCCCTTCCTTTTCCTTTTCCACCAACCCATGTAAGGAAAAACCCTAGGAGTTGCCAAAAACCATCAAGGCCTAAGCATCCAGGCATAACAGGGTCATTTTTGAAGTGGCAATCAAAGAACCACAGTGATTTATCTATATTAAGTTCAGCTTTAATTTCACCTTTTCCATATGCTCCTCCTTCATCAGATATATGAATTATTTTATCCATCATTAACATAGGAGGTTTAGGAAGTTTACCGTCAAGGTTTTCGAAAAGTTTACCTATTCCACTACTCAATAAGTCTTGTCTTGAAAAGCGCTTTTTTTTGTTCATTATTTTATCCAATTCTTAGTATGAATTTACTTAAAAAATAATAAAGAAGAGTTCTTTTCTATGTCGTTTTTTTCACAACATTTTTTATTAAATTTATACCTAACATAGGAGGTATTATGTCGAAATGGGTTTTATTATTAGGAGGATCTACTGGTCATGGAGCTGCAACAGCTAAACGACTCGCTAGAGATGGTTATGGAATTATAGCATTCCACTTTGATAGAGGAGAAGCAAAAAAAATTGCTGAGGAAACTATAAATGAAGTAAGCCAAATAACGGGAGGCAGATGTCACTATTTTAACACTAATGCCGCATCAGAAGAAACTATGCAATCGTATATACCGAAAATCAAAGAAATAACAGAAGGGTCTAAATTAAAACTCCTTCTTCATTCTATCGCTTTTGGAACTACAACAAATTTTTTTGGAGATAAACCAGTTACTCAACGACAAATGGATATGACAGTACATGTCATGGGTAACTCGATTTTGTACTGGACACAAAACCTATTAAAAGAAGAATTGCTCGGTAATGGATCTCGAGTCATTGGATTGACAAGTGAGGGTAACTACTTAGCCATGGAGGGGTATGGCCCTGTAAGTGTTGCAAAAGTTGCTATGGAAGCTGTAATTAGACAGATAGGTTGGGAGCTTGGTCAGTTTGGCATTACTGCAAATTCAGTCCAAGCTGGCGTTACACCTACTAGAGCGCTTACAAAAATAAATGACCGTTGGGAGGAATGGGTAAATAATACTAAAAAAAGAAATCCAATGCGCAGAACTACTACTCCTGAGGACGTAGCTGGTACCATTTCAATGCTCCTTAAGTCTGAAGCGGACTTTATTAATTGTTCAATTATTTATTGCGATGGAGGAGAACACCGCTCAGGTACAATCTAATTTAAGATTCAGAGTTTTCTAGATTTGATCTTTGTTTAATTAAGTCTAGAAGTTCAAAATGCTTTTTGGTTGGCTGAAGCTTGAAACATAGCTCTGCTTCTTCAAGCGCATAATCCCACCACCCTTTTTTTGTATACATCAACGAGAGATTGTAGTGAGCTTTGCTTAGAGACTGAAAGTCGTCTCTATCAAGACTATTTAGAGAAGCTGGATAAAGACGAGTCACCTCTTTGAATTCTAAAATAGCTTCTTCAACTAACCCTTTTTTTGCATACCATTCCCCTAAATCAAGATGTCGCTTTGGATCATCTTTGCATCCACTAACAAAAACTAGTAGATAAATAAAAAGAAAAGCTTTAAATATATTAGAATACTTCATAATTATATTCTAATTTCAGATTGTACGGCACTAAAATGCAAAGTATTTATATACAAATAACAAAAGCCTGCATACTGTTAAAATAACAATTATACAATTAACTGATACCGCCCTGACCGGATATATCCGATATCTCAACCCCCAATGAACTTATGCCCTGCTCCCACATTTGTTCACTTCCATTGCTAAAAATAAAGTCCGAATAAGCTTCTTGCATTATCCAGTCACCATTTTCAATCTCTGAGTTTAATTGATTAGATGACCAGCCAGCATACCCCAGCATAAATTTATAACTACACTTATCTATTGTTTGAGCTTTAACTATTGAATCAATATGGCTTGATAAAAATAGTTCATCTGCAATTTTAATTGAATCGCTTGCAAGGGCTTTGCTGTTATGCAAAACAATGCCCTTTTCAAGGGATAATGGTCCTCCAAAATATATAGGGATTTGATTATTAATTTTTAAATCAATATTCTGATTAAGATTATTGATTATTTTTGAACTAGTACTTTTTTCAATCTCTTTATTTATGACCAGACCAGTTGCCCCTCTATTATTATGTTCAAAAATTAATATAACAGATTTTTTGAAACGATCGTCTTGCATATGAGGCATTGCAATTATTATTTGATTGGATAGACTTTTCATTTTGTAAAATTATAAAACCGATTTATGTAAAAAATTATATATGAAAAGTACTAAATCATTTTTTGATAGAAAAATGAAAATGCGTAGATTTATGGTCGTATTAAATCACCTATTTTACGCTAAACAGAAAATAATGTTAGTTATATTATGAAAAAAAACATGGATAAAATTGTAATTAAGGGCGCAAGGCAACACAACCTTAAAAATATAGATATTGAAATTTTAAGAAATAAGCTTGTAGTTGTTACTGGGCTATCTGGATCAGGTAAGTCATCGCTTGCCTTTGATACTCTATACGCGGAAGGACAAAGAAGATATGTGGAATCCCTTTCTTCTTATGCGCGTCAATTTTTAGGACTAATGGAAAAACCTGATATTGACTATATTGAAGGACTATCTCCAGCAATCTCGATTGAACAAAAAGCATCCGCTAGAAATCCTCGATCAACAGTTGGCACAGTAACTGAAATCCATGATTATCTAAGACTTTTATATGCAAATGTAGGCAAGCCCCACTGTTGGGTTTGTGATCGTCCTATCCAAAAGCAGACTGTACAGCAAATTGTTGATTCAATAATGAAATTCAAAAAAAACGCAAAGATAAATATTTTAGCACCTGTTATACGAGGCAGGAAGGGAGAGCATAGGGTCGCCCTTGCAGATATAAAAAAAGAAGGTTTTCTTAGGGCTCGAGTTAATGGAGAAATAAAAAATATTGATGAAAAGATCAAACTAAATAAAAATAAAAAACACACTATAGAAATCGTTGTAGATAGACTAATTCTTGATGATGACTATATGGATCGATTAACTGAGTCAGTTGAATTAGCATTAAAAATTGGCAAGGGCATGACAATCATTCAAGAATTGCCAAATACAGACTATTTATTTAGTGAACATTTTTCGTGTCCTCATTGCGAAGTTTCCATGGAAGAACTCTCTGCAAGAATGTTTTCATTTAATTCACCTTATGGTGCATGTGATAATTGTGATGGTCTAGGATCTCATATGGAAATTGATCCTGAGATGATTATACCTGATAAGACAAAGTCAATAATCCAGGGTGCTATTCTTCCACTTGGAGAACAGCCAAGGGGGAATTGGTATGGAAGTATATTAAAAAGTTTATCTAAAAGTTATAATTTTAGTTTTACAACACCGTGGTATAAGTTAGATCCTAAGATTCGAGAGATGCTTTTGGTTGGAACTGGTAGTAAAAAGTTAAAAATGGAATATTCATCAGAAAGATGGAGTGGCACCTATACTGGCGGATGGGAAGGTGTTATTCCAAATTTAATGCGGCGTTACAAGCAAACGAAGTCAAATCATATTAGAGACTGGATAGAGCAGTTCATGAGAATGAAGTCTTGTCCTAAGTGTTTTGGGTCAAGATTAAAAAAAGAATCACGATCTGTCACAATAAATGATAAAAGCTTGGGAGAGATTTCATCGTACCCTATTAAGGAAGTTAAGGATTTTTTTGAAAAGATAAAGTTAAACGAAATGGATGCAGTAATAGCGGAGCAAATTATTAATGAAGTTGGCAAGCGTTTAAGCTTTCTTATTGACGTTGGCCTTGATTATCTTACTCTTGACAGGTCTGCTACAACTTTATCTGGCGGGGAAGCACAAAGAATTAGATTAGCAACTCAAATTGGTAGTCAACTAGTAGGTGTTCTTTATATTTTAGATGAACCTTCAATTGGTCTTCACCCTAGAGATAATGCGCGACTCCTTGGTTCTTTAAAAAAGCTTAGAGACCTTGGAAATTCAATTATTGTTGTTGAGCATGATCAGGAAACCATGGAAGAAGCAGATCAAATAATAGACATTGGACCTGGCGCAGGAGAACACGGCGGAGAGGTAGTTTTTTCAGGAACACCAAATGAAATTATAAAATCACCCAAGTCTATTACTGGAAAATATTTATCTGGAAAAAGGTCAATTAGCTTTTCTTCAAATAGGCGAAATGGAAATGGAAAAAATATTTATCTTGAGGAAGCTTCAGGAAATAATTTGAGAAATGTAAGCACCAAGTTCCCCCTTGAAAAATTAATCGTTATTACTGGTGTTAGTGGATCTGGAAAAAGTACCTTAGTTAACGAAACACTATATCCAATTTTATCCAAAGAACTAAATGGTTCTAGGGCGTACCCTCTACCCTACAAGAACATAGAAGGACTCGAGTATGTTGATAAAGTGATTGATATAAACCAAAAACCAATAGGGAGGACACCTCGATCTAATCCAGCAACTTATACAGGTTTATTTACTTTCATCCGTGATTTATTTGCTCAATTACCTGAATCAAAAATTCGAGGATATAAACCAGGTAGATTTTCTTTTAATGTTAAAGGTGGGCGTTGTGAATCTTGTGAAGGTGATGGTATTATCAAAATTGAAATGAATTTCCTTCCTGATGTATATGTCACTTGTGAGGTATGTAAAGGCGCGCGATATAACAGGGAAACGCTAGAAATTAAATATAAGAATAAAAATATAGCAGATGTTTTAAATATGTCTGTGGAAGAATCTTTAAAGTTTTTTACTAATATCCCACAGGTAATGAAAAAACTTACTACGCTTAATGATGTGGGTTTAGGTTATATTCGAATGGGTCAACAAGCGACAACGCTTTCAGGAGGAGAGGCACAGCGAATCAAATTATCAACTGAGCTCTCAAAATCGAGTAGAGATAAAACTTTTTATATTCTTGATGAACCAACAACAGGTTTACATTTTGAAGATGTTAAACTTTTACTTGGCGTTTTACAAAGATTGGTTGATAAAGGAAATACAGTTGTTATAATTGAACATAATTTAGATGTAATTAAAAGTGCAGATTGGATTATTGATCTTGGACCAGAAGGCGGAATAGATGGAGGTGATTTGATTTTTAATGGAACGCCGGAAGAAATAATTAAAAATAAAAAATCCTATACTGGACAATTTTTAAAACAAATTCTTAAAAAGAAAAAGGCGGCATAATGAAGAACCCAAATGAGCTAAAACAACATTATGATAAATGGGAGGTAATAAAAGATCTCATTGATCAATCTATAGATATTATGCTTAATCTTCGTCAGTCGGGACATCCCGGAGGGTCACGCTCAAAAGTTCATGCGATGGTTTCAACATTGCTTTCAGGAGCAATGCGATGGGATATAAGAGATGCTGGAAAAGTATTTTCAGACCGCTATGTTTTAGTTGCTGGGCATACAAATCCAGTGGTTTATGCAACGCTTGCTGTCCTAAATGAGGCACTCAGAATAAAGCACAAGCAAACAAAATTGGACAAGTACACTCATTATAAAGGGGATCAATTTCAATTAGTATGGGAAGATTTAATTACTCTTAGAAACAACAAAGGTCTTCCTGGTCATGCTGAAATGGAAGGTAAAACATTATTTTTTAAATTTAATACAGGTCCTAGTGGTCATGGTTCACCAGCTGCAGCAGGCGAAGCTTTAGCATTAAAATATGCCAATGTGCCTGAAGTAAAAGTATTTGCATTTGAAGGAGAAGGTGGGCTTACTACTGGCGCCTCGCATGAAACCATGAACTCAGCATGGGGTTTAGGTTTAGGTAATTTAGTGTATTTTTTAGATTGGAATGACTTTGGAATAGATGCACGTCCTTTTAGCTCCATAGTGTATGGAACTCCTGAAGACTGGTTTGGTTCTCATGGTTGGCACGTTGAAGGTACATCAAATGTTGAGGATTGGGAAGAACTCACAAATGCATATTATAAGCTATTGGTTACCAATGCAGACCCAAATGTACCAAAAGTTATTTATGGAAAAGGAATAAAGGGTAGAGGGTATCATAAGATTGACTATTCAAGTCATGGTTCGCCACACAAAAGAAATTCAGAGCTTTTTTGGAGAACAAAAGAAGATTTTGCTTTAAAGTACAATGTAGAATTTAATGGTTTTAATGAACAAGCAGCTGAAACAAGAGATGCTCAAGAAGATCAGGCAAAATCTTATTTTGAATCTGTATTTTCAGTGCTTCAATCAAATCAAGATCTTGTAGATTATATTGCTGATACTTTGGTTAATTTAGGAAAATCTGTTCCTGAAAAGATAGAATCATGTAAAATAACTGTAAAAAATCCTGCCAAAGATCCTGATATATTTAATATTGGGTCTTTACCAAAAGATTTATTTGTTGAGCCGGGAACAAAAGCCCCCAATAGAGTAGGGTTTTCAAAATACGCAAGTTTCATAAACTCAATATCTACATCTAAATATGGTAGACCGCTTGTTGTTGCAATGAGCGCTGATTTAGCAGATTCAACAAATATTTCAGGTTTTGCCAAAGGTTATGGTGATGCAAATGATCTTGGACTATACAATTACAAAACAAACAAAGACAGCCCGTTGATGCCCCAAGGTATAACAGAATTTACAAATTCTGGGATGCTTGCTGGCCTGGCTACTGTGAATTTTTGCGATGAACCATATGAAGATTTCAATGGCTTTTATGGCGCTATGAGCACTTATGGTTCATTTAGTTATTTGAAGTATGGACCTATCAGATTATTTAGTCAATTAGCACAAGACTCAGATTTAAAGGTTGGTAAACTTCTATGGGTAGCTGGACACTCTGGGCCTGAAACTGCTGAAGACAGCAGAACCCATTTCGGGATATTTGCTCCTGGAGTAACCCAATTATTTCCCAATGGACACATAATTAATCTACATCCATGGGAGCACAATGAGGTAGCACCCGCTCTTGCAGCAGCTATGCAGACAGAAGTTCCTATTGTTGCTTTACACTTAACAAGGCCACCAGTAGAAATTCCTGATAGAAAAAAACTTGGGATGGCATCTCACCTCGATGCATCAAAAGGTGCTTATATAATTAAAAATTACGTCAGTAGTTCTGAAAAAAAAGGAGTCGTAATCGTCAGAGGTACTAGTTCTACAAACTCAGTAGTTCAAATACTTGATCAACTGGAAAAGGAAAATATAAATGTTAAAGTAGTTTCTGCAATATCATGGGAGTTATTTAAAAATCAAACAAAAGAATATCGAGAAAAAATTATAAGTGATCAGGAATGGGCAGATTCAATGATAATAACAAACAGTGCATTGCGATTGATGCATAATTGGACCGTAAACAAGGTTGTTGAGATTTATAGCATGAGCCCAGATCATGATAATAGATGGAGAACTGGTGGCTCCTTAGATGAAATTATTGAAGAGTCCAAATTAGATAAAAAAAGCATTTTAGACGGTATAAGAAAGTTTGTTAACGAAAGATCCAATAGACTAGAATTAATTAAAAAATATCTTCCGGCTTCTAGGGTATAGATTTGACGAGCTTGAATCATTTTTGTAGTTTCTTTAGAAATTATTATCAATTTTTATATAATTTGAGCCAAGTTTGACCGAAATCCATATTAATGATCCGCAACCATTTGATGATGATATAGCTGTTGAAAAATCTCTGAGACCGAACATCATGGATGAATTCATTGGCCAGAAAGACATTGTCGATAGTTTAAAACTTTATATTGAGGCGGCCAATAAAAGAGGTGAATCATTAGATCATGTATTATTTTTTGGACCACCTGGACTAGGTAAGACAACTTTATCAATCATAATTGCGAGAGAGCTTGGGGTTAATATAAAACAAACATCTGGCCCTGTTCTTGATAAAGCAGGTGATTTGGCAGGTATTCTGACCAGCCTTGAAGAAAAAGACGTTTTTTTTATTGATGAAATACATCGTTTAAATGCTGTAGTTGAAGAATATTTATATTCCGCAATGGAAGATTATAAAATTGAAATAATGATTGATAAAGGTCCAAGCGCAAGAAGTGTTCAGCTAAACGTGGAACCATTTACTCTTGTAGGTGCAACCACTAGATTGGGTAGTTTAACTTCTCCGCTTCGAGATCGTTTCGGAGTTTTACTTAGGTTTGATTATTATGAAAAAGAAGATCTTTACGAAATAATAAAACGTTCAGCTGATATTCTAGAAGTCGAAATAGACAAAGATGGCGCATTTGAACTTGCAAGTAGATCTAGAGGAACGCCAAGAATCGCCAACCGGATATTAAGACGTACGAGAGATTACGCTGATGTGAAAGCTAATGGAAAGATTACAAGTTCAGTTGCAAAAAACTCTTTGAATACATTGGGAATAGATAAGTTTGGTTTGGATTCAATGGACAGAACTATTCTTGATACATTAATTGATAAATTTAATGGCGGACCGGTTGGTTTAAATTCTCTTGCTGTTGCAGTAAGTGAAGATGTATCTACTATTGAAGATGTGTATGAGCCTTATTTAATAAAAGAGGGTTTTATTCAGCGCACTAATCGTGGTCGCATTGCCCAAGAAAAATCTTATGCTCACCTAGGAAAAACTATAACAAAAAAACAACAAAGGTTATTTAATGATTGAAAAAAAGAAAAAATGGAAACTAGCAGATTTTGATTACGCGCTTCCAGAAAAGTATATAGCTCAATATCCAGCAAAACGACGTGATCAATCTAAGCTCATGGTAATCCACAAGGATAGCGGAGAAATTGAGCATAAAACATTTTCAAATCTTCCAGATTATTTTAAGAAAAATGATTTATTAATTACTAATAACACAAAAGTTTTTCCTGCTAGACTTTATGCAAATAAAGATAGAACAGAGGCAAAAGTAGAAGTCTTCCTTTTAAGAGAGCTTGAGAACGATCTTTGGGAAGTAATGGTTAGGCCAGCGAGAAAAGTGCGAATTGGTAACAAATTAATGTTTACTAAAAATGTTTATTGTGATGTTATTGACAATACTATTTCAGGTGGGCGCGTTGTTCGATTTGAATATGAAAATGAAAATATCTATGAAGTAATTGATAAAGTTGGAATTTCACCCTTACCCCCTTATATCAAAAGAGAATCAGAGCCTAAAGATAAAATTAGATATCAAACTATTTTTGCAGAAGAGAGAGGTGCGGTTGCAGCTCCAACTGCTGGATTACACTTTACCGAAGGCCTTATAAACAGACTGCATAAAAAAGGAGCTAAAACTGCCCATACAACCCTACACATTGGTTTAGGAACATTTCGCCCAGTACAGGTGGAAGACTTAAATCGACACCAAATGGATTCAGAATATTTTGAGGTTTCACCTGATACAGCTATGTTAATTAATGAAACTAAGAAAAAAAGAAAAAAAGTGTTTGCCGTAGGAACGTCAACCGTCAGATCATTAGAAACTGTAGCAGTCTCAGGGTTTCAAGTATCACCTAAAAGAGGATGGACTGATAAATTCATTTATCCACCTTATGATTTCAAAATGGTTGATGCCATGATTACCAACTTTCATCAACCCAAAAGTACTTTATTAATGATGATATCGGCATTTGCGGATAGAGATTTAATTATGAAAGCTTACAAGGAGGCAAAGAAAAATAATTACAGGTTCTTAAGCTATGGCGACGCGATGTTGATTATCTAGCATTTAAAAATGTTAGCATCAGCAATAATTCCAGCAGCTGGATCAGGAAAAAGGTTTGGTGAAAAGAAACAGTTCAAGGAACTCAATGGAAAGCCATTAATTTATTATTCACTAGCTCCTTTTTTTGAATCCAGCTCTATTGATGATATAATTATAGCTGTTCAAAAGTATGATATAGATGAGGTTGCTTCAATTGTTGAATCTATTAAAATAAAGAAAAAATTTAGAATTATTGAAGGTGGTGAAACCAGGCAAGACTCTATTCGAAATGCCTTAATTCAAATAAATAATAGAACCCAGTTTGTATGTGTACATGATGCAGCTAGGCCTTTTGTTACAAAAAGTCTGATCGAAAAAACAGTCAATGCCTTAAAATATTGTGACGCGGCCATAGTGGGACATAAATCTACGGATACGCTTAAAGAAATATCCGATGGAATCATTAAAGGTACTGTTGATAGAGAAAAAATATGGTGCGTTCAAACTCCTCAAGCTTTTATAAAAAAAGCAATAATTAAAGCATACGAATTGGCTGAAAAACAAAGCTATAGATCTACAGATGACTCATCTCTTCTTGAAAATGCAGGCTACCAAGTTAAAATTATTAATGATTCTTCAATTAATTTTAAAATAACAACAAAAGAGGACTGGATGATAGCAGAGTTGTTATTGAACTTTAAGAAAAATGTATAAAGTTGGAATTGGGTATGATGTTCATCAGCTTCAATCTGGTGAAAGTTTAATACTGGGTGGTGTTGATATTGACTTTGATAAAGGGATAGCCGGTCATTCTGATGGAGATATATTAATACATTCAATTATTGATTCAATCTTAGGTGCGTCATCAAATGGTGATATAGGAAGACATTTTCCCAGTAGCGATTCAAAGTGGAAAAATTACAGCAGTATTAAAATGTTGAATATTATTTATAATGAATTAATTCAAGAAAAATACAAGGTTGAACATATCGATGCTGTTATTATACTACAACAGCCTAATGTTTCACAGTATATTGAGAAAATGAAAAGCAATATTTTAAAAAGTCTTAACAATATTGATTCAACAATATCGGTTAAAGCCACTACTACTGACTATTTGGGGTTTATTGGAGAGGGTAAAGGTATTGCTTGTCAAGCAATTACAACATTAATAAAAAATAGCTAATGCTACTAAGATCTAACTCAAAGGTTAATTTTGGCTTAAAGATTTTAAACAAACGGCCGGATGGATTTCATAACTTAGTCACAATTTTTCAGGAAGTCGACTTCGGCGATAGAATTCAATTAAAAAAATATAAAGCTGGCTGTAAAATAAAATCCAATGTTGATTGGATTCCTTTGGATAATTCTAACTTATGTCATAAAGCCTATAGTGTTTTGTGCGAAAATATAAATCAAGATTTAGGCGTTAAAATAGAGATTGAGAAAATAGTTCCTACTGGAAGTGGTATTGGTGGTGGATCTGCAAACGCTGCAGCTACACTACTGGGTTTGAATTCACTATTTAATTTAGGCTTGGACTATAATAAGCTCGAAAGTATTGGTTCTTGTATTGGAGCAGATGTGCCTTTTTTTATAAGAGGAGGTACTCAGCTTGGAGAAGAAACAGGTTTTAAGCTCACAAAAATTGCGAAAAAACTTGAAGTAGTAATTCTACTTGTTGTTCCAAAGGTTTCGATAAGTACAAAATGGGCATATAGTCAAATAAAAAATAAATTGAAATCTGATAACAATATACTTAAGTTCGCGGACTTGATGAGAAATGATTTTCTCTTATTTAAGTTTTTTGAGAATGATTTTGAAAAGATTGTGATTCCTGCATATCCAGAGATTGGATCTATTAAGAATAGAATGTTAGATAGTGGTGCAAATTTTGCCAGTCTGTCGGGAAGTGGCTCGACTGTGTTTGGAGTATTTGACAATAAAGCAACTGCAAAAGAAGCTGAGTCTTATTTCCATAATTCACACTTGACCATTCTTACCAGGCCCATCTAACCAACTTGAATCTATACTTTTCAGCTCAAATTAACATACTGGGGCGTCGTCTAACGGTAGGACACCTGGTTTTGGTCCAGGCAGTTGGGGTTCGAGTCCCTACGCCCCAGCAATAAAAATTATGAATGATCAATTAAAAATATTTTCTGGTCGCAGTAATCCTGCATTAAGTAAAGATATTGCAAACTACTTAGGTAAGGATTTAGGTCAGCTAAACATAAAAACTTTTTCAGATGGAGAGTTATGGCTTCAATTTGAAGAGAATATTAGAGGGTGTGACGTATTTATAATACAACCTACAAATAGTCCAGCAGAAAATATAATGGAGTTAATTTTAATTATTGATGCCGCTGTTAGAGCTTCAGCAAAAACTGTAACAGCTGTTATCCCTTATTTTGGTTATGGTAGACAAGATCGTAAAGATAATCCTCGTGTTCCTATTTCTTCAAGAGTGATGGTAGATCTTATAACTGCCACGGGAGCTGACCGTATTATAACAATGGATTTACATTCTACACAAATACAAGGATTTGCAACTATTCCATTCGATCATCTATATAGTAGAATGGTGCTTTTAGATGCAATTAAATCTTTAGAATTTGACTTAGAAAATTCGGCTGTTTTATCTCCAGATGTCGGATCTGCAAGAATGAGTCAGTCTTATGCTAAAAAACTTGGTATGCATTTCGCTTTAATAGATAAAAGAAGGTATGCACCAAATAAAGCACAAGTGATGCATTTAATTGGGGATTTAAAAAATAAAGATGTTTTAATCATTGATGATATGATTGACACGGCTGGTACAACTGTTAATGCAGCTAATGCAGCTATTGAAAATGGAGCAAAAAGTGTGACTGCAGTTGCAACGCATGCCATCTTGTCCGGGCCAGCTTTAGATAGAATAAAAGATTCAGCGATAAACAAACTGATTGTAACTGATACGGTAACTATCCCTGAACAAAAAAAATTAGACAATATGCAAATTGTAACAGTGTCTGAAGTATTTGCAGAAGCAATTAAACGCGTTTTTGACGGTAAATCCGTTAGCGCTCTATTTGAATTTTAAATTAGGTAAATATTATGGAATCATTTTTTAAACTAAACCTTGAACCAAGAAGCAAAACTGGAAACGCAGCCTCAAGATCATTGAGAAAAAGTGGAAAGGTCCCAGTAAATTATTATTATGCTGGCGAAGAAAACCGAAATATGTTAATAGATAAAAAGGTTCTAAATAAAGCTGTCCAATCTGGTCAGCTTGTTTTTGAAATGGAGTTAGATGGAAATACTATTTATGTAACAGTAAAAGAGGCTCAATATCATCCCGTTACAGAAGAAATAATCCACTTAGACCTTTTAAGAGTTAGAAGAGATGTAAAGATGAAGTTTAGTGTCCCATTAAATTTAGTAGGAGATGCAGCTGGTGCCGTAGAAGGTGGAATCGTTTCTCAGTCAGCTAATCAGATAGATATTGAGTGTTTTCCGACTGACGTACCAGAAAGTATAGATGTTGATATTACTAGTTTAGAGATTAATGGTACTGTATTTGCTAGCGACATTGCGCTTCCAAAAGATACGGTGCTTTTATCTTTAGAGGACACAACGATTGCAGTTTGTGCTGCACCAAAAGCTGAAGTTGAGACAGAGGTAGCTGAAGAAGAAAGTGGTGAAGAAGGAGAAGAAGATGCTCCTGATAGCGCAGAAGATAAGAAACCATCTGATAATACTAGTAAAGATGAAAAATCAACAGATGAAAGTTCAGAATAAAACTTAATGTATTCATTCATAGGTCTAGGCAACCCAGGAAATCAGTATGCTGACACAAAGCATAATGCAGGGTTTTGGGTGATTGATGAGCTATGTAAAAGGTGGAATATTAACTTATTACCAGGAGATGATGAGTATGTATTTGCAGAAAATAAAAGTAAAAAAATAGTATTAATTAAACCGTCAACCGGAATGAATAATAGCGGAATAATTATTAAATCCTTAGTTAAAAAATGGAATTTAAAACTAGAAAATTTGCATATAATTTTTGATGATGTTGATTTGCCTTTGGGTAAAATAAGAATTAAACCTTCCGGTGGAGATGGATGCCATAAAGGAATAGAGTCAATTATTTATCGTCTAGGAACCAATAAATTTCCAAGGATAAGGATTGGAATTGCGTCTGGTAAAAATCTTAGACCTTCAGAAAAATATGTTTTAAAGAGTTTTGGAAAAAAAGATCAATTAATAGCTAATGAGATAATTGTCAAAACATCGGATGCTGTAGAATCTATTGTATACAATGGGTTAAGCAAGACAATGAATCAGTATAATGCTTAAAATATTTATTAACGTTAGGAGTATTTAGTGAATAATCTTTTGTATGTAACTGTTTGTTCAGGGATTGTTGCAATGTTATTTGCATTTTGGAAAACAACTTGGATAAATAAGCAAGATCAAGGCACGGAAAAAATGAAGCGAATTGGAAAAGATATTTCTGATGGCGCTATGGCTTTTTTAAAAGCAGAATATAGAGTGTTGTCTATTTTTGTTGTAGTAGTAGCAGCTCTTTTGGGGTTTGCTAATTACGGTAATCCAAATTCAAGCGCATTGGTTGCACTTTCATTTATTATTGGAGCCTTAACTTCAGGTCTAGCTGGTTTTTTAGGGATGAGAGTAGCAACAAAAGCAAATAACCGAACTACTCATGCAGCTAGAACGGGTTTAGCGCCAGCGCTAAATGTAGCTTTTACGGGCGGTTCAGTTATGGGTCTTTCAGTGGTTGGTCTTGGAGTAATTGGATTGAGTGTTTTATTAATATTTTACTTATCATTTTTTGATAATGATTATAGCAGAATCTTAACAGTCATATCTGGTTTTTCACTTGGCGCATCTTCAATTGCTCTTTTTGCAAGAGTTGGTGGAGGTATTTATACTAAAGCAGCAGATGTAGGCGCAGATCTTGTAGGCAAGGTTGAAGCTGGCATACCTGAGGACCACCCCTTGAATCCTGCAACTATCGCAGACAATGTAGGTGACAATGTTGGTGATGTAGCTGGCATGGGAGCAGATTTGTTTGAATCTTATGTTGGTTCAATTATTGGGTCAATGGTAATCGGTGCTAGCATTCTATCTTTCGGTGCTTTTGATGTTACTTTTATTATGCTTCCATTATTAATCGCTTCTTCAGGCGTAGTTGTTTCAATTATTGGAACTTTTTTAGTATCTGTTAAAGAAGGCGGAAACCCTCAAAAAGCATTAAATATTGGTGAATTTGGCTCATCTGCAATAATGGTCGCAGTGATGTACCTTTTGATTACAAATTTTTTACCAGAAACATTTACGTTAAATGGAAGTGGTTATACTAGCTTAGGTGTTTTTTGGGCTTCAACAATTGGGCTTGTTGCTGGATTAGGTATAGGTTTAATCACTGAACATTATACGGGAACAGATACCGCACCCACTCTTTCAATTACACGCCAATCTTTAACTGGACCAGCTACTAATATTATAGCTGGACTGGGAGTGGGTATGCAATCAACAGCGGGTCCAACTCTAATAATTGCAGCCAGTATCGTGGGAGCATATCATTTTGCTGGTTTATATGGAATTGCAATGGCAGCTTTAGGGATGCTAGCAAATACCGGTATTCAACTTGCAGTAGACGCGTACGGTCCGATATCTGATAATGCAGGTGGAATCGCTGAAATGGCGGATTTACCAGCTGAAGTTAGAGAAAGAACTGATAAGTTAGATGCTGTTGGTAACACCACTGCAGCAATTGGAAAAGGATTTGCTATAGGTTCTGCAGCATTGACTGCACTTGCACTTTTTGCTGCGTTTATGGTACAAACAGGAATTGAGTCTATTGATATTGCTAACCCAATGGTTATGGCTGGACTATTTGTTGGGGGTATGTTGCCTTTCCTATTTTCATCCCTTGCTATGGGAGCCGTTGGTCGAGCTGCTATGGCAATGATTGAAGAAGTTCGAAGGCAATTTAATACTATTCCTGAGCTAAAGTCTGCTCTAGCTGTTTTAAAAAAATATGATGATGATGAAAAATGGTCTGAAGAAGATGTTAAAATATTTGAGGCTGCTGATGGAAAAGCTGAACATGGTAAATGTGTTGAAATTTCAACACAATCAGCTATTAAAGAGATGGTGGTTCCAGGCATGTTAGCAGTAATTACCCCAGTTTTAGTAGGTTTTATCCCAAAATTACTTGGAAGCGATCAAGGTCCCGAAATTTTAGGAGGACTTTTAGCGGGTGTAACAGTATCAGGAGTTTTAATGGCTATTTTTCAATCAAATTCTGGGGGCGCTTGGGATAATGCTAAAAAAATGATTGAAGAAGGCATTAATATTGATGGGGAATCTTATGGTAAAGGTTCAGAGGCTCATAAAGCAGCAGTCGTTGGAGATACTGTAGGTGACCCATTTAAGGATACCTCGGGCCCCTCACTAAATATTTTAATAAAACTCATGTCCGTTGTGTCATTAGTTATTGCACCATTGATAGCATAGAATTGAAGGAGATATAGTATGAAGTATTATGAAAGTTTATACATAGTTAACCCAAATTATGAACAGGGAAAACTTGATGAGGTTATGAAAACAGTTTCTGAAACGATTTCAGAATATGGATTTAAAACCATTAATCATTTTGTTTGGGGAAAGAAAAGATTGGCTTATAACATTCAAGAGCATAAGTACGGCTCATATGTAATGTTGCATTTTGAAACTGAATCATTAGAAAATCTTGATAGTTTTGAAAGATTCATGGTTCTTCAAAAACCAGTTTTAAGAAATCAAACGATAGTCTTAGACGAAAAGCCAGAAAAACACATAGAAAAAGCATCATCGAGCGAAGAAAATAAAAAAAATGAGTCCAAGAGTCTTGTTGAAAAAACAGTAAAATCTTCTAATGAGATTAAATCAAAAGACAAAGAGCAAAACAATTTGAAAGTTGTTGAAGAAGAAGCTCCTGAAGTAGAGAAAGAAACTGAAGAAGCTCCTGAAGTAGAGAAAGAAACTGAAGAAGAAGTTCGTGAAGAGTATGAAGAAAAAAAGGAGAACCAATAATGGCATTCCAAAGCAAGAGAAAGTATTGTTACTTTAAAGAAAATTCTATTACAGATATTGATTATAAAGATATAAAGCTGTTGAAAAGATTTGTAACAGATCAGGGCAAAATAATGCCTCGTAGAGTAACTGGAACAAGCGCAAAGATGCATCGTAAGTTGGTTCGTTCTATAAAAAAAGCACGAAACATTGCATTAATGCCCTATACTAATACAGGCACTGAGAGTTAATTATGGAAATAATATTATTAAAAGAGCATGAGTCGCTAGGCGAGATTGGTGATATTGTAAATGTTAAACCTGGCTATGCTAGAAACTTTCTTTTCCCTAAAGGTATAGCAGTTCGGACTTCTAAGCGTAATATTGCATTAGCTGATGAACAGAAAAAAACATTTCAAAAAAGATCAGAAAGAGAATCATTAGCTAATCAAGAGCTAATAAGTGAGCTGGCTAAGGTTGAAATTTCTATCGAAGTTGAGGTAGGTGATGAAGATAAAATGTTTGGTTCCGTTACTAATTTAGATATTCATAAAGCTTTAACTGAAAAAGATGTAGCAATAGAACGTCAATCAATATTGCTGGATCAGCCTATAAAGTCATTGGGTGTTCACAATGTACCAGTCAAATTATCTAGTGGCGAAAAACAAGAAATAAAAGTTTACGTAATTAAAGCATAACTTTTTTTCTAAAAAAAGGTTAATTCAAATTAATGTCGGTAAATTAAAATATGTACGCCGACGTTTCATTTCCTATTTCCAGCTTTCAAGTTTTTTCGTACAAAATACCACATAAACTTGTAGATAGCATATCTGTAGGATGTACTGTCAGTGCCCCTTTGGGAAGAAGAATAG
>Ga0209631_10002221_pt1 | contig 23470 bp, 38 predicted proteins | sample COG_08_FD_184752 | JGI IMG/M metagenome (GOLD analysis project Ga0209631, IMG submission 184752) | Pelagic Microbial community sample from North Sea - COGITO 998_met_08 (SPAdes) (version 2) | ecosystem: Environmental > Aquatic > Marine > Neritic zone/Coastal water | place: Helgoland, sampling... | reverse complement strand
CGCGTGGGGCGGGCCAGCGCCTCGGGGCAAAAAGCTGTGGAAAAGCCCGTCAGCTCCGGTTGTGGACCAGTTCGCTGAGGCCATCGACAATCTGCATACCGATCTTTCCGCCTTCGCCTTTGATTTCTTCGCGTACGACCGCCTGCATCGCGTCGATATGGGCGCAGATGATGGCAAAATCCCGATTGCTTACAGCGTCGCGTGCTTCCATGAACTTGGTCAACAGGTCGCCAATCGAGGTGATCAGGTTATATCCGAAGCCGCCGCCCTGCCCTTTTAGATCGAGCGCCCGCTTGTATATCTCGGAGATCGCCTGATCGAGTGCTTCAGGATCATTCTGAGCGCTGAGGAGAGCTTCGCGAAGTTCATCGATATCCTTCTGCGCCCAGCCCGCGTAATCGTCCTGCAGCTCTTCGACAGCCTGCTCGGCCTGACGAAGGATATTCGGATCGATCTTTACCGGACCATCCCCGGTTTTCGCCTTTTCAAGCGGATTTGGGGGCGTAATTGTTTCTGCCGGTGGTGCGCTCATGACAATCCTCCCCTAACTCGCCAGAACGTCTTCTGGAGACATTTCAGCCGCATCGCCGGCACCTTCGGAGGCAGCATCGCTACGACGATCGGTTTCGCCGTGCGGCGGCCCGATATCCTGACGGCGGCGATCCGGGCCGAAATATTGTTCCGTCTTAATGAATGGCCGCGGCTGTTCGATGATCGTGATCAGACGCGCGAGCAGCGATTTTGCCGATACCGGCTTGGTCAGAAATTCGTGGACACCGCAATCCCTGGCCTCACGCACGCGCACCATATCCGAATGCCCCGACAGCATGATGATGGGCATATAACGGATTAGATCTTCGGATGAATGGCGTATCGTCCTGACCAGCGTTGTGCCGTCCATCGGCTCCATATGCCAGTCCGTGATCAGGATATCCGGCTCGAACGGGCCGATCTCGGCCAATGCGGTTTCGCCGTCACCGACTTCCTTCATGCGCTTGATGCCAAGTGCATGCATGATCGAGCACAACAACGCCCTCATATGGCGATTGTCATCGACAATCATCACACCAAGTTGAGAAAAATCTAAGCCCGATGCAGTCATCATTGCTCCGTCGCGCGATGCGCAGCATAGCGTTTGCGGCGCAAAGCAGTTGTCCGCAGAGTGTATTACGCAATATCTTAAGCGCTGATTAAGCGAGACCGCTTCGTGTCGCGAGATTCGCCGGAAATCCGGGAAAAAAGCGCTAAATCTGCGGGCTAGATCAGGAACCAGGTACCAAGCCCCAGAAATGCCAGGAAGGCGACGACATCGGTGATCGTCGTCAAAAACACCCCGGATGCGATGGCCGGGTCGAACCGCGTGCGCGACAAACCGAGCGGTATTGCAGCCCCTGCCAGACCGGCAATAATCATCGTAATTACCATCGCAACGGCCATTACCGCCCCGATTCCGATGCTCCCGGACCATACCCATGCGATTACGCCAATAATCACCGCGAACAACAAGCCATTGAAGGTGCCGACCAGAATCTCTTTGGACAGCACCCGAAACGCATTTATCGTGGTGAGTTCCTTCATCGCGATGGCCCGCACGGCCACCGTAAGCGTCTGCGTGCCGGCATTGCCGCCCATGGAAGCCGCAATGGGCATCAGCACCGCCAGCATGACAACCTGCTCGATCGTGCCCTGAAACAGCCCGATGACCACGGAGGCCAGCACGGCCGTGATCAGGTTGACGAACAACCACGTGAAGCGCGACTTGCCGGTATCAAGAACGGCCGCATACAAATCGTCCTCCTGCACACCGCCGAGCCGCATGATGTCTTCTTCGGCTTCCTGATGAATAACGTCAACGATATCGTCAATCGTGATGACACCGATAAGCCGTTCTGAATCGTCCACAACCGGCGCAGAAACGAGATTCTGCTGGGCAAAGATATAGGCGACTTCTTCCTGATCCATATGAACGGGGACGGACACGAATTCATCGATCAGGATGTCGCGGACGCGTATCGGGCGTTTGGCGCGCAGGATACGGTTCAGCGCGATATATCCAATCAGCCGGTGACGCGGATCGACAACGAAAACGTCATAGAAATCATCCGGCAGGTCCTCGCTTTCGCGCAGGAAATCGATCACCTCGCCGACCGTCCAGAAGGCGGGCACGGCGACGAATTCGCGCTGCATAAGGCGGCCGGCGCTTTCTTCGGGGAAAGCCAGGCCTTCTTCGAGCATCGACCGGAGCGCGAAGGAAATTGCGTGCAGGACACGCCGCTGCTTGGTCTCTTCCAGCGTCGAGATAAGGTTCAGCGCATCATCGGAATCAAGTGCCGCGATGGCTTTCGCCAGCGTTTCGGTGCCAAGCTGTTCGGCCACCTCGTCGCGAACTATCTCATCGAGTTCGGCCAGCACCTCCGGGTCGAAGCCGGGGCGCAGCAATTCGACAAGCTGGGTGCGCATGGGCCCGCGGAGCATTTCGATAAGATCGGCGATTTCCGCGGGATGAAGCGGTTCGACGATTTCCAGGATCGCGGCGCCATCGTCGGAATCGAGAGCAACAATCGCATCCCGGATTACATCGGGATTGAGACCGAGAAGATCTTCCGCCTGCACAGGCGGCAATTCTTCGCTGACCTCCGGTTCGGCTGATATCTCGGCCATGCCAATCTCTCTCAGTCAGTGGCTGCGATCATTAACAGCCTGTCTATAAACAAGACCAGGCCCGCTCGATAGCCGGCGGGCCTGGGTTAATCTGGTGCGGTCGAGAAGACTCGAACTTCCACGGGATCTCTCCCACAGCGACCTCAACGCTGCGCGTCTACCAATTCCGCCACGACCGCAATTCGATTAAAAACTCCGAATTTCTTGCTTTTTCAAGGCGATGTGACATACCAAATTGGTGTTACGACTGCAAGGGCACAGAAGCAATGAATACGCGCACGCCGGTAGAATGGCGCATTTCCAACGATTTTATTCCCTACCCCAACGCTGTCACCGAGATGGAAGAGCGCGTCGCCGGCATTTCATCGGGTCACTCAGACGAACAGGTATGGATGGTACAGCACCCGCCGCTGTATACCGCCGGGACAAGTGCCGATGACGCCGACTTGCTCGACGCCCACAAATTCCCTGTTTTTCAGGCTGGCCGGGGTGGTGAATTCACCTATCACGGGCCGGGCCAACGGGTGGGATACGTGATGATGGACATAAATCAACGCGGTCGGGACATACGACGCTTCGTTCGTGACCTCGAAGAATGGATGATCGTTACGCTGGCGACCTTCGGCGTAAACGGAGAACGTCGGGAAGGCCGTGTCGGGATATGGGTAGACCGGGGCCGTCACGGGGGGCTCCCGGGCCAGGAAGACAAAATAGCGGCGATCGGCGTGCGGCTACGGCGCTGGGTAAGCTTTCACGGGGTATCGCTGAATATCTGTCCCGACCTCAGCCATTATGACGGGATCGTCCCCTGCGGCATCAGTCAGCACGGTGTGACGTCACTCCGCGACCTGGGGGTCGATGCGACGGTCGAAGATGTCGACATCGCGCTCAAAGAGTCATTTGAAACCGTTTTCGGGCGTTCGACCGTTATTCCGACGGGCGTTTCGTAAAACCCTGTGGCGGCGGATCGCAAGGTTCAAAAACAACCTCTTTAACGCTGGCGAGTCGGGGGCCCGTTTTACAGGCATCAAGCATCGCTGCGACCTCCGTTTCCGTGCCGCTAAACACGGCCTCGACGGTCCCGTCCGAACGGTTACGCACCCAGCCATTGAGACCACGTCCGGCCGCTTCTCCCTCTGTCCAGGCCCGATACCAAACACCCTGGACACGGCCGGAGATAACAACATGTACCGACTTCAATGAACCGCCTTGCACAGGCGAAGGTATTCGGCAGCTGCGGTGATATCGTCCAGCAGGCCTGCCCGGCGCTTCGTCGCTTCAGGGTCTTCACCCCAGTTATCTATCTGGAATGTCTCGTCGATCAGCGATAATTCCCATGCGGAAGCCCCGTCTATCCGGCCGTCGGCAACCGCCAGCCCGAGAACGATCGAACCACAAGCCGACGTAACCAGATGCAGCCCCGCCAGGGAAAATACGTCAAATGACTTTACGACCGCCTTAACCGCCATGAGCGAGCTGGCGCTTTGGTCGACCGGTAGCAGACCAGTCGTGATCGTGAATTCGATACCATGGCGATCCGCCACCCACGACACCAACGGCCCCCACCCCTCTTCCTGGCGTTCAGCGAGTGGGACTGGATCGGCTGCGCGGTAACAAACCAGGTCGGTATCGGCAAAACCGGCGACTTCCCTGATAACCGCGTCACGATGCTCGGTAACCCGGTCGATTGCGCTGTTTGCAAGTCGGGTCAGGCGCATTTTATAGGTATCGATATCTTCAGGCTGCTCGTCCCACTCATTCGCAACAGCTTCGGCCAAAGGGCGGTTTGGCAACAGTAACGGGTTTTTTGCCGGGGTTTTCACCGGTCGTTCGTCGAGCCGGATCGAAAAACCGCTTTCTTCCTCGGCAACCCCGACGGATTTATAAAACCTTTTCACGCAGCGAACCCTCCGTTCGTCAGCCCTTCAATAATATCATGCAGGTCTTCAAACGCATCCGTGACGTGATGTGCGCCGGCACCGTGAAGGTCCTCCGCAGGATGCACACCCCATGTCACGCCAACCGCCCCCGTACCCGCATTGCGCGCCGTCAGGACGTCATAGGTGGTATCGCCAATCATCACGGTATCCTCGCGATCGACCCCTGCTTCACGCATCGCCTCATTGAGCAGGAAGGGATTCGGTTTTCCCGGCCCCTGGTCCGCGGTCTTCACAGAAACGAACCGACCAGCCAAACCTGCATTATCGATCAGGTCCTGAAAGCGGCGGTTGGAACGGCTGGTGACAATCGCCAGGACGTAACCATTCGCTTCGAGCCGGTCGAGAGCGTCAATTGCCCCCGGAAAGATCGTCTCGGGCGGACGATCAGGTGCAGCGCGTTCTCCTCGCGCGATTTCAGCGTGATATTCCTTGATCATCGCAACTTCGCGCTCTCCCGCGCCCGGGTTCAGAATTTCAATACTCTGCTCCCACGGGAGGCCGATGATATTACGGATTTGATCCGGTGTTACTTCGGGAAAGCCCAGCGCATCCCAACAGGCGGTAACACCCACCACGATCGACGGGATGCTGTTCAGCAGCGTTCCATCAAGATCGAACGCCGCGAGCTTCAGTCTGTCACTCATCTAGTTGAATTCTTTCATACTTGGATCAAAGCCCAGGAACTCCCAGGTCTTTCTCATCTCCTTGGGGAGCGGTGCCGTTATTGTCAGTTCGCCACCGGAAGGCTGCGGGAAGGTTATTGCGCGGGCATGCAGGTGCAGCTTGTCGGAACCCGGCACGCCATCAAGCCGTGATTCACTGCCGCCATACTTGCCATCGCCCAGAATCGGGGTGCCGATTGCAGCACAATGAACGCGCAATTGATGGGTCCGGCCGGTATGCGGATGCAAGGCGAGCCATGCGGCCCTTCGCGCGGCGTTTTCGACGACTTCGTAATCGGTCGTCGCCGATTTACCCTCTTCAAGATCGACAACCATCTTTTCACGCCCCTGATGGTCGGCCTGTTTCGCGAGGGGCGCATTTATCATCCCCTCCCGGGGACGCGGCACGCCGACAACCAGCGCCCAATATGTCTTCTGCGCATTTCTGCTGTGAAATATTTCCCCCAGCCTCGCCGCCACATCGGCCCGGCGGGCGATCAGCAGCACGCCGCTTGTATCCCGGTCGAGCCGGTGCACCAGCTTGGGTCTTCCATCGCCCTCATTCGCAAGAGCGCCAAGCAAACCATCGATATGTCGGGCGACCTTGCGGCCGCCCTGAACTGCTATCCCGGGGGGCTTGTTCAGCGCGATCATGTCGTCATCGGAATACAGCACCAACGACTTTATCCACGCCGCATCCTCGGCGCTGACCTCGGTCCGCTCCGCGGGGCGCGCTGCCCGGTCGGTATCCTGCATAGGGGGAATTCTGATGGCCTGCCCCTCCATCAATCGGGTCGACGCCTTGACCCGTCCGCCATCCACCCTGATCTGGCCTGTCCGGAGCATCTTTTCCAGTCGGCCATGTTTCAGAGCCGGAAAATGTCTCCTGAACCAGCGATCAACCCTGATATCTGACTCGTTCGCGCCAACATGACGTGTTTCAACCTGGCTCATGCCAACACCATCCGTGTAAGGCGCAGCCCGGCGAACAGTCCCACAATCGAGATCACGACTGTGCCCGTCATATAAATGGCCGCCAGGGCAAGCCGGTCTCTCTCAATCATCAGGACGACGTCGAGTGAAAACGCCGAAAACGTCGTAAACCCGCCAAGAACACCGACCATAACAAAAGCGCGGAGTTCCGGCGACGGCGACCAGGTGAACGTCATCAATGTGACCGCCACGCCAAGAGCAAACGACCCGGCGATATTGACCAAAAACGTCCCCCATGGGAATTGAGTGCCACCAAAGTGAGCCGCCACAACGCCGACACCGTATCGGCATGAAACGCCCAAAGCGCCTCCAAGGGCGACGAGTAGAAGTGTTTTCATCGTTTATCAGCAATCATCAGTGGGGACACGATCCCGCAGTTTCTGCCAGTATTCCAGACGCTTCTTTACATCACGCTCGAAGCCTCTGTCTGCAGGCTGGTAGAAGTTGGCACGGTTCATTTCATCGGGAAAATAGTCCTGCCCTGAAAACCCGTCCGCGGTATCGTGATCGTACTGGTAGCCATCCCCATAGCCGAGGTCTTTCATCAGGGAGGTTGGTGCGTTGAGGATATGCTTCGGCGGCGCGAGTGATCCGGTTTCGGATGCCGCTTTATTCGCCCGGGACAGCGCCCTGTAAACCGCATTCGACTTCGGTGCGGTCGCGAGGTACAGCACACACTGCGCGATCGCCAGGTCCCCTTCCGGCGAGCCTATACGTTCATAAGCCTCCCATGCTGCCAGAGATTGCGGCAGTGCATCCGGGTCGGCCAGGCCGATATCTTCAACAGCGAAACGCGTCAGGCGACGCGCGATATAGCGCGGATCTTCGCCCCCCGTCAGCATGCGGGCCAGCCAGTAAAGCGCGGCATCCGCATCGGACCCGCGAAGTGATTTATGCAGCGCGCTTATCAGGTTGTAATGGGCTTCCTGAGACTTGTCGTATAGCGGCGCACGTCTCTGAATGGCCTTGGTCAATGCGGTGACGTCGAGCATATCGTCAGGGTTCAGCGTGGCGATTTCTTCGGCAAGATTCAGCAGGTACCTCCCGTCGCCATCCGCCATCGCGCAAACGGCGCTGCGTGCCTCTGCGGTCAACGGCAGCGCTCTTCCGATTTCCGTCTCCGCCCGCGCCAGCAGCGATTCCAGTGCTTCATGACCGAGCCTGTTGAGCACGAACACCTGACTACGCGACAAAAGTGCGCCGTTGAGTTCGAAAGAAGGGTTTTCCGTTGTCGCGCCGACCAGGATTACGGTGCCGTCCTCGACATAGGGCAGGAAACCGTCCTGCTGCGCCCTGTTGAACCGATGTATCTCATCCACGAATAGCAGGGTACCCTGCCCGCCAACGCGCCTTTCCTTCGCGCGTTCGAAAACCTTCCTGAGATCAGCGACACCGGAAAAAACAGCCGATAACGGCTCGAAGTGTAAATCGGTTCGGCCCGCCAATAGGCGTGCAATCGTCGTTTTCCCGGTTCCCGGCGGGCCCCAGAGGATCATCGATGTCAGGCGTCCTTCGCGAGTCATGCGCCCGAGTGGCGCTTCAGCTCCGAGCAGATGATCCTGGCCGAGAACTTCCTCCAATGATGCCGGCCGCAGGCTATCCGCAAGCGGTCGCGGCGCATCGCCCTCGAACAGACTGCCTGTGCCGACGGCCATTCCCTTAGCCCCTGATAACCAGTTGAAGCGTGCGACCGCCACGAACGATCTCAATACGCCAGTTCGAATATTCCCGCCTGACCATCTGCCTCAGCTTGGACACAGAGACGATTTCAGTGCCGTTAAGGCGCAACAGGATGTCGCCCGGCTCCAGGCCTATCCGGTCTGCCGGCGAGCCCCTTTTGACCCGCATCACGACCACACCGGCCGCATCAGTATCGAACGAGATCTCCTCGGCAAGAGCCGGCGAAAGGTTGGCGACCTCCGCCCCCGTATAAGGGTTGCTGCCGCTTATAAGCGACAGGTCGCGCTGCGGGATTTCCGGGGCTGCCTGTAACGGCACCGAAATATCAACAACTTGCCCGCGACGCATCACAGAAAATGCGGCCGACGTCCCGACGCTAAGCGTCGCGATCCGAAATTTAAGGGTATTGGCATCGGCGATTTCCTTGGCGTTGACCGAGACCACGACGTCCCCGACTTTCACACCAGCCTTCGCCGCCGGACCATTTGGATGGACCGAATTTATCAACACACCCGATGGCCGTGACAGACCTAGTGAACGCGCCAGATCGGAATCAACCGTCTGCCCACGGGCGCCAAGCCATGGACGAACCACCTGCCCGCCCGACAGCGCGCTGCCGATAACCGTTGCGACCATATTGGACGGAATCGCAAACCCGATCCCGTTAGAGCCACCGCCGCGCGAATAGATCGCGGTGTTGATACCGATCAGTCCACCATCCAACGAAATCAGCGCTCCGCCGGAATTACCCGGGTTAATGGCGGCATCCGTCTGGATAAAAAATCCAAAATCACTGACGCCGCGCGCCGTCCGGGCCAGTGCCGAGACGATGCCACTTGTGACGGTCTGCCCCACACCAAAGGGGTTTCCGATCGCCAGGACCAGATCTCCGACCTCAAGCGTGTCTGAATCCCGCAGTTTCAGAAACGGCAATTTTTCGTCGTTGGATTTTATCCGGAGTACAGCGAGATCTGTTCCGTCATCCCGTGTCACAACCTCCGCTTCGAACTCACGCCGGTCTGTCAGAACAACGGTAATTTCGTCAGCTTTATCAATCACATGATGGTTCGTCACAATCAAACCATCCGCGCTGACGATCACCCCGGAACCGAGGGAATTCTGAACACGCTGGTTCTGACGACTGCCCGGCGGGAACTGGTTGCCGAAAAACCGCCGGAAGAAAGGATCGTTAAATAGCGGCGACGTCCGCCGTGAACGGACCACGCGGCGGGTATAGATATTGACCACAGCCGGGGCTGCGGATTTCACCAGGGGTGCGAAGGACAGATTGATATCCGCCCGCGAGGCCGGGACGCGCTTTTCATCCGCGCCTACCGAAACACCGGGACCAACCAGCATTGCGGCAACCAAGGCTACACAGAATTGTCGGGAAACGCTGCTCTTCATCTGTTCAGTTTATCATTTCTGCAGATATCTTGTTCAAACGAAAAAGGGCGGCCCAAAGGCCGCCCCGATTTTCTGTCGACAGGACAGGCATCAAGCCATTGCTTCCTCTTCAACGTCTTCGCGGATCTCGACGGGTCCTGAATCAAGGCCCTTCGCATCGAGATCACGGTCAACAAGTTCGATAACCGCCATGGGTGCGGAATCTCCGTAGCGGAAGCCCGCCCGCAGAACCCGTGTGTATCCGCCAGGACGGTCCTTATAGCGCTCGGCCAGGGCCGAAAACAGCTTATCAGCCAGCTGTTTGTCACCATGCAGACGCGAAATCGCGATACGCCGGGCATGAAGATCGCCCCGCTTGCCGAGCGTGATCAGCCGATCAACGATCCCGCGTAGTTCTTTTGCCTTAGGCAGCGTCGTCTTGATCTGCTCGTGCTTGATCAGGGCCGCTGCCATATTACCGAACAGCGCCTTACGGTGCGAACTGGTTCGATTGAGCTTTCTGCCGCTCATACGATGGCGCATTGTACTTTCCTCTTCTTCTCTTGCTGTCCGGTGCCCTAGTAGGGCTCTTCCAGACGCTTCGCCATGTCCTCGATGTTCTCAGGAGGCCATTCGGTGATTTCCATACCAAGGTTGAGCCCCATCGTCGTCAGGACTTCCTTGATCTCGTTCAGCGATTTCCGCCCGAAATTCGGCGTGCGGAGCATTTCCTGTTCGGTCTTCTGAACCAGGTCGCCGATATAGATGATGTTGTCGTTCTTCAGGCAATTTGCCGACCGAACGGACAGTTCAAGCTCGTCAACCTTGCGGAGAAGGTTACGGTTGAAGGCAGGTTCTGCCGCTTCCACCGTTTCCTGAATCGCGCGCGGCTCTTCGAAGTTGATGAACATCTGAAGCTGGTCCTGAAGGATACGAGCTGCCAGAGCAACCGCGTCCTCAGGTGAAATCGTCCCATCGGTTTCGACTTCCATAATCAGCTTGTCATAGTCGGTACGCTGGCCAACGCGGGCGTTCTCGACCCGGTAAGCAACACGACGCACCGGACTGAACACGGCATCTACCGGCACAAGACCGATCGGTGAATCTTCCGCCCGGTTATCAACCGCGGGAACATATCCCTTGCCGGTATCGACAGTCATTTCCATCGAAATCTTTGCGCCGACATCGAGCGTGCAGATCACGACATCAGGATCAATGATCTCGATATCATGGGTTGCTTCGATCATGCCGGCAGTGATTTCACCCGGCCCGGTGGCCGCAAGCGTGATGCGCTTGGGTCCTTCGCCGTGCATGCGGAGTGCCAGCGACTTGATGTTCAGAACGATATCGGTGACGTCTTCACGCACACCGGGAATGGACGAGAATTCATGCAGAACCCCGTCAATCTGAACAGCCGTAACAGCTGCGCCCTGCAAAGAGGACAAAAGGATACGACGCAGCGAATTGCCGAGCGTGGTCGCGAAACCACGTTCTAGCGGCTCTGCCGTAATGACCGCGAAACGTGAAGCTTCTTCACCAGCTTCGATATCAAGCTTCGAAGGCTTGATTAGTTCCTGCCAATTCCTGTGAATGACCGTCATACCGTTATCCTTCAGCGGCATATGCCGCACTGTGTTTAATCTTCTAACCGGCCGTATAAGACCGAGGTCGCTATTCCGCCTTAGACGCGCCGGCGCTTACGAGGACGGCAACCATTGTGGGGAATAGGCGTAACATCACGGATCGACGTGATCGTAAAGCCTACCGCCTGCAACGCACGCAGAGCAGATTCACGTCCCGAACCGGGGCCCTTGACCTGTACTTCCAGCGTTTTGACGCCGTGATCCTGGGCTTTCTTGCCCGCATCCTCGGCAGCCATCTGCGCCGCATAAGGTGTCGATTTACGCGACCCCTTAAATCCCTGAGACCCCGCAGACGACCAGGCAATTGAATTACCCTGCGCATCTGTGATCGTGATCATCGTGTTGTTGAACGTCGAATTCACGTGCGCAACACCGGAGGTGATATTCTTGCGCTCGCGTTTACGGACGCGTGCCGTTGCTTGTCTAGCCATGTTCTTTTCCTTTTAACCGGCTATTTCTTTTTGCCGGTAATGGGCCGTGCTTTGCCCTTTCGCGTCCGCGCGTTGGTATGCGTCCGCTGACCGCGGACCGGAAGTCCGCGACGATGGCGCAGCCCACGATAACAACCCATATCCATCAAACGCTTGATGTTCATGGCCGTCTCGCGACGCAGGTCCCCTTCGATCGTGAATTCCCGGTCGAGAATGTCACGGATACGCGACAACTCGTCATCACCGAGATCGTTTGCACGGACATCCCAGGCGACATTAGCCGCCTCACAGATTTTAACCGCAGACGTACGACCGACGCCGTAAATATAGGTGAGCGCGATGGCCACCGGTTTGTTTGGCAGGTTTACACCCGAAATGCGAGCCACTACGCCTTCTCCTTAGCGTTCAAGTCTTTGAAATCATGTAAAATTTCCCGGTCGGCACTTTAGACCGAAGGGCCGGGAGTATAGGGGCTAATAGCTTCAAGTCAACCACTCAGCCCTCCTCCAGAACGGCTTCAATTTGACGCGTTACTTCGTCAATTTCCGCCATTCCGTCGACGCCCGCGAGGACGCCTTTTCCGTCATAATACGGCAACAACGGAGCTGTCTGCGTATGGTACGAAGCCAGCCGAGATGTCACAGTTTCCGCATTATCGTCCTTACGCCGGCTGAATTCCGATGATCCGCAACTGTCGCAGATCCCTTCCTTAGCCGGTTTCTGAAAGTCGTCGTGATAACCTGCACCGCACTTGGCACAGCTGTACCGGCCGGTGATACGTTCCACGAGTGCCGTATCGTCAACTTTCATCTCGACCACGTGATCGAGCGCCAGTCCCATGTCGGCCAGCATTACGTCGAGAGCTTCGGCCTGCGCTGTGGTGCGCGGGAACCCATCGAGGATAAATCCGTTCGCACAATCAGGCTGCTGAATCCGATCCTTGATCATGGCGATCATGATATCATCCGACACCAGTTCACCACGTTCCATGATCGCCTTGGCCTGGTTGCCGACTTCGCTGCCCGACGCGACCGCTGCACGCAGCATGTCACCGGTCGAGAGTTGTACAAGCCCGCGGCCGTCTTCAAGACGCTTCGCCTGAGTGCCTTTCCCGGCACCCGGTGGACCGAGCAGAATCAAGTTCATCCTCGACGCCCCTTCAGGCGAGATTTTTTGACCAGCCCTTCATACTGATGCGCAATCAGATGCGATTGCACCTGGGCAACAGTATCCATTGTCACCGTTACGACAATGAGCAGACTGGTTCCGCCGAAATAGAATGGCACACCGTATTGAGAGATAAGAATCTCCGGCATGATACTGATGGCTGTCAGGTAGGCAGCGCCCACGACCGTCAACCGGGTCAGAATAAAATCGAGGTATTCCGCGGTGTTTTTGCCCGGACGAATGCCAGGCACAAACCCGCCGTATTTTTTCAGGTTGTCAGCCGTTTCGGTCGGATTAAAGACGACCGACGTATAGAAGAACGCAAAGAAAATGATCATCGCTGCATAGAGCAACAGATACATCGGCTGACCGCGCCCGAGACTAGCCGTGATAACCCCAAGCCATTCCGGCCCTGAATTGGCCGAAAAATTGGCAATCGTGATCGGCAGCAACAGCAGCGAGCTTGCAAAAATAGGCGGAATAACACCGGCCGTGTTGACCTTCAGCGGAATATGAGAATTCTCACCGCCGAACATTTTATTGCCCTGTTGTCGTTTTGGATATTGCACCAAAACCCTTCGCTGCGCTCGTTCGACATACACGATGAAGGTGATGACCGCGACGGCCATGATCAGCAGGAACATGATGAACAGGGCAGACAGTGCACCGGTGCGTCCGAGTTCCAGCGTACCGACCAGCGATGCCGGCATCTCAGCCACGATGCCCGCGAAGATAATCAGCGAAATGCCGTTGCCAACACCGCGCGCTGTAATCTGCTCACCGAGCCACATGAGGAACATCGTTCCGCCGACAAGTGTGATAACCGTCGTCGCCCGGAAGAAAGCACCGGGATCCGACACCGCAGCGCCCTGCGAACCGGTCATGCCTTCCAGGCCGACCGAGATGCCATAGGCCTGCAACGTTGCCAGAACCACCGTTCCGTATCGCGTGTACTGATTGAGTTTCTTGCGGCCGACTTCGCCCTCTTTCTTCAAGCCTTCGAAATGGGGATGAATAGCCTGGAGAAGCTGCATGATAATCGATGCCGAGATATAGGGCATGATATTCAATGCAAAAATGGTCATCCGACCGAACGCGCCGCCCGCGAACATATCGAACATGCCGAGAATACCGCCGGCCTGCTGCTGGAAGATATCCTGCAGGATCGACGGATCGATTCCCGGCAGAGGAATCCATGTACCGAGCCGATAGACGATGAGCGCACCCAGTGTAAACCAGATGCGCTTCTTCAGCTCGGTAGCCTTCGCAAAGTTCGAAAAGTTAATCTGCGAGGCAAGTTGTTCGGCGGCTGACGCCATAAACTATTCCTTACCCGACTCCTGGACGTCGCCCCCAGCTTTCTTGCCTTTGGCCTTTTTCGGCGTCGCTGTCGTCGGTTTGACGATTTTCTTAACGGTGACACTGCCACCCGCTTTTTCGACGGCCTCGATCGCGCCTTTCGACGCGCCCGAAACATCTATTGTCAATTTGGCACTGAGTTCGCCCTTTGCAAGGATGCGAACACCATCTCGCACGGATTTGATCACACCGGCTTCGACAAGTGCGGCTTCCGTTACAGGCTTGCTGGCGTCCAGCTTGCCTGCGTCCACTGCTGTCTGCAGACGGCTAAGATTAACAATCCGGTAGTTCTTCCGGAAAATATTCGTAAAGCCACCCTTCGGCAGGCGACGGTAAAGCGGCATCTGGCCGCCTTCAAAACCGAGGAGCGAGACGCCGCTACGCGATTTCTGGCCTTTATGACCGCGGGCTGCCGTCTTGCCGGTACCGGAACCGATGCCACGACCCACTCGTTTGCGGGGGGCACGCGCGCCTTGATTATCGGAAATCTCATTCAATCGCATTTGTCTTACTCCTGCAGGCGCACATTAATGTGCAACCGCGTTCACATTCACCGCTGTCGTAACGCCAGGCTCAGGAAGGCCTAGTCTTCTACGCGAACGAGATGCTTCACTTTATTGATCATCCCTCTTACCGAAGGCGTATCCTCGAGCTCACTGGTCCGATGCATCTTGTTCAATCCAAGACCGACCAGCGTAGCGCGCTGGTCTTTCGGACGTCCAATCGGGCTACCGGTCTGGGTAACCCGGACCATATTTTTTTTACTGTCTGCCATTTATCAGGCCTCCACCTGCTCCTCGCCACGGCGGCCGACGATTTCGCCAACCTTCCGGCCACGCCGGGATGCCACCATGCGAGGGGACTGTAGGTTCGACAGAGCGTCAAACGTCGCTTTGATCATGTTATGCGGATTCTGTGTACCAATCGATTTGGCAACCACATCCTGAAGCCCGAGCGTTTCAAAAATAGCGCGCATCGGGCCACCAGCGATAATTCCCGTTCCGGGAGGCGCCGCACGCAGTACGACCTTGCCGGCGCCGTAGCGGCCAAGCACATCGTGATGCAGCGTCCGACCTTCGCGCAGCGGCACGCGGATCATATTCTTCTTGGCTTTCTCTGTGCCCTTGCGGATTGCTTCCGGGACTTCGCGGGCCTTGCCCGACCCAAAACCAACGCGACCTTTCTGATCGCCCACGACGACAAGTGCGGCAAAACCGAACCTACGTCCGCCCTTCACCACCTTTGCAGTACGATTGATATCAACAAGCTTGTCGATAATATCGGTCTGTTCCTGTCGGTCAGGCCTGTTGTCGCGTCTCGGATTCCGTGCCATGCGTCGCTCTCCTAAAATTCCAGCCCGCCTTCGCGGGCGGCATCGGCCAGCGCTTTAACGCGGCCGTGATAGAGATAGGGCCCACGATCGAACACTACCGATTTAATACCTTTTTCAGACGCGCGCTGCGCGACCAGTTTGCCGACCTCTGTGGCCACATTCTGGCTGGCGCCGCTCGTAACGTCTTTTTCGATGCTCGAAGCAGATGCCACCGTAATACCGGTCGCATCATCGATAACCTGAGCATAAATATACTTGTTTGAACGGAACACGGATAACCGCGGGCGACCATTTGCCGTCCGCCGTACCTGTTTCCGGACTCGCGCCCGGCGCCGTTTTTCGAGTCTCGCTGTATCGGCCATGACTATTTCTTCTTACCTTCTTTGCGGATGATAATTTCATCTGCATATCTCACGCCCTTGCCCTTATAGGGTTCAGGCTTGCGATAGCTGCGAATTTCCGCAGCAACCTGTCCAACCACCTGGTTATTCGCACCCGAGATCACGATTTCCGTCTGGTTCGGCACATCAACCTTGATGCCCTCCGGAAGCGGATAGCGGATTTCGTGGCTATGGCCCAGCTGCAGGACAAGGTCCTTGCCCTGCATTGCCGCACGATAACCAACACCTGTGATCAGAAGCCTCTTGGTGAACCCTTCGGACACACCCGTGACGATATTGCTCAGCAGGCTGCGGGTCGTACCCCACATCATGCGCGCGCGTTTACCGTCATTTGCGGGCTTCACCCAAATCAGATTGTCTTCACGTGAAATGTTCACGTCCTCGACAACATTCATGGACAATTCGCCCAGCTTACCTTTAGCCGTAATCTGCCCAGCGGCGATCTCAAGATCGACCCCATTGGGAACTTCAACTGGCACCATTCCGACGCGTGACATAATTTTGCTCCTGCGTCCCTAAAAGACTTCGCAGATTACCTCGCCGCCGACATTGGCAGCGCGGGCTTCGTTATCAGACATGACACCCTGGGGTGTCGACAGGATCGAAATACCCAGCCCATTATAAACGGACGGAAGATCCTTAATCTTCGAGTAGACGCGACGGCCAGGCTTCGATACCCGCTGGATGTGCCGGATTACCGGCGAACCATCATGGTATTTCAGCTCGACACGCAGCTGGTTGAGACCATCACGAAATTCTTCGGTCTCGAAACCGCGAATGTAGCCTTCACGCTTCAACACTTCGAGCACACTTGCCCGGAGTTTTGAACTCGGTGCGGTTACGGCGCTTTTATTTGCCCTCTGTCCATTACGGATACGGGTCAAAAGATCGCCGACGGGATCAGTCATTGTCATCGGTGTTTTCCCCTACCAGCTCGACTTGACCATTCCGGGAATGTGCCCGGAAGAAGCCAGCTCACGAAGTGCAATACGCGACATCTTGAATTTCTTGTAAACGCCCCGCGGACGACCCGTGATTTCGCAACGGCTCTGAACCCGACCCTTCGAAGCATTACGCGGCAACTCCGATAGTTTCAGCCGGGCCTGGAACTGCTCTTCCATCGGAAGGTCACGGTTATTCGCGATCGCTTTCAGGCGTTCGCGTTTAGCCTCAAACTTCTTGGCCATGCGGCGACGTTTTTCGTTACGTTCAATGGCGCTTTTCTTTGCCATGTCTTCCTCCCAATCCCGTTAAATCGCAAACGGGAAATTGAAACCCTTAAGCAGGGCACGTGCCTGCTCGTCGTCGGGTGCCGTCGTACAAACGACGATGTCCATACCCCGGAATTCATCGACCGTATCGTAATCGATTTCCGGGAAAATGATCTGCTCAGTAATACCCGTGGCATAGTTGCCACGACCATCAAAACTCTTGTCCGACAGCCCGCGAAAGTCACGAACGCGCGGAAGCGCAATATTGACCAGGCGGTCAACAAATTCGTACATCCGCTCACGCCGCAACGTCACCTTGACGCCGATCGGCATGCCTTCGCGAAGCTTAAACGTCGCAACGGACTTGCGCGCGCGGATAATCACAGGCTTCTGGCCGGCAATAACCGTCATGTCGCGAGCAGCGTGGTCGACCTTCTTGGAATCGTTGACTGCATCGCCAACACCCATGTTCAGGACCACCTTGTCCAGGCGCGGGATCTGCATCGGATTAGAATACCCGAACTGTTCCTGCATTTTTGCCCGGATTTCCGATGCGTAGATTTCTTGTAAACGCGTTCCCATCATCGGCTCCTTAATCGATCACTTCGCCGGACCGCTTTGCATAGCGGACCTTGCGGCCGTCTTCGAGCGAACGGAAACCGACGCGGGTTGCTTCACCACCATCAGGATCGATCAACGCCACATTAGAGACGTGAATCGAAGCTTCCTTCTCGACGATACCGCCCTGCTGGGTCTGGGACTGCCGCTCATGGCGTTTCACCATGTGCACACCCTGGACCAGGACACGATTATCATCGGCCATCACCTTGAGCACATTGCCCTTTTTACCTTTGTCACGACCGGAGATGACAATCACCTCGTCGCCTTTTCTGATTCGCGCAGCCATTTACTTGCTCCGATTCCCTCGCCTACAGAACTTCTGGGGCGAGAGAAATTATCTTCATGTATTTCCGGGCTCGCAGTTCGCGGGTCACCGGACCGAAAATTCGAGTACCGATCGGTTCGTTCGCATTGTTCAACAACACTGCCGCGTTGCGATCAAAGCGGATGGTCGTTCCGTCAGCGCGACGGATTTCCTTGGACGTCCGAACGATAACGGCACGATGCACATCACCCTTCTTCACGCGTCCACGCGGAATAGCTTCCTTGACCGAGACGACGATAACGTCTCCGACAGTCGCCCAGCGCCGCTTCGAGCCGCCCAGAATCCGTATGCACTGCACACGGCGTGCGCCGGAGTTGTCGGCGACCTCTAGGTTGGATTCAGGGATAATCATTAATCTTGTCCTTGTACGTCAGCGCTTCACGCGTCGTCGAAGATGACTTCCCAGGTCTTAGACTTGGAAATCGGTTTGCATTCGCGAATACGGACGACTTCGCCCGCCTTGCATTTGTTTTCAGGATCATGCGCCGCGAATTTCTTCGACCGGCGGATAATCTTTTTATAGAGCGGGTGCTGGACCTGGCGCTCGACACGGACCGTTACGGTCTTGTCGGCCTTGTCGGAAACCACCGTTCCCTGGAGAATTCTTTTAGGCATAGTCTCTACCGTTCCTTACGACGCATCTGCGGCAACATGCCGACGTTCGGTCATCACCGTATTTATTCGTGCAATATCGCGGCGCACATCACCAACACGGCTGGTGGCCTCGAGCTGGCCGGACGCACGCTGAAAGCGAAGATTCAACTGCTCACGCTTGAGCTTCTGCAATTCGTCTTTCAGTTCGTCGTCAGACTTCTGACGAAGATCAGCTGCTACAGCCATGACTTAATTCCCTCCGCCGACAAGACGCGTCACGATCTTGGTCTGTACCGGCAGTTTCGCAGCTGCCAGTTCAAGCGCCACGCGAGCGATATCCTGCGGCACGCCGTCAATTTCAAACATGATACGACCAGGCTTCACACGTGCAGCCCAGTATTCAACCGACCCCTTACCCTTACCCTGCCGGACTTCGGCAGGCTTCTGCGTAACGGGAACATCCGGGAAAATACGGATCCAGACACGTCCGGAACGGCGCATATGCCGTGTGATCGCACGACGCGATGCTTCGATCTGACGTGCGGTTACACGGCCAGGCGTCAACGCCTTGAGGCCGAATGAGCCGAACGTAAGGGTCGTTGCGCCCTTTGCATTTCCCTTAATCCGGCCTTTAAAGGCCTTGCGGAATTTCGTTTTCTTTGGTGCCAGCATCTTAGTATTCCTGTTTCCCGGTTCTTACCGGCTGACTTGCTGTTCCTGGAGACGCTTATCCTGCGCCATCGGATCATGTGCAAGGATTTCGCCCTTGAAGATCCAGACCTTGACGCCACAAGCGCCATAAGTGGTCCGTCCAGTAGCTGTTCCGTAATCGACATCGGCACGAAGCGTATGCAGCGGCACGCGGCCTTCGTGATACCATTCGGTCCGCGCGATTTCCGCACCACCGAGGCGACCGCCACAGTTGATCCGGATACCCTCGGCACCAAGCCGCATCGCCGACTGAACGGCCCGCTTCATGGCGCGACGGAATGCGACCCGACGCTCCAGCTGTTGAGCGATATTCTCGGCAACCAGCTTTGCGTCGATTTCCGGCTTACGGATTTCAACGATGTTCAGGTGAACCTCGCTATTCGTCATGCGGGCAATATCCTGGCGCAGCTTTTCGATATCTGCACCCTTCTTGCCAATCACGACACCAGGGCGCGCCGAATGAATGGTGACCCGGGCTTTCTTTGCCGGACGCTCGATAACCACACGGCTGATACCGGCCTGGGCCAGGCGATCAAAGAGAAACCCGCGCAGTTTGATGTCTTCATGAAGAAGACCCGCGTAATTCTCATCATTCGCATACCAGCGCGAATCCCACGTACGATTGATACCGAGGCGAAGGCCAATCGGATTAACTTTCTGCCCCATCAGGCTTCCTCCTCGACTTCGCGAACAACAACGGTGAGGTTGCTGAACGGCTTTTGAATTTTGCCGACCCTGCCACGTGCACGGGCGCGAAAACGTTTCATGACAAACGCCTTACCGACGCTTGCTTCGGACACCACCAGACGATCAACGTCCAACTGATGATTATTCTCGGCATTCGCGATGGCCGCCTGCAGTACCGTGCGAACGGTAACCGCTATGCGCTTACGCGAAAAGCTCAACTCCGCCAGGGCACGTTCCGCCGGCAGACCACGAATGGACTGAGCGACAAGATTGAGCTTCTGCGGGCTTACCCGGATTGTCTTGGCGAACGCCTTTGCTTCGTTGTCCGCGAGACGACGGGGATGTGATGGTTTGCTCATATCAACCCCGCTTAGATTTCTTGTCCGCCGCATGACCATAATAGGTCCGCGTCGGAGCGAATTCGCCAAACTTGTGGCCAACCATATTTTCGGTCACCAGGACGGGAATATGCTTCTGACCATTGTGCACACCAAACGTGAGACCAACGAACTGCGGCAACACCGTAGAGCGGCGCGACCAGATCTTGATCACATCGTTGCGGCCGGACGCACGGGTCTCTTCTGCTTTCTTAAGCAGATAACCATCCACGAACGGACCTTTCCAAACAGAGCGCGACATGTTTCTTCCCTCTTCCTACTTCTTCCGCCGACGGCGCATAATCAGATCATCGGATTTCTTCTTCCGACGAGTCCGTGCGCCCTTGGTCGGCTTGCCCCAAGGCGATACCGGATGACGACCGCCAGACGTGCGGCCTTCGCCGCCGCCATGCGGATGATCCACCGGGTTCATCGCGACGCCGCGAACCTTCGGGCGTTTGCCGAGCCAACGACTGCGACCGGCCTTGGACATGTTCTGGTTCTTGTTGTCGGCATTCGAAACTGCGCCAACGGTTGCCATGCACTTTGCCGGCACCATGCGAAGTTCACCGGATGTCAGCCGGAGCTGAGCATAACCGGAATCCTTACCGATAAGCTGGACGTATGTACCTGCAGCTCGGGCCATCTGGCCGCCGCGACCGGGCTTCATCTCTACGTTATGGATAATCGTACCAACCGGCATATTTTCCATCGGCATCGCGTTGCCGGGCTTGATATCGGCGCGATTGGCGGCAATCACACGATCGCCTTCCTGCAAACGCTGCGGCGCAATGATGTATGCCTGCTCACCGTCATCGTACTTCAGCAGTGCGATAAACGCCGAACGGTTCGGATCATATTCAATACGCTCGACCACCGCGGACACGTCGAACTTTGTGCGCTTGAAGTCGATAACGCGGTAAAGCCGCTTGTGCCCACCGCCACGATGACGCGACGTGATACGACCGTTATTGTTCCGGCCGCCGCTTTTGGTAACGCCCTCGGTCAGTTTCTTGACCGGACGCCCTTTCCAGAGACCGGACTTGTCAACGAGGACCAGTCCGCGCATCGCCGGGGTATTTGGTTTGTATTTTTTAAGCGCCATTGGTTCAGATCCCCGTCGTCACGTCGATGGTGTTGCCTTCTTCGAGCGTCACAACCGCTTTCTTGTAATCCGGCCGACGGCCGACAATTCCGCGGAAGCGCTTGGTCTTGCCCTGCTGGCGAATTGTATTCACGGCTTTGACCTTCACCTTGAAAAGGTGCTCGACGGCCGCGCGAATAGCAGGCTTGCTGGCATCCAGCGGAACCCGGAAAGTAACCTGGTTATGCTCGGAACCCATGGTCGCCTTTTCCGTAATAACCGGCGAAAGGATAACGTCGCAGGCAGATGCCGGCGAAATTGTCACAGGGCGATGATATTTCCAGCTCATGAAAGGCGCTCCTGAAGGTGCTCAGCGGCGGCCTTTGTCAGAACCAGCACGTCGCGGCGAACGATGTCATACACGTTGGCACCCTGCTGCGGCAGAACATCAACATTCATAATGTTCGAGGCGGCGCGGGCAAAGTTGCCGTCCACTTCGGCGCCGGTCACGATCAGCGCATTCGAAAGACCGAGCGCCGCGAACTTGACCGACAACTCCTTGGTCTTGGCATCACCGAGCACCGCATCATCGAGTATGATCAGCTTGCCATCGGCCTGCTTGCTCGACAGTGCCGAACGAAGCGCCAGCTTGCGGACCTTCTTCGGCAGCTTGTGCGAATGATCGCGAACCACGGGACCGAATACGGTCGAACCGCCACGGAACTGAGCAGCCCTCAGCGTACCCGCACGAGCGCGACCGGTGCCCTTCTGATTCCAGGGCTTTGCCGTCGTACCGCGAATTTCGCTGACGTTTTTCGTTTTGTGATTTCCACTCCGACGTTTGGCGAGCTGGTAATTGACCATGCGCGCGATGATGTCCTTGCGCACTTCTGCGCCGAAAACACCATCGGCAAGATCGACCGAACCCGCCTTTTTATTGTCGAGGGTAAGAATGTCGCACTTCATGGCGCGTTATTCCTTCTTCTCAGCGTTATCGCCCGCTTCAGGGGCGTCTGTCGACGCATCAGCAACATCTGCTGCCGGCGCGACTTCTTCTTCAGCGGCCGGCGCATCGCTTGCACGCAGTCCAGCCGGGAACGGCACGTCTTCGGGAAGCGCAGTCTTCACGGCGTCAATCACCTCGACCCAGCCGCCCTTATGACCAGGCACAGCACCGCTCACCAGGATCAGGCCCTGCTCGGGGTCCGTTCTGACAACCGACAGGTTCTGGACGGTTACCCGTTCAGCACCCATGTGACCGGCCATCTTCTTGCCCTTGAAAACCTTGCCCGGATCTTGACTGTTACCAGTCGAACCATGGCTACGATGGCTGATCGAAACACCATGCGATGCTTCAAGGCCAGCGAAATTATGGCGCTTCATGCCACCGGCGAACCCTTTACCAATGGACGTTCCGGCCACATCGATTTTCTGTCCCGCGATGAAATGCTCGACAGTGATTTCATCACCGACGTTCAGCATCGCATCTTCGCTTACGCGAAATTCGACAAGACGACGCTTGGGCTCAACCTTCGCCTTGGCATAATGCCCGCGCATAGGCTTCGACACGTTCTTCGTCTTCGCCGTACCGGCTCCAATCTGAACAGCGAAATAGCCGTTTTTATCCGAGGTTCGAATATCGACGACCTGACAGCCATCGACCTGAAGAACCGTTACCGGCACATGTTCTCCGCCATCCGTGAAGACGCGGGTCATGCCCAGTTTCTTTGCTAGCAGTCCCGAACGCATTGTTCTGTCCTTACAGCTTGATCTCGACGTCGACACCCGATGCGAGGTCGAGCTTCATAAGCGCGTCCACGGTCTGGGGAGTCGGGTCGATAATGTCGAGCAGCCGCTTATGCGTACGAATCTCAAACTGCTCACGTGATTTCTTGTTTACATGCGGCGAACGAAGAACCGTGTACTTCTCGATTTTGGTCGGAAGCGGAATTGGTCCACGGACTTCGGCACCGGTGCGCTTGGCGGTATCGACGATTTCACTCGTCGACGAATCCAGAACGCGATGATCAAAGGCCTTTAGCCGAATGCGAATGTTTTGATTTTCCATAATTTCGCCCTTTAAAGGCCTTCCTCTAATTTCGTCTCTTATTCAGAGATGGATGCGACGACGCCAGCACCAACGGTGCGGCCGCCTTCGCGGATTGCAAAACGCAGACCTTCATCCATCGCGATCGGTGCGATCA
>Ga0209631_10002217_pt1 | contig 23503 bp, 20 predicted proteins | sample COG_08_FD_184752 | JGI IMG/M metagenome (GOLD analysis project Ga0209631, IMG submission 184752) | Pelagic Microbial community sample from North Sea - COGITO 998_met_08 (SPAdes) (version 2) | ecosystem: Environmental > Aquatic > Marine > Neritic zone/Coastal water | place: Helgoland, sampling... | reverse complement strand
ATAAACACGACATCAAGCATCGGGGTTAAATCGATTTCTTCTGTTTCTTCGCCGATTACCGCTTTACGTCTTCGCACACAGACCTCCTTAACCTACCATCTTTTGTAAAACCAAATTTTGTCTAAACCGTCTATTGTCTAAACCATCGATTGTCTAAACCATCAAATGTTTAGACCCTATATTGTAAAGGTCCTTTTCACGCCGATGAAGCGCTGTGAACCGAGCAATCTCCAACCGATTCGCTGGATCATAATACGATCCCTAACGAATGCCTACCCATCCTGCCTGAGCCTACAGCCGCCCTGGCGCGATTGATCATATCGATTCTCCAATTGAACTACAACGACTGGAATGCACACTTTTCAGTCGGCACATCCGGTTTCTAGCTCGATTTTAGGACGGCGTTTTTCGTAAAGGCAGCCGAGAGGGTAATGATTTTAGCGTTTGAGGATCTGAAGGTTGGTCTGTTAAACAATCTTCTGGGCAGCATTGACCACTTTACTGACTGTGGTGTAGTGCAGACCGAGATGTTGTCCTATCTCTGCAAGCGTATAACCGTAGTCCACATGCGCCAACGTGATGCGATGATTACGTTCTTGTCGAGTCATCTGATGCATACCGCGGAACATCACACGTAATGATTTTCTCCGTCCAGCCAGTTTTGGCGCCTGCTTTGCCTTGGCGGTGTTCTGAAGCAATGATTGCATTCGTTCAACGAAAGCCTCCGTCCCCAATAGGACCTGTGCGGTACGGTCATTAAGCGGCGATTCAAACGGTTCCTGTGTTTCCACATAGTCACGAAAAACCTTCGGTGCTTGCGCCAGCTTTTTGTGGAGTTGCCGATACACATCATCAGGATAGAGCATCTCTGGCATGTGACTCGCGCCGATCAGCGCGCTGTAACTACTATGCACGTAGGATTCAGGCTTTTTGGCCAGACCGACACGATTGGGATTCAGTGCGGCATGCCGGCAGATGGGTAACAAAAAGGTCTCTTTTTCAAAAAGGATGCTTTTAAAACGCCCATGAAAGACAGGGCCTTCAGAAACGTGGCAGCGGTTGTAGTGCTGTGTGTAGACACCATTTAACTGCCGCATGCCCTTTGACAAGTTAGCTTCTGGGACCTCAATAACGAGATGGTAGTGATCCGGCAATAAGACGTAACTTTGCAGGAGCCAGTTAAATCGATGAATCACGCTCTCAAGAACTTGCTCGAATACCCGGTAGTCACGCTCATCTTTAAACGCTGGCCGGCCCTGTAGCGCTCTGCCCGTTACATAGTAGCAAGCGCCTGGGAATTCTATTCGAGGTGGTCGTGACATACTGCTAAAAGATCCTTTTTTATTCCACCACTTTGGGTATTAACCGCAAACTTTTACAATGCGCAACGAGCGCCTTCTGCCGTAGCCGCGCCCCGGTTCTTGCGCGTCCATCATTGAACATCGTTGAACATCGTTGAACATCGTTGAACATCGCGCCAGCTTTGGTCTGTTTCGTTCCTGCCTTGACCTAATGCGTCCTATATCTGTTGCGTCTTTTCCGACTAAATTTTTGAATCTTGAATCTTTTAATCTAGCGCCTTTTAAACTTAAATTTCTTAACCTTAAATCTTTAACGCCTTAAATATTTTAGGTCTTAACATTCTTGGGCTGTCATCGCCTATTTCTTCATCGTCAGACCGACGTTCTTAGCCCCTTGGATCCCGGATCCAACCCCATTCCTTCGCACTTTGGCCCCTCTATCTGGGCGCAACTTCCTCGGCGCGGCTTCGTCCTTTCGTCTTTGGGGAGTGAGCGGCTTTTGGTGGACCAGCCTAGTCCCTTCGAGACGTTTTTTAAAATTCCTTAATCCAAAAGACGGCCGAGCATCATAACCCCCAACTCTCGGAGCAGCAAGACTGATTTCGATATTCCTTGCTTGACTCGCGATAAGACACACATGTACGGTGCTTTTGGTACTGCAACATTTTCATTTAACTTTGACTTATTAGGGAGCCCGCCATGGCCGTCGATAAATTCCCCATCGAAGCAGGACATATCATGTTGTTCGCTAGATCCATCGGAGATGCGAACCCCATTTATTACGATGAATCCTATGCTAAAACCACAGAACCTGGAGCAGTGGTTGCACCCCCAACCTTCGTTCAAGCCAGCGCTCAATTCGACCCGGACTACTTTTTACGACCCAAAATCGGCCAGGAATGGTTTGGGTCAGCCAAAGGCCCCACAGGCATTACCGAGAAGAAAGGCGGTGGTGGTGGCGGTGCCGGCGGCGGCCTCCATGCCGAACAACACTACGTCTATCACAAGCCCCTCAAAGCCGGCGACACCCTCACCGCGACCGTAAAACCCGGCAACAGCTGGGAAAAAGAAGGTCGGCGAGGCGGGAAACTAATGTTCAGCGAATCGGTGACAGAATATCGAGATCTATCCGGCGATCTCGTGGTCACCGCAACCAGCGTCGGCGTTCGCACAGAACGACCAGCCACCAGTTAATCGACAGGGGAACGAACATGTCACTGAATAAAAACGATTTAAATGTTGGCGACGTCTACAGCGAAGAGGTTTGTAATAACCTCTCGAGAACTCAGATCGTGCAGTATGCTGGCTCCTCTGGGGATTACAATCCTCTGCATTCCGATGAAATCTTCACGACACAAATCGCAGGTTACCCATCTGTCTTTGCACACGGCATGCTCTCAATGGGTATGACCGGTAGGATGCTCACCAATTATGTCGGAGACGGGCGACTTACAGCGTTTGGCGTTCGATTCACCTCTCAGGTTTTCCCGGGCGCGACCCTCACAGCGACGGCAACTATTGAGGCGATCAGAGAAGAAAACGGCGAGCATTTCATCGATCTATCGGTCTCGACGAAAGACAGTGAGGGCGTTGAGGTGATCAAAGGACAGGCCTCGGCAAGGGTCGACGCTTAGCCGTTTAAGACGGCCCAACCCAGGGTCTCTAACTGTCTTTTGTGCTCTGGCTGCCTTCGTGCTCTGGCAGTCTTTGCGCCCTGGCAGCCTTTGCGCTCTGGCAGCCTTTGCGGTCTGGCAGCCTTTGCGGTCTGGCAGCCTTCGCGGTCTGGCAGCCTTTGCGGTCTGGCAGCCTTCGCGGTCTGGCAGCCCCGACTAAGCGCTTAAAATTAACCATCGCTAAAAAAGATCGCTGTTTCCTTCGGCAACGGCACACGATGGTCCGAGTCAGATAAAGAGATCCATCAGCAATCAGAGGCGATGCACGCGTCGCTGCCGAGATTAATCTGACTGATCAATGCCGTCTTAGCACTCGGGGCCGCCATCGTCTGCTTTTCGTTGCCCTCTTATCCGCCGCAGCCCAATTCACCAAGGAGCCGCGATGGATCGCTTCGCTTGGACACCTCGATCGATAGATCGCTTTTAAGAGGATAGGGCTCATCGGCTATCTGGTATGGGTCTCAAGACCATCGAACGGAAGCATGAACGAAACGCCATCGACCAGAGCGCACCTCCAAAAGATCTAATCTTCGGGCGAGGAAAAAGCTCGCAGAATCATGCCAGGGGTTAAAACTTGAGGCAGGATCAAAGGCTCGTCGAACCCTTCGCGATAAGCCAAATACAGCGGCACGCCTACACGATCGAACTGTGCCAATGCCTGAGTAATGTCAGGATCCTCTCGCGTCCAATCGGCCTTCATATAGGTGATATCGTTCGATTCAAACAGCGCCTCAGTCTCGGGTGTAGCAATTGCAACAGCTTCATTTACTTTGCAGGTAATACACCAATCCGCGGTGAAGTTAACAAATACCGGACCTCTGGCTCTGGCAGCGTTCAGCGCGGCGGTGGAGTACGCGATACTTTGGGTGGGGGCTTGAGAAACATTACGGTTTTTTATCGATCCCCCCGCCACGCTTTGATTAATGGGTTCGATCGCCGACAAACTGGCCAGCGAGCAGAAGCCCAGCACAAGTAGGATTAATCGATTCAACCAACGATTAGCATCGAATCGGACCCAAATCCAGATGAGCACCGTCAACAGTAGGCCTGCGACAGCAGCAAAGACAAAGCCATCAGGGCCAGCCTGGCGAATCAAAATCCAAAAAAGCCAAATCACGGTCGCGTACATCAAAAACGCAGCGCCCTGCCGAAAGCTCTCCATCCAAGGTCCCGGTTTCGGTAGTCGCGACATCAGCGCAGGGATATACGTGAGCAATAACAGCGGCAGGGCCATTCCGAATCCCAGACTCGCAAATATCAGCAGTGCCACGTAGGGTGGTTGAACGAGCGCAAAACCGAGCGCTGCACCCATAAAAGGTGCGGTGCAAGGCGCTGCAACGACCACAGCGAGCACCCCGTTGAGGAAGGCACCCAGCGCACCACTGTCGGAAACACCTGGCACAGAGATACCGCCAGTTAATTCGAAAAAACCGGATAAATTAAAACCCAGGACTAAGAAGATAAGACTTAACCCGGCAACGATCATCGGGGACTGAAGTTGGAAACCCCATCCAAGCTCCTCACCAAAATAACGCAAACCGATCAACACCGAAGCAACGAGCAAAAAGCTGATGACCACCCCCAAGGTATACCACCAACCCTGAAGTCGCTGACGGGTTCTAGAGCTGGATGACTCCTTGATTAGGCTCATCACCTTAATCGACAGCACCGGGAAAACACACGGCATAAGATTCAGCAATAAGCCGCCGAGAAGCGCCGCGAGCATCGCGGTCAATACAGTTAGGGTCGAGCCTTGAGACTTAGGTACTGGCACATCGATGATCACAGCTGAACGAATCAGCGCGCCTCCAACCCGCTCTTCGTACCAAAGCAAACCCGAGTAATCCGTGGCTGGCTCTGACCCAAATCGTGTCCAAACAGAAAAACCTTCAGGGCCGAATTGCGTGCGAGGTGCCTCGGTCAAATCCACCAAATCGGATTCAAAGGGTAAAAAGTACAGACCATTGATTCTGTCCTGATCGAGACCCGGTAGACCCATCGTAATCTGTAAGATTGATGGTTCGTCCCAAGTCGCCGTCGTCAGCAAAGGCAGAGACTGGGGCAGCGCCAAATTTTGAAATCGGGTCGTCAATTCTGGATCATTTCCAGCGATACCGACCACAGGTACAGAAATTTGAAAACTCGCCTCCTCGGGAATACAGACATCCGAGCAGACAAGCCAGCGACCCGACAGCGTCAAGTCAATCACTTCCGCATCTTTCAAATCACCAAAGGACAAAACCTGCGTTAATAGAACGCTGTCTTTATAGCCCAAATTAATGAGGGGCCCGTAAGGGATACGCTCGGGAATTGGCCAAGTGATTTGTGAGGCACTCGTCAGTCCCTCTGCTCGCCACGATAACGATACAGCCTCTCCCGAATCTCCTGGATTGCGCCAATAGGTGTGCCACCCTTCGGGCAGTCGAATTTCGACGCCAACCAGCAAAGATCCTTTCGATACGACGCCCTCGGCAGGAGACAAGACCCTGACATCGGCCTCTCCTGAGTTCACCCAAGGCGACTCCAGCGCTTTGGATGCTGGGCTTAACAGCGCCAACCCAACAAGCAGTACCAGCCCTAAAAAAAAAGAAGACATTGAACCCTTCAAGGACGCATACCCCACAGCGCTGGTCCCTTTAACGCCTCGAGGGTCGGCTCAATCCAATCCGTCCATTGACACAACTTTTGGCGGGTTTGACGCGGATCGATCAGTTCGTGGACCGAAAAACTTTCCATCAGAGGAAACGGAGACCTTTGACTTAAGAGTTTCTCCTCGAGCTCGGCCCGCTTGGCCTCGGGATCGTCTGCGGCTTCTATTTCTCGACGAAAAGCCACCGCTACCCCGCCTTGGACCGGCAGAGCGCCAATCTCATAGGAGGGCCAGGCGAGTTTATAGGTGTTCGGGGCGAAGTGAGCGGCAGAGGCAACTCCAAAGGACTTGTGCACAGCGACGGTCGCCCAGGGTACGGTCGATTGGACCGCAGCGGCCACTGCGCTCATGCCATAACGAATCGTACCCAAAGCCTCAGCATCCGGTCCAAGCATAAATCCGGGCTCGTCTAAGAAATTAACGATCGGAACGTGGAACGTTTCGCACAACTCCATCATTCGCTTCGCCTTTTGCGACCCACTGGCAGTCATTGCGCCAGCGTAATGACGACAATCATTCGCGATTACCCCAACCGGTAGACCGTTAAGACGCGCGAATCCGATGATTTGCCCCCGGCCGTACTTGGGTGCAAGTTCAAAAAATGATTGGTGATCCATCACCGCCTTGATGATTTTACGCATCTCAAAAGGCCGACGTAGGTCTTTTGGCACAACCGACAACAATGATTCTTCCGCGCGATCAACTGGGTCACTACAAGCTTCTCGGCTAGGAACATCCCAGACGTTCTGCGGTAAATAACCCAAAAACGTCCGCATGGCTTCAAAAGCTTCCTGCTCAGTATCGACCACCGCGTCCACCACACCACTTTTTTCATGAACTCGATATCCACCGAGCGCCTCTTTCGACAGCTCACGGCCCAATGCTCGCTCCACCAATGCCGGACCTGCGACCATCACCTGAGAGAGCTCTCGAACCATGACTGAGAAGTGCGAGGCAGCCAATCGTCCCGCCGGAAAGCCGGCCACAGGCCCTAGGGCCGCTGAAACAACAGGAACAACGCCCATCGTATCGGCAATAACTTTGAATCGGGGCTCTGAAAATACTGGAGAACCGACGGTTTTGGGTCCTGAGCCGCTTGAGGGCGCCACGCTGCCACCACCGCCTTCCAGCAAACGGACCAGCGGCACCTTATAATGCAGCGCGAGCTCTTCCGCATAGACGCTTTTACGCAGGCCAGAGGCATTAGGCGAACCACCCTTGAGTGTAAAATCCTCGCCACCCACCACCAGTCGCCGTCCGTTAACTTGACCAAACCCAACCACATAGTTCGCGGGACTGAAGGATTCAATGTCACCTTCATCATTCTTTTCCGCAAATCCGGCCCCTGGTCCCTGCTCAACAAAAGAATCCGGATCAAGAAGACAGTCAATTCGCTCACGAATGGTCAAACGTCCTTTCGCGTGCTGCCGAGCAATGCCTTCAACTCCACCCTGCTCCAAAGATCGATCCTTGCGCGCTTGAATCTCAGCGACTTCCTTCTCCCAAGACATAGTTTTCCTCTCATCAACCTCGAACAGACCACCGCGCTAACATCGCGCGAATTAAAGCAAAGCCATCAAACGACGAATTCTGACCCTTTTTGAGGGTTTGACGTAAGCATCGTTACGCCAAAAGTACTCAAATCGTTCGAATTAGGATCAAATCTAGCAAGACCTGGGAGAACATGCTATTTTTCGCCTACGAGTCAGGGTATTTCCGCGTTCGACCATCACAATAACGACACAGCCTCGGGGTTACTCGACCCCCTGATAGGCAAGGCTGTCATTTTAGAGGATCCACATTATGCTCATCGCCGTCCCTACTGAATCTCTTGCGAGTGAACGGCGCGTCGCGCTGATTCCCGACGCAGCCAAGAAACTGGTAAGAGCAGGCATTGATGTCTGTATCGAACGGGGCGCAGGTCTGCGCTCAGGGTTTGCGGACACTGACTATGAAGCAGTCGGCGCAACCCTATCCTCCGATGCTGACGAGCTGCTAGGCAAAGCGGATATGGTACTGCGTGTACGCAAACCCGACCTTGCCGACGTGGGCAAACTCAAGTCAGGGGCCATCCACATCAGCTATCTTGATCCTTACAATGAGACAGACTTGGTCGATGCCTTAGGCGCCGCCAATGTCACTGCCGTCAGTATGGAAATGATCCCAAGAACAACCCGGGCGCAGAAGATGGACGCTCTAAGCTCCCAAGCGAATCTCGCGGGTTATGTGATGGTGGTGCTAGCGGCACAACAGCTTGATCGTATTCTACCGATGATGATGACGCCAGCGGGGACGCTCAGTCCAGCGAGAGTCTTTGTCATTGGCGCTGGCGTTGCTGGCCTTCAAGCCATTGCAACTGCCAAGCGCCTGGGCGCAAGAGTAGAAGCCTTCGACACACGTGCGGTCGTTGCAGAGCAGGTGCAATCTCTGGGTGCAAAATTTGTAGAAATTGACTTGGGTGAAACAGGACAAACCAAAGACGGTTACGCCATGGCGCTGACCCCCGAGCAGTTGGAGTTGCAGCGTCTCGGGATGAAAGATGTTATCAGCCAAGCCGATATTGTCATTACCACCGCCCAGCTCTTTGGGCGACCTGCCCCCCGCATCGTTACAGCGGATATGGTCGCAGCGATGAAACCAGGTGGCGTTATTGTTGATATGGCAGTGGACTCCGGCGGGAATGTTGAAGGCTCAATTCCCGACCAAACTGTTGATATTGGAGGGGTCTCGATTATTGGCATGTCGAACTTACCTGCTCAGGTTTGCAAAGATGCCAGCCAAATGTATGCAGCAAATTTAGTGAACTTGGTCTCAGAGTATTGGGATGCCGAGGAAAAAACTTTCAACCTCAATATGGAAGATGACATTTTACAAGGTTGCGTGATTACCCACGGCGGGGCCTTGGTCAATGAGGCTATCAAATCGTTACGTGGCGAAGGAGCTTAGTATCATGGAAATTGTATTTCTCACTTTTATTCTTGTTCTATCAGTATTTCTAGGCTTTGAGCTCATCTCTAAGGTGCCAGCGACCCTACACACACCCTTAATGTCCGGCGCCAATGCGATATCGGGAATCACTCTGGCTGGGGCATTTCTTGCGGCCGGCACGACCAGCAATGAGATGGCTAGCTGGCTTGGAGGCGCGGCCGTGGCCTTCGCAACCGTCAACGTGGTGGGTGGATACCTCGTTACCGACCGCATGCTCAGCATGTTCAAAAGCAAGCGGAGCACACAATCATGAGCATCGATCTAATTGCAAACCTAGCTTACATTCTTGCCGCGGCGTTATTCATCTTTGGCCTAAAGATGTTGGGCTCTCCCGCGACGGCGAAGCGCGGCAACCTTTTATCATCGACCGCGATGTTGATCGCGGTGGTATCAGGATTAATCAGCGCTGACGTCGTCAGTTATGAAATCATAGTGGGCGGTATGTTGGTGGGCGGCGTCGTCGGCGCACTGGCGGCCCGCTTGGTCGCCATGACCAGCATGCCAGAGATGGTCGCCTTGTTTAACGGTTCAGGCGGTGCTTCTAGCCTGCTGGTTGGATGGGCTACGCTCTACCTTGGCACGAGCGATACCACCACCTTTACTGCGGCGACGATTGTGCTTGCCATCCTAATCGGTGGTTTAACCTTCACCGGTAGTCTCATTGCCTACGGCAAACTCAGCGAACGCATTAACAGCGCCGCGGTTGTTTTCCCGATGCAGCGATTCTTAAATGCTGCGATCTTGCTCGGCATTGTTACCTGTGCGGTGATGTTCTGCCTCGAGCCTTCGGCAACGTCCCCTTATCTTTACGCCTTGCTAGGCTTAGCGCTTGTGCTCGGTGTGATGGCGGTCATTCCAATCGGCGGTGCAGACATGCCGGTCGTCATTTCTTTGCTCAACAGCTACTCGGGCATCGCTGCCTGCGCAGCTGGGTTTGCAGTGGGCAACAATATCTTAATCGTGGCTGGTGCCCTTGTTGGGGCCTCTGGAATCATCCTGACCAACATCATGTGTAAGGCCATGAACCGCTCTCTCACAAATGTGCTGTTTAGCGGCTTTGGCGCTGTGAAGTCAGCCAAGGCGGTTGAAGGCGAGGTTAAACCTGTTTCTGTGGAAGATGCTTACTATATTCTTGAAGCGGCTTCGAACGTGTGCTTCGTGCCCGGGTATGGCATGGCTGTCGCGCAAGCCCAGCATGTTGTTAAGGAACTCGGAAAGATCCTCGAGGCGAACGGCTGCGAAGTCTCCTACGCCATTCATCCCGTGGCGGGACGAATGCCAGGTCACATGAACGTGCTCCTTGCAGAAGCTGACGTCCCCTACGAGCAACTCGTTGAAATGGACGATATCAACCCTCGCATTGAGAACGTCGATGTTGCAATCGTGATTGGCGCGAACGACGTTGTGAACCCGAGCGCACGAGAAGATTCGGACAGCCCTATCTACGGAATGCCGATTATCAACGTTGATCAAGCGCGCACTGTCTTTGTTCTTAAGCGCTCAATGGCCTCTGGCTTTTCGGGGGTCGATAATCCCCTGTTCTTTGGCGAAAACACACGGATGCTGTTTGGTGATGCTAAAGAAAGTATCTCTGGTGTCATTGGCGAATTTGGTTAATCGACCGTTGTGCGGCTCGGATTGAAGCAACTTTGGGATTGGCTGATGATCGACCCACCCATTTAGACCCTAGAAATCAAGGCCGCATTCAGCGTGTATCTCGCTCTGAATGCGGCCTGATACCGATAGCCAATGCCTCCCGTTTTTCTCTCATATCATCCAACACAAAGACTCAACTGATGCTCCAAACCACGTCTCAATGACTGCTGAGCTTCAGAGTGCTTGCGTCATTAACCGTCAAGTCCGGTCTCATGAGGTTATCTCCCTTTTTTGACAGCCGTCCTACTCTGACAGCACTTCGATCGTGACCAATGCCGCAGCAATAGGATATCCAAACGCCATCGTCACTGGCGAAAAACTTGAAATCGACGCGATCATTGCAGCCGCATCGACCAATTCAAGGCCACCTTCTACCGACTCCAACTGTTGTGAATTGAGTGTTCTCATTGAATCTCCTTTTTTATTGTAGGGTCTGTTTTTCGTGACAATCGAATCGCTCCACGAGGATTGATTCGAGTCACCCCAGGCATTATCCAATAAGGATCGTGTTCGCCCGTGAGCGCACCTCTCGAACTCAGGTAAGGCGCGGCGCGGGTTCCTGTCAGACGACGCCACAACAAACACCTCGAGGACGTAGGGCTCTCGGTCCGCCCCGTGGTACTCTTTCAGCAAACGACTCGGAGGCCCTTGTGACCGACTTCAAAGAAACCGAAACCGCAGCGCCGCTGGCGCTCGATCCAGATGCCCTTCAGCAACTGTTTGAAAAAGCTGAGCGGAGTGTCAATGAAGAGGGCCTGCCCTCTGTTCAGATTGCGCTCGCGTATCGCGGTGAAATCATCGCCTTTGAGACGTTTGGTGAGGCAACCCATGCGGCGCTTTACCCAATCTTTTCTGCCACTAAAGCAATGACCGCAGCCCTTACTTGGCTATCAATCCAGTCTGGAGATCTCGATATTGACCGACCCGTTAGCGATTGGATTCCAGAATTTGCCGACGGCGAAAAGTCCGCAGTCCGGGTTCACCACCTGCTGACGCACACCGGGGGTTTCCCCAACGCACCTTTTAAACCAACAGACTACTGGGATCCAGACAGGAAGCGAGCGCGCTTTAAACAATGGCGCCTCGATTGGCCCCCAGGGACAGCCTTTACCTACCATCCGAGTTCGAGCTTTTGGGTCTTGGCAGAGATCCTAGAGATCATTCACAAGCAAACATTCTCCTCAATGATCCAAGATCGCATTGCAGAACCCCTTTCGTTGACCGATTTATGGGTTGGATGCCCAGAGCATCAGCAGCACCGTATTGTGGACATCAGCTACGTCGGAGATGGCCCTTCGGAGGCTGACTACGCCGCGCGGAATCTGTCACCACCACCGATCACTGAAGTCACTGAAGAGGCCATCACACGGTTCAACACAGCTGAGACTCGGCAGGTCCCTATTCCAGGTGGCGGCGGTTATACCTCCGCGGCAACCCTTGCGCTCTTTTATCAGGGGCTGCTGGGATTCAATCAAAATTCAGGACACTTTTTAAAAACGCCGTGGCGGGAAGCCACCCTCTTAGAAGCCCGCAGAGTGCGAACCGAAGGTCTCAAAGACCCGTTCCTGGGTATCGATGTACTGCGCGGGTTAGGCATCGTTATCGCAGGTGAGACAAACCGTCACCTGCGAGGCTTTGGCCATCTCAATAGTCCTGAAGCTTTCGGACACAACGGCGCTGGTGGACAAATTGCCTGGGCCGACCCGGAGACCGGCATTAGCTTTGCCTATTTGACCAACGGCCACGATCGCAACCCCTTCCGACAAGGCAGTCGCGGTGTGAGTCTTTCCAATAAGGCAGCCGTCTGTCTGAAATAATGATCAATCAATCCAGTCACCCTGCGGTCAATTTCGCGGATCTTCGGTCCAGGGCGTGCCCCCCTTATTCCACGGGTCCGAATTGCGTTCATTTAAAGCTGCCGCCGCGAACTTCTTCATCATTGATCGGTTAGCAGGGTCCTCGAGCGGATGGAAACATTAACGCCGCAGAGGTCAACGGGCGCTGCGTCCTGTAGCGTTTTATTCGGGCTCGAATTTAAAGCACATAGCTCAAATGCAATAATCCCCCTCCCAGGCGATTCTGCGGGTGGCTCAAATCGAACCTCCCCTCCGTCACTCATCCGAAGGATATATCCGTGTCTCGACCGTTCCGCGGTTGTGCCTAATAAATCTGCCCACAACTTTGCCACTTGATCCGGGGTCTCGACCTCGAGGGTTACGCTCAGCAAATCCCCGGTTGCCCGTGCCCGCCGGTCTTGCCATCCTGGTCCCGCCCATACCCAGTCATCAACTGGCCGCATTTCATCAAAGGAAACGATGGCACCCCCCATATCCTTGGGATGAACGTGAAAGGCAGAGACTTCCGGCCGCTCCGTCTCCCAAATTTTTCGTAGACCGCGGCTTAAGACCCGCTCGTTAACAGGCTTTAGGTCTTCGACTTGAAAGAGCAGCATATAGCCGCAATCGCCGCCCCGTCGCGTCAGCATTCTACCCGCGGCCGTCTCCTCTTGAAACGGCGCCACAACTTCAACAAACGAGTTGCCCGTTGGAACAACGATATTTTTGAGGCCGAATTCTTCAACGCCGACATCCGAATAGGCCGTGTCAAAGTCCAACACAGGTTTCAACCGATGCTCTGCTTCAGAAAGATTTGCTGCTACCATAGCCACTTGTCTTAACCACATATGTAGAGACCTTTAACTTTAGCTTGAGTATACAAATCAAGCGCCAAAATTTCGCGCCGCTTTTAACGCTTTGGAGAGACCCACAATGAATCCCATGAAAAACTTAAATCACCTAACGCTAATTTTGGGACTTGTTGTTGCCACGGCAAGCAGCGCTGAGCCTCAAAGCACATCCGAGAAAATCCAAGCGGCTCTAGATCATGAGCGACGTTCGGAGCAGGAGTCGGCGCGGGACAGGAACCGAAAACCTCTCGAAACACTAGAGTTTTTTAGACTTAGAGATGATATGACCGTACTGGAAATCATGCCCGGTGGAGGATGGTATACGCATATTTTGGGGCCCGTCTTGGCCGAAAACGGACAACTCATCCTCGCCATCGGTGCCGAGCGTACGGGTGAGAGAGTCAAAGACCTGCCCGGATTCGAATCTACCACCGTCATCCCCTTCGATCGCTCAAACTTCTCTAGGGCGCCCGGTAATCGAATGATGGACCTTCCAGAATTTAGCTTGGGACTCACGAAAGTCGACCTTGCCCTAACATTTCGAAACCTTCACAACTTCACCCCTGAGGGTCGCCAAAGCATCAACAAAGCTGTGTTCGACTCTCTAAAGAAAGGCGGCTATTACGGGGTCGTCGATCATACACGACGCCATATGCAAGGCCACTCCACAGAGGTTTGGCGCCGAATGGATCCGGTATTGGCCATCCAAGAAATTCAGGCCATCGGTTTTGAATTAGTAGACCACTCAACCCTGCATTACCGCCCAGATGACGAATTACGGTATGAGGTTGGTAGAAAGTCAGTCACCGGTAATACCGATCGCTTTACCCTGCTTTTCGTTAAACCCTAGGACGTCAAGCTCCTTGTGGCGACAGCGGCCCAAAAAAAAGCCGGAGATAACTCCGGCTTTTTTTATCACTGACCATTAGTAGCCTTGCAAAACACCGTAACGGTCACGATGAAAAGCACTATTGCCTAATGCGTGCTCACAGACTCTGGAGCGCTTCATAAAAAACCCTATCTCATACTCATCAGTCATGCCGATACCGCCATGCATCTGCACGCCCTCACTACTCACTAAATGATACGTGTCATTGAGGCGGGTTTTCGCCAAACTCGCGAGCTCCGGGACTTCTTCGCTGTCCTCATCTAGGGCCGCCAACGCTTCGAGCACAACAGACTTAGAGAGCTCAACCTCACAAAACATTTGCGCTGCGCGATGTTTCAAACCTTGGAAAGATCCGATGGGCACACCGAATTGCTCACGCACTTTAAGATACTCAACGGTCCGCTCGAAACATTCCTGAACACCTCCGAGCATTTCAGCCGCGAGCAATATACGCCCGATGTCGAGAGCCTTGTCCAGGATCTGAGCGCCCTGTCCTTCTTCACCTAACAAAACCCCCTCAGCGCCACTGAACTCGATATTCGCAGCATTGCGAGAATCCGCCATGATTGTCCGTGTGACATTGACACCCGCGGCTTCGCGATCAATCAGAACCAAGGTCAATCCATCCTTATCCCCTGCTTCGCCACTCGATCGTGCGACGACAACAAGTTTGTCAGCAATATGACCATCTAATACAAACTTTTTACTCCCGGTGACCGCGATGCCCGAGGCTGTTTTCTCCGCAGTTGCCGAGCTTCCATAAGGGCTGTGATGGGGAGACTCCTCAAGTGCGAGGGCGAGGAGCATTTCGCCACCAGCGACCTGTGGCAAGATTGAACGCTTCTGTTCATCGTCACCGCCCAAAACAACACAGCTTGCTCCAAGTCCAACCGTCGCAATCAGGGGCGAAGCCGCTAAAGTACGTCCGCACTCTTCGAGCACAACCCCCATACCCGTGAAACCGAAACCTAGACCGCCGTATTCTTCAGGAATGCAAATGCCCGCCCATCCAAGGTCCACCATCTGACGCCAGGTGGCGTCATCAAACCCTAAAGAATTTTGCTCGTCTCTTAATTTTCGTAATTGGGTGATCGGTGTGTTATTCGTGCAAAAATCTTTTGCAGCGTCTTTGAGCATGTTTTGCTCTTCATTTAGCACGAGTGCCATAGTTCGTCTCCTCTAAAAACTATCTATAAACCGTATATCTGTTTTTCTACCGTAAATATTGATTAAGCTGTCAATGTTTGCTTATCGCGATCTCGCAAGGCTTTCGTCTGTAGGACGCACTTTATTGATGCGCGCTTTCTGAATCAACGCTTTAGCTGCACCGCAATACTGTTTGCTTGGGCTTCCTGATGCCACGGCTGATGATCGCTAACGGTGACGGCACCACCCTTTTTTTAACAGCGGCGCCTTGTCCTACCTATTTTTTAACAGTCGTTTTTAACAGTCGTTTCTAACAGTCGTCTCTGATCGGCTTTCTTCCCCTGAGACTTGAACCCTAAAAACCGGCTTAGGGCACGTTGGTCTTTACCTCAGTCTAAATTAGCACTTCCTCTTCTGGGCCGCCTTCCAAACGAGCTCCATTACACAGTGTCCGCTGGCAGATGTCCAATTTTTCTGGCCTCCGCGGTTGGGTTCAAGGCATGCTTTTAATCGGGTAACCCAAGGACTCGCTTTGCGATAATATTGAGTTGCACCTCTGAGCTTCCCCCTGCAATCGTACTCGCCTTCGACCGTAGCCAAGTGCGCGTTGTCGCGAGTTCATCGGCATCGAAGCTGTCCCCGGACCATCCAAGCCCTTGATGCCCTATCATTTCAAGCTGAAGCTCCATTCGGTCATTGCCCTGCTCAGAACCATAATACTTAAACAATGACGTCAGGAACGTCGGCGTCCCTCCGGACTGACTTTCCTCAAAGGACCGTCTCTGGGTCAAAGAAAATGCTTTGTGATTCATCTCGTTGTTCAAAATGCGCCGCCTCAGTGAACCCGTCGGATCCTGGGTCACCGCATCGATGCTATTTTGATAGATCGACGACAGCGTCCCAAAATGGTCATAACGACCCCGGCGACCACCGCCGCTGAGCCCGGAAATTGAGCTCCGTTCGTGTTGTAGCAACCGTTTTCCGACCGTCCACCCTCGGTTCAGCTGTCCAACAAGATTCTTTTTTTCACAGCGAGCCTGGTCAAAAAATGTTTCACAGAAAGGAGAATTACCGCTGATCAACTGGATGGGTCGGACCGAGACACCAGGCTGATCCATATCAATTAAAACAAAACTGATCCCATCATGCTTTGAGGCGGTGAAGTCAGTCCGAACCAGCGTAAAGATCCAATCCGCGAACTGCGCCCCTGAAGTCCATATTTTTTGCCCGCTCACTTCAAAGTGATCGCCTTGATCGTCGCACCGGGTTTGCAAACTGGCCAAATCGGACCCGGCACCGGGCTCACTGTAACCCTGACACCACCGTATTTCGCCACTGATGATTTTCGGGAGATGCTCGAGCTTTTGATCCTCAGTGCCGTAATCCAAAAGAGTCGGACCAATCATCGAAAAGCCCATGCCTGTAATCGGCGCCCGCGCGTTGATTTTCTGCAATTCGTCTTGAAGTATCTGGTGCTGTTCTTTATCGAGGCCACCGCCTCCATACTCCTTTGGCCAGGTTGGCGCCGTCCACCCTTTTCCAGCCATGGCATCAAGCCATGCTTTAGCGGCTGGGTCGTCAAAGGTTTGCCGCTTTCCCCCGCCTATGATCTTATCCTCGGTAACAGGGCCTCGCATCGACTCTGGACAATGATCCGCCAGCCAATCCCGTACTTCAGCTCTAAATTGTTCAGACATCACAATCCCCTTGTACTTAACCTCAAACTAGCAAAAGCAGCCCTAGACTGCAAAACTCAACAACTTGCCAGCCCGCCAATTACGATAGACTTTAAAAAAGGGGATTCATCATGCGATTCATCATTTACGGCGCCGGCGCCATCGGCGGAACCATTGGCGCCCGATTACAGCTGGCTGGCTTTGAGGTGGTTTTGATCGCCAGGGGCGCCCACGCCGAAGCCCTGAAGGAAAATGGCATGCGCTACATCTCTCCAGACGAAAACCTGTCATTACCCGTCGCCTGTGTGACAACACCAGAGGCCATCGACTATCAACCCGAAGACATTGTGATACTTACAGTGAAGTCCCAAGACTCATGGCAAGCACTCAACGAGCTGGCGTTAGTCGCGCCCACTGCCCTACCCATTTTCTGCGCTCAAAATGGGGTCAGCAACGAGGCACTCGCGCATCGTTTTTTTAGAAATGTCTATGCCATGCTCGTCCTCTGTCCTGCTACCCACCTGACCCCAGGTGAAATCATTCATAGCGCCGCTGCGCCGGGAGGGTTGTTTAGTACAGGTCGGTATCCATCAGGAATCGATGGGGTTGCGATTGCGGTGTCAGCAGCAATGACCCGGGCCGGATTCGTATCTGAACCCGATGATCGAGTCATGCGGCTAAAATACGCCAAACTTCTTGCCAATCTCGGCAATCCTCTTGAGCTCATCTTGACCAATGACCAAAGTAGCAGGCAAATCATGCGGAGGCTCAAAAAAGAGGCCCTCGTTTGTTATGAAGCTGCCGGCATTGAGTGCACAGCACCCGACGTGATGCGGCAACAGTTTGGTTTGGTAAAACAAGTCAGCATTCCCGGTGCACCCAGAGGAGGCAGTTCGACCTGGCAAAGTGTCGCGAGAGGTCATAGCGACATTGAGACCGCTTTCCTAAACGGAGAGATTTGCCGTCTCGGTCGCTCTCTGGAGATCGAGACTCCTGCAAATGCGATGGTGCTTGAGCTTGCACTCAAAGCCTCGAAGGCGCCAGACACTTTCATGAAAATGAGCGAGCAAACGCTCGTCGAGCACACACAACCAGCGGACAACCCTTGAAGCCTGCTGTCAAAACCGATGCCGGATGATATCCTCCCTTGAAATAAAGGACCCCTAAAAGTCTTGAAGTTGACCCCTCAACATCAATGTTGCCGCCCGAATCGCTTGCTCCAAACCTTCATGCTCCGCTCGACTTTTGCCCACAATGTCATAGGCTGTGCCGTGATCCACCGAGGTGCGAACAAAGGGAATCCCTAACGTTGCGGTCACACTACCCGAGAAATTATGAACCTTAATGGGGATATGACCTTGATCATGGAAAAGCGCGAGGACCGCATCAAACTCACCGTCGATTGCGCGATTAAACACTGAATCCGCAGGAAAAGGTCCACGAACATCCAGTCCACGGGCTTGAAGCGTCTCAATAGCCGGACCGATCTCCTCGATTTCCTCACGACCCAGCATCCCAGCCTCACCCCCATGCGGATTCAGCGCCGCAACCGCGATCACCGGATTGATACAACCCCAACGTTGCAGATGTTCATGGGTTAGCGTCAGCTTATCGATCAGAATTGGCCTGCGGACATAAGCGACCGCATCGAACAAAGAGAGGTGCGTCGAAAGATGAGCGACTTTCAGGCCTGGGGTCATGAGCAGCGTGGCCGTAAGCGGGGCATTGGTCAACCGAGCGAGAATTTCTTGATGGCCAATATCGTTATGAAAGCCAGCCATCTGGACCGCCACTTTATTGATGGGACAGGTCACAATGCCGTCGATCTTTCCTTCCATCGCATCAGTCACCGCCCGTTCAAAATAAGAAACTGACGCTCCGCCACCCAGGGCTGAGGGTTCGCCGCGAACCAAACCCGCTATGGAACCAAAGGGGTCCAGCAAATGAACGCCCGGTTGATCTGTCACCGATTCGATCTCGCCCACAACATGGACTTCGAAACCGCAGCCAGCCTCCTCCATAGCAACCTGCAGCGCGGCCTCAGAGCCAATGACAAAGACCCGAGCCTGATCTTGCACAACGCCCGAAGCAAGCGCTTTGACCAGGACTTCGGGTCCTATTCCTGCGGGATCTCCCATCGTGATCGCAAGTAGAGGTTTCATCATGCAGATAGTTTCCGAATGTGCTGTGCAATCAACGATGGCTTCTGCATCGGAATGAAGTGCGTCAACTCCGGATAATGATAGTCCTCACCAGCGGGTAAAAAGTCTGCCAAACCCGGCCAAGTCGGAGATGAACTAAAATCCATTTCTTGACGAGATTCGTCGCGTGCTTTGGCGCGCAACACCCGGGTCGGGATCATCACCCCTGCAATTTCTGGGAGAATATTTCTACCGGTACTCCCCATATAGATCTCGGCTTCTACTAACGGCGGGCAAGCTAAAACCCAACCCGCCCCCTCTGGATTAGGCAACAATCCATACTGACAATAATCCTTCAGCACAGAGTCCAGCCAAGCGCCATAAGACCCTCGCCCCTGAAAATTCTCAATCATCGCCGCGACAGACTCAAAATAGTTCTTTCGGCGTGCCACTGGGTGTTGGCCCGCATCATCAAGCCAATCAGCATGTACCGATTCATTTGAAGCATAAATTTCAGGAGACATAATGACCGGGTCAACCAGCACAAGGCCTGAAAGCCGGTCCCGGGTTCTCGCCGCTGCGACAGCAACGGCGTGCCCGCCCATCGAGTGCCCGACACCAATCAGTTCCGAAAGCGCGAGATGATCAATAAAGGCTGTGAGGTCATCACCAAAAGACTGCCAATTAAAGGGGCCCTGTTTCTCGCTGCGGCCATGCCCGCGCATATCGATGGAAATTACGTGTCGATCCGGTAATTCGGCAACGACTTGATCCCAACACCGCGCATGAAAGCCCGTGGCATGGACCAATAAAATCGAAGCCAGGTTCGGGGAGGCCGAGCCCCATTCAAACCAACATAAATCAACGTTATTGATTCGCCTGTAATATTCTTTTGGTTGGTTAACCATCCCTTGACCTCTAACGCTTCACTGCTTTCATTAAATCGATCGCACGGCAGTGCCATGCTTGGCGCTTCCCATTGATCTGCCATTGGGTTTTATGCACTTTATCAGCTGGCAGCTTGCCGCCAACGAAAAAGCGCCAAAATCACGAACATACTGATCGATACAACCCAAAGACTGATTTCCCCTCCAATCACCACTGACAAACTGCCGAGGATCAGACCCCCGAGCGGCATCCCGCCCATGTTTGCTAGGGAGAAGATTGCCAAAATGCGGGATCGAAACGCTTCAGGAGCGGCCTCTTGGATTAACGTCCGGGCCATACTCATCGCCACTGCGCCGCAGCCTCCCCAAGCCACTAAGATCCACAAAAAATAATTAAAACTCGAAACACTGGCGCCCGCAATCAAGCAAAAACCGCCACCCAAAAGCCCGCACTGCAAGCCAAACAAGGGGTTTTTTAATCCGCCCACCTTCACAAGCGATCCCGTCACAAAGACCGTACCTGCCACGAAGGCCATGAAGCACTGTGCGATTTCACTGGCACCCCCGCCATAAACGTCGCGAGTAATGATCGGCACCAACACCATGTATGCTCCCCCATACAAAAGGCTCATTGAAAAGACTAGAAACATTACAGGCAACATGGCGGAGGATTGTCTTACCCAGATCAAGCTGCGCCGGATAGCGATCAATCCGCTGTCGGTTGAAAACCGCTGGGACTGAATCCCATCAGCATCCGAGGGTTGATTCGTCGACTGCAAGTTCAACAGAAATGCCGCGCAGGCTACGCCAAATGCCATTAAAGCTGAATGCACCAAAAGCAGCATCGTGGGACCCACAGTCTCTGCCGCTCCGCCCAACATAAAGCCAACGAACTGACCGCCAAACGTCAGTCCCATCGAGATGGTGACGCCCTTTTGGAGGTCGTCACTCGCGATTTGATTTAACATACCGTCTCGCGCCGGCTGGACAAATGCGGTAACTGTACCAATCGCTAGCGCGTACATGAGTAGCGCCACATAACTGAGCTGGTCGGTAAATATAGCAAAAGCCAATCCAAGTGCTGGCAATACCGCGACCCCGTGACAAATCATCAAAATCTTGGCGCGGTTAAATCGATCCGCTAACAGTCCACCCAACAAAATCAAGAATATTGCAGGCAATTGCAGACAAAACTGTGCAAACCCCAGCCGCGCGCCAGAACCTTCCATTTCGACAACGACCAACCATGGAAACAGCACCGTTTGAATGCCCAGCGGCGCAACAAAGCAAAACAAGCAGGTCATGTACCAAAAGTAGTTGCTTTGCTGATTCACACGATCTGCACCCTAAATGACCAACCTACCTAAACAGGCAACCCCCCGATGCGGGGCCCAACCGTTTCTAATTCGAAACCTTTGTCGCAACACCGCTCACAAAATGCCTCTCAAAAAACACTTCTCACAAACCACCGTTATCAAAATACCGTCATCAACACTGTTCTATCGCCGCATCAGCCCCGGGGCCCTGCTTTTATCATTGGCAATAGCTCGCCCGTGTTCTCACGTTCTTTAGACCCGTGTTCTCACGTTCTTTAGATTAGAAGGAGAAAACAGCCGAACACCCAAGTCGATAACATCGCCCCTGTAAACGGATAATCCACACCGTAGGCAAAAATCTCTAAATTTTGCGGGGTAACCCTCGTCTTTTTAAACCCCGAAAGTCCATTAGGCATTAATCCGTCGCAAACAAGGACAACTCAATGTCCTTGAAAGCCTTAAACTCGATTGCATTGCCCGATGGATCACGTAAAAACATGATCGATTGCTCACCGGGCTCTCCTAAAAACCGCGTCGTCGGCTCGATCACAAATTCAACACCCTGAGCTAGCAAACGATCCCGAAGCGTTGCAAATGCAGACTGGGTCAGTACTACTCCAAAGTGAGGTATCGGCACCGCATCACCATCAACAGGATTCTCGAAACTCTGCGCGACATTAGCGACTTTATGGCAAACCACTTGATGACCCATGAAGTTAAAATCAATCCAATCTTGGCCCCGCCGACCCACCGGGCAACCCATGACCTCTCGGTAGAAGCGCTCCGCCGCTTCTAAATCATGGACTCCAATGGCCAAATGAAATGGTGTCAACATAACCCTTTAACCCGTTAAGCTGCGGTAGACCTTAGAGAGTTCTTGAGGCAGCTGGTCAACATCTTGAATCACCATGTACTGACGATCAGGGCACATCGTACGAAGGTAATCGTGTCCAGAGGGATCGACTGTCAAGCAGAAGGACTGTACCCCTTGCTGCTTCGCTTCAACTAAGGCCTTCATCGTATCATGGATACCGTACTGACGGTCGTTCCGATGCTCCCCATAATCATGATCTTGGGGGTAGCCATCACTGATTATAATTAGCGCTTTAATTCGAGCTTCTGTCTCGACGAGCTGCATCGCCGCGTGGCGAATTGCCGGCCCCATCCGAGTACTTCGGCACGCTTTCATGCCGCCTATCTTGGCTTTAGCTTTTTCGTTCAAAGGATCCGAGAATTGTTTGCACACCGTGTACTCAACCTGATCTCGCCCATACCCGCTAAAACCACAAACTGCATAATGATCACCCAGAGCCTCGAGGGCTTGACTCATTTGAATGACTGCATGTTTTTCGAGGTCTATGATTTTTTCTCCCTCAGGCGGCGCAGCCAGGGGCTCATCGGACCAGTCGAAGTCGTGATAGACCGGCTCGACGGGGGGCGGCGCATTGGGATCAGGCAGCCGATCATCCGTTGACGCACTCATATCGATCAAGAACAGTGCCGCCACATCACGACCCTGCCTGTGGCGTTCGACATAGATGTTTTCCGAGGGTGTGAAGCCTGCTCGACGATCAATCACCGCATCGATCGCACGTTCTAGATCTAGGTCTTCTCCATCGCGCACCCCTCTTACCTTCACAAGCAACTCAGGCTTGAGACGACTCAACTGGCGACGGACTTGTTTTTGTAGTGCAGCATGATCCGAAACAGAGCGACGATAGTAGTCCGCATCCTCATCAGAATCTCGGATCTCGAACAAACGGCACCAGCGACGCCTGTAGTCTTGGATTTGATAATCCCACTCGTCATAGTAATAGCTTCTCGCAGTTGCCGGCTCCATAGGCGGGGGAAGCGGCGCTTTGAGCCCTCCCTTCGACTGAGGATCCTGATCAGTCTCAGAGATTGAGTCCGGCGCTTCGTCTAACTCCGTCATCATCATCGATTGATCTGAGTCAACGTCCCCCGCATGAAGTTCTTCAATGTCCAGTCCCTCGGGGTTGACCTTCAGGGAGATTCCTTCGGCATCCTCGTTAAGCACTTCACTGACTTCGACATCGAGCTCTATCGGAGACCACTGGGGCAACGCCTGATCAAGGTCCAAAGCAACTCGATACGCAACCCTATTCGGTGCCCAAGAACCTTCTAGGGAGATCGAGCCCAATATGCTTATAACCTGTTCAACAGCATCCAGCGTATTTTTAACCTGAACCCCTGGAGAACGCAGCCCACTCATCGCGCTTTCTAGCCTTTCGAAAACAGCCCGATCTCCGTCTAGTTCTGATTGCCAACGACCATCGAGCCCGATCAGAAGCACCTGTTGCAGGGGGGGAAGCCCCTCGGGGTTTTGACGGCGTAGGGTTCGACTCGCTGACCGCTTGACTTCACTAAAACTGACTCGAGTACCCGGTAGCGCGTGCGACCAGCACCAATCAATTCGTGCGGCTTCCAAGGTTAAAAACAGTGATTGCGCAAGCTCCGGACGATTCGAGGCGCG
>Ga0209631_10002216_pt1 | contig 23506 bp, 24 predicted proteins | sample COG_08_FD_184752 | JGI IMG/M metagenome (GOLD analysis project Ga0209631, IMG submission 184752) | Pelagic Microbial community sample from North Sea - COGITO 998_met_08 (SPAdes) (version 2) | ecosystem: Environmental > Aquatic > Marine > Neritic zone/Coastal water | place: Helgoland, sampling... | reverse complement strand
CACCTCAATTAGGTGGTAATCTTGATATGAATGGTGCAGATATTGTAACTACTTCTAATGCAACTATTGACCTAGCACCTAATGGTACAGGAACAGTTGTTGTAAGAGGTAATACAAATTCTGGAAGAATAGTATATAATTGTGAGTCTAATTCACATGGTCAAACTCTTGCTTCTCAACCTCACTCGGCTGCTGTTACAAATACTATGTTATTACCAGCTGGTGCTAATTCAACTTTAGTATCTTTAGTTTCAACAGATACACTTACAAATAAAACTTTAACATCTCCTAAAATAAATGAAGATGTAGCAGTAACGTCTACTGCAACAGAATTAAATATTTTAGATGGAGCAACTGTAGTTGTTGGAGAAATAAATGCTTTAGATTTAGGAGCAACAGCTATTGGAACTGCTATAGCAAGTAAAGCTGTAATTTTAGATGCTAATAAAGATTACACTGGATTTAGAAATATTACTTTATCTGGAGAATTAGATGCAGGATCTTTAGATGTATCTGGAAATGCAGATATAGATGGTACTTTAGAAACAGATGCTTTATCTATAAATGGAACAACAGTTACATCAACAGCAGCAGAACTTAATTTACTTGATGGTGTTTCTGGATTAGTACAAGCAGATTTAACAAAATTAGCAGCTGTAGATTCTACAGCAGCAGAACTTAATATTGTAGATGGTGGAACATCTGCAACAGGTACAACTTTAGTAGATGCTGATAGATTAGTAGCAAATGATGCTGGAACTATGGTCCAAGTAGCTATGTCAGATGTTAAAACATATCTAAGTAGTGCAGGATTTAGTACTGATGATCCAACAGCTCTTGCAATTGCTTTAGGATAATATATAAAAGAAAAATAGGAGAAAAAAAATGGCAAATACGTTTAAAGTAGTAAATTTTGCAGCAGAACCCGCATCAGCAGGTACCGCTTACAAAATGTATACGGTTGCTGGTTCGACTACTACAGTGGTGTTAGGTTTAGTTCTTACTAACCTTAATACAACTTCAGTCACAGCAGAAGTAGAATTACATAGTGATACAGGAAGTCGTGGTGGAGCTAATGATGTAACTAATGGTATATCTTTTTTAGTGAAAGACGTAAACATTCCAGCAGGAAGTTCTTTGGAGGTCTTAACGGGTGGTAAGGTAGTTTTAGAAGCAACAGATGAACTTAAGATAGATTGTTCCGTTGCAGATAAACTTTCTGGCACGTTGAGCATTATGGAGATAACGTAAGATGGCCTATATTGGGAACCAACCTACAGACAACTTCGTTACTTTTGCTACACAAAATTTTTCTACGTCAGCAACATCTTCTTATACTCTTACTCATGCAGTAAGTAACGAGAGTGAGATTGCATTATTTATAAATAACGTTAGACAACACCCTGGGTCCGGTAAAGCATACACTGCAACAGGGACAGCATTAACATTATCAGAAAACACAGCATCGACAGATGTTATGTATTGTATTTTTTTAGCTAGAGCTATTCAATCAACAGTGCCATCAACTAATAGTATTACACCTGCTATGTTAGGCACAACAGCGGTTACAGCGTTGACTGCAGGCACAGGAATTACAACTGGAACAGGAACAGTTTATAGATCAGATGTTCAAAAATTAGGAAACATTTTTCATACAAGAATTTTAATTGACCTTACCGGTTTAGCTAGTTCTGGTAGTGGAGACATTATTGGAAAAGCTGCAACAGCTAATTCACACATAGGTCAGATAACTGCAGCAATTAATGGAACAGTTTTAAGTGGTAAAATAACTTGTATGGAAGCACCTGCAGGTGGAGACCCTGATATTAATTTATGGTATGCAGATGAAGCAACAGGAACAGAAGATGCAGCTATTACAGGACTTACTAACCAAGTTCAAATGTGTGATAGCGGTGATCTAGCATTAGGTTCAATGATATCAATACCAACACCACCAGCAGCAGATAAATATTTGTACATGGTTACTGGTGCAGCAACCGATGCCAACTACACAGCAGGAAAAATATTAATAGAATTTTTTGGCTACGAATAGGAGTAATAGCATATGGCTCTTTCTAAAGCAGATTTTAATAACATAAACGTTACACCCGTAGCTAGTAAAAAACTTAAATGGAATGCTAGTGCCAATGGTTTTGAAACAGGAGATGTTGGTGGTAGTATGGTTTTATTGTCTACACAGACTGCATCTGGTTCAGCCAACTTATCTTTTACATCTGGTATAGATTCTACATATAAAGAATATATTTTTAAATTTATAAATATTCATCCAGCAAGTGCATCAAAATTTCAATTTAATGTGAGTATTGATGGTGGATCAAATTATAATGTTACAAAAACTACTACATCTTTTGGTGCTTACCATACAGAAGCAGATGATTCGACATCATTGAGTTATAAAACAGCACATGATTTAGCACAAGGAACAGGTTATCAAATTCTTTCAGTTCATGGAGATGTTGGTACAGATAATGATATGTGTTTTAGTGGAACACTAAATTTATTTTCGCCATCATCAACTACATTTGTTAAACATTTTATATCAACTTGTACTTTTACGGATAATGGTCCAACATCAACAAACACATTTGTTGCAGGATATGCAAATACTACATCAGCTGTAGATGCAATTAATTTTCAAATGGCATCTGGCAACATTGATGCAGGTGTAATAAAAATGTATGGAGTAGTGTAATGGCAATATCTAAATTTAATTATAATAGTTTTAACGTGACACCTGTTGCAGGTGCAGCGTTAGCATTTGATGCGGACGCAGATGGTTTTTCAACAGCTACCTCTACAGCTATAACCCTTATTAAAACTTTAACTGCATCAAGTTCTGCTACTTTAGATTTTTTAAATGGTTCGTCAGATGTTGTATTTGATGACACTTATCCTTTATATGTTTTTAAATTTATAGATATACACCCAGCTACTAATGAAGCTTTTTTTTCATTTCAAACAGATACTGGAACTAATACATCTTATAATCAAACTGTTACTTCAACAGCTTTTGATGCTTATCACAATGAAGGAGGCACAGCAACAGATTTACTTTATAGAACTGGTAATGATTCAAATCAAGCATCAGGTTTTCAAAGAATCACATCAAGCGGTGGAAGTGATAATGATCAAACTTTTGCTGGAATAATACATTTATTTAATCCATCATCATCTACTTTCGTAAAACAGTTTTTATGTAGATCTCATACATATACTCATGACAATAACAGTACACCTAGTCATTATGCTGGATATTTTAACACAACAACAGCATTAACAAGAGTTCGATTTAAAATGTCATCTGGAAATATAGATGCTGGTACAATAAAACTTTATGGAATTAAGGATAGTTAATGGCAATATCTAAATTAAATTTTAATAGTCTAAATGTAACTCCATCTGCAAATTCAGCAATTGGTTTTGATTCAGGAGCCGATGACCTTGAGACAGGTGCAGGTGGTGGATCTATGGCTTTTATTAAAAAATTAACTGCTTCATCTTCTGGTACATTATCTTTTGTTAATGGAGCATCGGATGTTGTTTTAAATTCTACTTATAAAGAATATGTGTTTGTTTGTAATAATATTCACCCATCTGCTGTTGCAAATTTTTCATTTCAAGGTTCATCAGACACTGGTTCAAATTATGGAGTTGCTATTACATCAACACATTTTCAAGCAAAAATAGATGAAACCAACGCTACAAGTCAAGGTTTTACGTATGAATCTGGTAGAGATTTAGCACAAGGTACTGGTTTTCAAATATTAACTGAATCACAAAATACAGCTAATGATGAGCATTGTAGTGGTATTATACATTTATTCAATCCAGCTTCGACTACTTTTGTTAAACATTTTATTACAACGTTTCAAAGTATTTCTGACAATCCATCATCAAGTAATAACTATTGTGCTGGTTACTTTAATACAACATCAGTAATAGATGCTATTCAATTTAAATTTGCAAGTGGTAACATAGACTCTGGAACTATAACCTTGTATGGAATCATTTAATATGGTAAATAAACTAAAAGGAGTAATATAACATGGCCTATATTGGCGTTCAACCTACACTCGGTAATTTTCAAGCTTGTGATGCGATAACGACAAGTGCTACAGATACATTTAATTTATTAGTTGGTGGTGTAGCTATTAGCCCGGTTTCGGCCCAACACTGTTTGGTATCTTTAAATGGTGTATTGCAAGCTCCTATATCATCTTACACTATTGTTGGTAGTACGATTGTATTTGCCGCAGCATTGACAACGGATGATGCCATAGATTTTATAACTGTAATGGGTGACACTTTAGACCTCGGTGTACCAAGCGATGGAACTGTATCAGAACCAAAACTTGCAGCTAATACTGGTGGTATTGTAGATTGGCAAGCAGTAGTTACTGGTGCAACGACAATGGTTGCAGGTCGAGGATATTTTGTAAATACAACTAGTTCTGCATTTACAATGACATTACCCGCATCAGCAGTTCGAGGTGACGAAGTTCACATAATAGATTACGCTGCAACAGCAGATACAAACAATATTACTGTTGGCAGAAACTCACACAAGATTCAAGGAGCATCGGCTGATTTAACAGTTGCAACAGAAAGAGCAGCTTTTACTCTTGTGTACGTTGACTCTACGCAAGGTTGGCTGTTAAAGGAGAAGTAAGATGGCTAATTATAATGCTATCAAATACAACGGGTTTAGTAAAGGTTCTCTCGTTTTAATCAAAACATTAACTGCATCAAGTTCTGCTAATTTATCTTTTGTTAATGGTGCATCAGATGTTGTTTTAGATTCTACTTACAAAGAGTATATATTTATTTTTAATGATATTCACCCAGCAACAGATAATGTAAAATTTCAAGTTAATTTTAGAGATGGTGGAACTGATTATGATGCTAGTAAAACAACAACTCATTTTAGATCACTTCATTATGAAGATGATACCGCAGCTGAAATAACCTATTTAACAGCAACAGATTTAGCAAATGGCACAGGATCTCAGTCTATTGCTCAAAATATTGGAAATGATAACGATCAAAGTGCTGGTGGTTATTTACATTTATTTAATCCATCATCTACAACATTTGTTAAACATTTTTTATCAAGAATAAATTGCAATGGTAATGCAAATTATTCACAAGAAATTTTTGCATCTGGATATTGTAATACAACAACTGCAATAGATGGTGTACAATTTTCAATGACTTCAGGCAACATAGATGCTGGAACCATACAACTATTTGGAGTATCATAATGGCAACATATCAAAATTCTAGATACAACATAGCTTTACCATCAGGATCAGGTGGTGCGTTAGTTCATATTAAAACTTTAACAGCTAGTTCATCCGCTACTTTATCTTTTGTAGATGGATCTAGTGATGTAGTATTAGATAATACTTACAGAACATATATTTTTAAATTTATTAATGTGCACCCAGCTACTAATTCAGTATATTTAAAAGCGGGTTTTAGAGACGGAAGCACCGCTTATGATGCTACTAAAACTACTTCAAGTTTTGTTGCAAGACATGATGAAGCTGATACTGCAACAAGTTTAGCTTATACGTCTGCAGATGATTTAGCACAATCGACATCTGCACAAATTATTACAGGATTAATTGGTAATGGTAATGATGAAACTGCAAGTGGTGAGATGTTTTTATTTAATCCATCATCAACTACTTTCGTAAAACATTTTATAGCAAGAGCAAATACTTATGATAGAAATGATAGATCAACAAATGAATATGTTGCTGGTTATTGTAATGTAACTGCTGCAATAGATGCTGTTCAATTTAGTATGTCTAGTGGCAATATAGATAGTGGTACAATTAAACTTTACGGGATAGCATAATGGCAACATACGCAAGCATAAAATATGACATGGATTTATCATCAAACGCTACGGGTGCTGGTGGTATGACTTTATTATCTACGCAAACTGCAAGTAGTTCTGCAAACGTAACTTTTGATAGTGGAATAAACTCTACTTATAAAAGTTATGTATTTAAATTTTTTGATATTCATCCAGCTACTGATAATGTTAGTTTTCAAGTTAATTTTAGAGATGGTGGAACTAACTATGATGCTACTAAAACAACAAGTTATTTTAGAGCATTACATAAAGAAGATGGGACTGGGGGTTCATTAGGTTATAGAACAGGAGATGATCTTGCACAAAGTACATCAGTTCAAAAATTAGGTGGTGGTCAAGGAAACGGTAATGATGAAGCTTTAAGCGGAATGTTAGAATTATTTGATCCATCAACAACTACTTTTGTAAAACATTTTATAGTAAGAACTAATTTATATGAATCAGATAATCATACAGTAGATAATTATATAGCTGGATATTGTAATGTTACAGCAGCAATTGATGGAGTGCAATTTACAATGAGCTCTGGTAATATAGACGCTGGCACAATTAAAATGTATGGAGTATCATAGATTATGGCTATTCGAACTGCAGTCAACAGAGCACTAACAGCAATCACAGCGTTGCCAACAGCGGCAGCTTTGGTTGATGGTAATTTAACGTTGCTTACAACAGCAACAGCGTCAAGTAGTGCAACCTTAGATTTTACAAGTAGTATAGATTCTACTTATGATAGTTATTTATTTAAGTTTATAAATATTCATCCATCTGCTGAAAGTTATTTTGCTTTTCAAGCTGATACAGGAACAAACACAAATTACAATCAAACTATCACATCAACTTCTTTTAGAGCTTATCATAGAGAAGATGGTGGAGAATCTGGATTAGGTTATATAACTGCTGGAGATCAAGCGCAAGGAACTGCATTTCAACATCTTATGGAATCTCCACAATTAGGTACTAATAATGATGAAAACTTAAATGGAGAATTAACTATTTATAATCCATCTAGTACAACATTCGTAAAACATTTTATTGCAAGAACTTTATCACAAAATGATGATGGCCAACCAGATTATGTTTTAGATCATCACTTTGCTGGGTACTTTAACACAACTACAGCATTAACAAGAGTGCAGTTTAAATTTGCATCTGGAAACATAGACGCTGGAACAATTAAAATGTACGGAGTAGGAGATAAACAATCATAATGGCACTAGTCAAATACAACGATAGATCTCTTAAAGATTTAACCACGACTCCTGCAGCAGCAGGTGGAGATACGGGTGCATTAGTTTTAATTAAAACTTTAACAGCTTCATCGTCTGGTACGTTGTCATTTGTAGATGGCACTGATAGTGTTGTATTAGATGATACTTATCCTATTTATAAATTTGAGTATATTAATATTCATCCAGCAACTGATGGAGCAAGATTTTCAGTAAATTTTAGAGATGGTGGATCAAGTTATGATGCTACAAAAACTACAACAATGTTTGCTACTTATCATCAAGAAGATGATGGAGAAAGTTCAGGAGATAGATTTGCTTATCAAAGTGGAGCAGATTTAGCACAATCAACTGGTGTTCAAAGATTAACTAGTTCTATCGGTAATGCAGATGATGAAACATATTCTGGAGAACTTTTTTTATTTAATCCATCATCAACAACTTTTGTAAAACATTTTATTAGTAGAGGTTCATCAGTACATGATGCTTCAGCTAATCAAGATTCTTTTGTTGCTGGTTATTGTAATGTAACAGCTGCAATAGATGGAGTTCAATTTTCAATGAACTCTGGCAACATAGATGCTGGCAAAATTAAACTTTACGGAATAAAGGACGCATAATGACATTACCTGCAGAAAAATTAATTACAATAAACGATAGAGGTGCTAGAGTAGCTACTACTTTTGGGTCATTAACATCAGGTGGAGCTAACATGGTGTTTATTAAAAAGCTAACAGCATCATCTTCTGCTACTTTATCTTTTGTTGATGGAGCAAGTTCAGTTGTCTTAGATAATACTTATAAAGAGTATGTATTTACATTTAAAAATATTCATGCTGCAACTTCTGGACAAACATTTACAGTAAATTTTAGAGATGGTGGAACTAACTATGATGCAACTAAAACTACAACGTATTTTTTAACATATCAAGATGAAGCTGGTGGGGGTGATGTAGCAGTAAGTTATATTACATCAAAAGATTTAGCACAAAGCACATCAGCACAAATAATTTCACAAGATACAAATGTAGATAATGATGCCTCAATATCAGGTTATCTTCATTTATTTAATCCTAGCTCTACAACTTTTGTAAAACATTTTATAGCAAACACTCAATCTATGAATTTAAGTAGTGGCAACCCATATTCTTATCAAGCTTTTATAGCTGGTTATTGTAATGTCACAGCTGCTATTGATGGTGTTCAATTTGCAATGAGTTCAGGTAACATAGATGCTGGAGATATTTGTCTTTACGGAATACTATAAACATGTTAAATAAACACAAAGGAGAAAACTATGCCAAGATATCATAATATAAACGGTAACAGAGTACAATTTACAGCAGCTGAAGAAACAGCTAGAGACAATGAAGAAACAGCTTGGGCTAACGCAGCTCCTGCTAGAGCTTTAGCAGATCTTAGATCTAAAAGAGATGGTCTTTTAAAAGCATCTGATTGGGAAATTACATCTGAACTTGAAAAAGGTAATGCTATATCAGACGATATGAAAACGTACAGACAAGCTCTTAGAGATTTACCAGACGGTAAAGATACTGTTGCTAAATGTACAGACGCTACGTGGCCAACTAAACCGTAGTATAGCATAGGATAACACTATGTTACAAAAGGTTAATTTTCAACCAGGATTTAACAAACAAGTTACTGGAACCGGAGGTGAAGGCCAATGGATAGAAGGTGATAATGTTAGATTTAGATATGGTACACCAGAAAAAATAGGTGGCTGGGCACAACTAGGGTCCGTTGATCTAACTGGACGTAACACAGCAATACATCATTTTGTAAATGCATCAGGTATTAAGTATGCAGCGTTAGGAACTAACAGAATTTTATACGCATACTCTGGTGGTATTTTTTATGACATACACCCAATTAAATCTACAACAACTTTAACTAGTGCATTTTCTACGACTAACGGATCAGCAACTGTTACAATAACTTTTGCATCAGCGCATGGTATGAACAAAGGTGATATTATCTTATTAGATAATTTTACAAGTATTACTAATTCTGGTTTTACATCTGGTAATTTTGACGATAACAAATTTCAAGTATCAAGTATTCCAACAACTACTACACTAACTGTTACAATGGCATCTAACGAATCAGGATCAGGTGCAACTACATCTGGTGGTATTCGTGTTAAACATTATTATCCTGTTGGACCAGCAGTTGAAGTTGCAACAACAGGTTGGGGCCTTGGATCATGGGGTGGTGTACAACAAGGACAGTTTACATCAACACTATCATCAGGAATTAATGCATCGGTTACATCATTAACTATGGCTAGTTCAACATCATTTGCATCATCGGGTACAGTACAAATAGGAAATGAATTAATTACTTACACAGGAAATAGTGGTGGTACACTATCTGGATTAACAAGAGGAGCAACCGGTACAACAGCAGCAATACATTCATCCGGTGCAACAGTTACAGATGCATCAAACTTTTTTGCATGGAACGCTGCCGCATCTGGTGACATTGTTACAGCACCAGGTCTATGGTCATTAGATAATTTTGGTAATAAACTTATTGCAACTATATCTGGTGGCGAAACATTTGAATGGGATTCTGATCCTACAACAGCTAATGCTACAAGAGCAACTATACTTGCTAATGCACCAACATCATCTAGCTTTAGTTTAGTATCTACACCCGATCGTCACTTAATATTTTTTGGAACAGAAACAACTATTGGTACATCAAGTACAAGAGATGAAATGTTTATAAGATTCTCGGACCAAGAATCTATTAATGAAACAACTTCGTATGCACCTAGTGCAATTAACACTGCTGGTACTCAAAGACTTGCCGATGGATCAAAAATTATGGGAGCAATTAGAGGTCGTGATGCAATTTACGTATGGACTGATACTGCATTATTTATTATGAGATTTGTCGGTGCACCTTTTACTTTCTCATTTCAACAAGTAGGAACTAACTGTGGGTTGATTGGACAAAATGCAGCCGTTGAAGTTGATGGTTCTGCTTATTGGATGTCAGAAAATGGTTTCTTTAGATATACAGGTAAACTAGAATCACTTGCATGTTTAGTAGAAGATCATGTTTACGATGATATTAATACAATTCCAAAACAACATATTAATGCAGGATTAAATAACTTGTTTGGTGAGGTTATGTGGTTCTACCCTAACTCAGGATCAGGAACTGTTAACCGTATGGTTTGTTACAATTACCTAGACTCAACGCCAGAACGGCCGGTGTGGACAACAGGAACACTAGCTAGAACAGCTTGGCAAGATTCTGCTGTATTTGGTAAACCACACGCAACAGAATACAATAGTAGTGATACAACAGCAACTACAAACAAAGATCACGTTATTGGATGCACTGATGGTACAACAACGTACTTTGAACATGAAAAAGGATTAGATGAAATTAAAGAAGGTGCAACTAACTCTATTACAGCAAACATACAATCTGGAGATTTTGATATAGGTCAACAAGGACTTGCTGGTGATGGTGAATTTATGATGAAAATAAGAAGAGTGTTACCAGATTTTTTATCACAAACTGGTGACAGTGTAGTTACATTAAATTTAAAAGATTTTCCAAATGATACAGCAGCTAGTTCATCGCTTGGTCCATTTACTGTATCATCAAGTACACAAAAAATAGACACACGTGCTAGGGCTAGGTCAATATCATTAAAAGTATCTAACAGTAGCACTAGTCAATTTTGGAAACTAGGTACGTTTAGATTAGATATACAACCGGATGGTAGAAGATAATGGCTAGAATTGTACAATCACTTACACAACCAACAAAAAATTATGATGAACAGATACAACAATCGTTTGTTAGAGATATAGATAGTATTGTGCAGAAATTAAATACTACGTTTCAACAAGATATAAAAGAAGAAGCAGAAGCGGAGGCATATTTCTTTGGCTAATACATTTGTAAATAAGAAAAAAGATTTAACAGCAACAAGTGCTACAACATTATATACAGTGCCTAGTGCTACAACATCTATTATAAAATCTATAATAGTATCTGAAGATTCAGGAAACGCAGATACTATAACAGTGACTATTACAGATACAGCAGACGCTGTATTTAGTTTGTTTAAAACTAAATCAATATCTGCTAATGGGACCACGGAACTATTAACAGCACCTTTAGTATTAGAGGAAAGTGAAGTGTTAAAAGTAACAGCAGCCACAGCAAACAGGTTACATGTGGTGTTATCTGCTCTAGAAGTTAAGAAAAGAACTGTTACAACATAGCTTGATTTACTTGACAAAAACAAGTAATGTAAGAAACCACAGGTTAAATTCCTGCTTTTAAAATTAACTTAAAAAATTATATGAAAACAGGATTAGAATCATTAGATACAGGTGCACCAGAAATTACCTACTCAGGTAATCAAGGACCTAAATCACCACAAGAAGATCAAAGAATGATGCAAGAGTTTCAAATGGCTCAACTAGAAGAAGAGTACGCAAAGTATGTATTTGAAATGGAAGAGCAAGGAATACAACCTATGTCCATGCAACAGTTTATGGAACAAGCTATGGCAGAAGCAAGACAAGGTGTTAAAGAAGGTGGTATCATGAGAACAGGATTTCAAGGTGGTGGAAGAGATGCTGGCGCAGGATCAAATTTTGGTAGTGAAAATTTTGGTGGTGGTAATCAAAGTATGCAAGATTACATGACAGATCAAAGTAATCTTTCTGTTGGACCTAGCACAATTTCAGATGCGGGTGCTGCAAAAGCATTAGCCAACAACCCTTCTTTACAAGCAGGTGTAGACAGAGCTGCAATAGCAAAAGCAGAAATAGCAAGATTTAATAAAGAAAAAATGCGATTAGAAAAATTAGCATTAGATAAACAATTACAAGAAAATACAAGAAAAAATAAATTTAATAAAGGTATATCAACTCTTGCAAAAGCTTTTTTACCACTGCCTATAAAAGTAATGATGGCAGTAAATAAATTTGCAAATCCTCCGCAAACAATACAAGATTATATGGAAGATGAAACTGATACTACTACTGGTATCACAGATCCCCAAGCTGCTGATTATTTTGAAAGTATAAATAACCCACCTGCTCCTCCTCCTACAGGTGGTGATGATACATATATTTCTCCAACTATGGCACAGATTGCAGGGCCAACTACAACAAATTTAGATGTAGCAGAAAATGTAACAGAAGATGAAAACAAATTTGAATTACGTCCAGATGATTTTGTTTCAAGGTTCTCTATTCCTGATCAATTTAGACAACGAGCAGCTTTTGGTGGTATCATGGGTCTTGATGGTAGACGTGCTTATGGGTTAGGTAGTAAATTAAAAAGAGCATTTAAAAAAATTACTAAGTCAACAATAGGTAAAGCTGCATTAGCGTATTTTGGAGCTAACTTTGCACAAGGAAAATTATATGGAAATCCTTTTACTGGTAGAGTCACTAATTTTTTAACTGGTGCTGGAGCTAAAAAAGCTATGCAGAAAAAAATATTAGATAAAACTAAAATTTTTCAAACAGCTTTAGATGAAGATAAAACACTAAGTGCAGTAGACAAAATTTTAAAAATGCAAGAATATACTAAAAATATTACTCCAACAACTAGCGCATCTAAAAAACCAGGACTTGGAACGTTAGCAGCTCTTACTATACCAGCAATAGCAGGTGGATTATACACAAAAAAAACAGAAAAAAATCAACCAACATTAGATGAAGCTATGGCACAATCCTCTCGTGGATCAAGTCCATTTGATCAATATGGTGGAGTGCAAGGTTTTAGAGATATGATTAATAAAGGAAATTTAGATAGATCTTTGTTTCCTTTTTTACAACCAACTAGTTATGCAGCAGATGGTGGTCGTATAGGATTAAGAGAAGGTGGTATAGGAGATCTTAGAGGAGCATTATCAAAACAAATGTTTGGTTATGATGATGAGGATGAAGATATTATAAAATTAGCATTAGGTGGTAGCGCAGGTTTACCTCCGGTAACTATGATGTCAGAAGGTATAGATTCAATGTCTTTTCCAGATGATGAATCAACAGGTATGGCTCAAGCAACAACAACATTACCGAATCAAATGCCAATACAAAAACCCATGATGGATCCTAGAATGATGCAACAAATGATGATGGCATCAAAAATGAATCCACAGATGGGTAATAGAATGATGGCAGCTATGGGTGGTAGAATGAATTATGCTGAAGGTGGCGATGAAGGAAAATTATTAGATATGGGTGGTATGGAAAAAGATTATAGAAATGAAGGTGGCTTTGTACCTATGGGAGAGTACGAGAGAAAAGATGATGTACCAGCAAGATTATCAAAAAATGAGTTTGTATTTACTGCAGATGCTGTTAGAAATGCAGGAGGCGGAGATATAGATAAAGGAGCAGAAATCATGGAGAACATGATGGAGAATTTAGAAGCAGGTGGTAAAGTATCAAAAGGATCACAAGGATTATCTGGTGCTAGAGAAATGTTTGCAACACAACAAAGACTTGGAGAAGTATTATAATGAGTTTAATTACAAAAGGTATGGGAGCTATAATAAAAGGTGGTGCAAAAAAAACTATTAAAACTAAATCAGATTTTAAATTACAAAATACATTAAAAAGAATTCAAAAAAGACCTGATAAAGAATTTAAAAGTTTTAACCCAAAAACAGAAAAAAGAGTATCTGACAGAACAGGTTTTACTGATTACCCACGTATAAACACTCCTGTAAAAGGTAGTCTAGGTAAAAAAACTCATAAACTAGATGTAATAAAACATAACCGTTTTCTTAAAGAAAATAAATTAATTAAAGATTAAATATGGCAATAACAGAAACACGAGCATTACCCGCACAGTTTATAGAAGATCTTGGTAAAGATTATGCACAGCAGTTAGCTGCTACAACTTCTCAACCTATTGCAACAAGTACATTTGCACCACAAGTAGCGGCACAAACAGGATTACAACAACAAGCAACATCATTAACAGGTTCAGGTATTGGATCTTATCAACCATTTGTAACAGCAGCACAACAAGCAGGTACAACAGCTGGCACTGGTTTAGGTTTAGCACAAACAGGATTAGAAATTGCAGGACAAGAATTAACAGGAGCAGGAACAACTTTAGGAACTGCTGGCACACAATTAACAGGAGCACAATCAGCGTTAGGTACAGCGGGTACAACAACAGCAGGTGCACAACCTTTTATAGGAGCAGCAGGAACAGGATTAACTCAAGCAGGTGCAACATTAGGTGGAGTACCATCTTACATTAGTGGAGCACAAGCAGGATTAGGTGCAGCAGGAGCTTTAACTGGAACAGGTGAAAATTTAGCAGCGGTAGGAGCAACACCAACAGCAGGGTCTGTTGCATCTTACATGTCACCTTTTCAATCACAAGTAATTGATACAACGTTAGCAGAATTTGACAGACAAGCGAAAGCAAGACAACAAGCAATATCAGATCAAGCAGTAGCACTTGGTGGTTTTGGTGGTGGTCGTGAAGGTGTTTTACAATCAGAATATCAAACAGGATCAGATAGAAACAGAGCAGCTCTTGAAGCACAATTACAAGCACAAGGATTTAGTCAAGCACAAGCTGCAAGACAAGCAGACTTACAAAATCAAATTATGTTATCACAAGGTCAATTAGGTTTAGGTCAAGCAACAGGTTCATTAGCTGCACAACAAGCACAACTTGCACAAGGGCAATTAGGTTTAGGTCAAGCACAACTTGGTTTAGGTCAAGCACAAGCAAGCCAAGCAGGACAATCAGCAGGTATGGCAGGTCAAAGAGCAGCATTAGCACAGTCTCAAGCAGGTATGGCAGGTCAAAGAGGTGCATTAGCTGGAGCACAACAAAATTTATCACAAGGTCAATTAGGTCTTGGACAATTCCAAACAGGACTAGGACAATCATTACAAGGATTCCAAGGAACAGATATTGCAAGAGCGGGTCAGGTGGGCGCCGCAGACCAAGCTCAAGCACAAGCTGTACTAGGAGCACAAACAGAAGCAAACAGATTAGCTGCATACGAACCATTAGAAAGATTAGGTATCTATGGTCAAGGTGTAACTGGTTTAATGGGAGGATACCCAGCACAATACCAATTTACAGCGCAACCTAACGCATCACCATTAGCGACAGCTCTTGGAATAGGATCAACGTTGGGTGGTATCTACGGCAATATTAGAGGCAACAAAGTAACATAATGAATAGAACTTTAAGAAGACCAATGTTTAGAATGGGTGGATCAACAGGTGAAGGTATTACATCTGGATTAGAAACACCTAAAAGAGGTAGAGTAGATGGTCCTGGAGGATACGCCGGAGACATTGAAAAAATTAAAGCTCAAAGAGATTTAATTAATCAATTAGCTCCAAGAACACAGAGAACTAATACTAACTTTAATGATTTTTTAATTAACATGGGACTTGATTTAGTATCAAGACCAAAATCTGGTAACATATTTCAACAACTTGCATCATCAGCAAAAGAACCATTTGCACAGTTTCAAAAAGGTAAACAACTTCAAGAGGCGTACTCACAACAAGCAGAAAGTGAAGACCGATCATTGATCACGGAACTTGTTAAAAATTTAAGTGATGCCGATATGTCTAGAGCACAGAAACTTGCAAATGATATGGTAGCATCTGGTATGGTTAATTCAGAAGGGGAAAAAATGACTTACGCAGAAGCATTAGAAGAAGCTGTAGGTTCAATAGTTTACGGTGTTAAAAAAGAACCAGGTGAATTAAGAACAGAAGCAATTGATACTAGAGCAGGTGTTTTAATTAAACAAGATCCAGATGATCTTGGCTATGATTCGGCTATGAGAGTAGCTGAAGCTGCACAAGATATATTTGATGGTAAAATTAAAGGAGTAACTAAAGATGACATTGATACAGATCAACTTTATATTGAGACAAACACTTTAAATGGTATGGATTTAAATGAAGATGGCACATTAACTTTACCAACAAACACAGAAGAAAGATCAATTGATTTTGAAGACTACATTGATGGCATGGTTTACTACAACTACAGAGACGGAAAATTTTATAGAAAATCTGGAAAACAATTTATACCTATCCAGCAACCTGAAAGCTAGGATTTATCATGGCTGAAGATAGAAATTTACTTCAAAAAATTATTAAACCAACTGATGAAGAATCAGATAAATTACAAGGCATTAAAGACGTTGGTGATAAGTCTATGCGTATCCTTAGAGATGAAGGATACATTAATTTACAATTAAGAATAATAGCAGAGAAAGCATTACAAGACGGTGCATCATCTAAAGACATAAAAAGAAAAATGTCTGAGGCCAGACAAAAATTTATTAATGATCCTAGTCCCATGGTTAGGACTCTTAATTTTTTATACCCAGGTAAAGGATCTAGATTTAAACTTGAAGATGAGAAAAGAGAATTTGATTATGAAAAACAAAAAGATTCTAAAGACAAAGGAAAAGGGATCACGGAACAGGTTGGTATTCCATCTGATAAATATAATGAAACAACTTTATCAGAATCGTTAGCTGGTGCATCAGTTAGTGGTTTAATTAAAATACCAAAAGGAGTTGTTAACTTTGGACTTTTGATCACGGACCTTGCACGACAAGCTTTAGGTAAAGATGTTAAAGTTGATGAAGGTTTAGCAGAACAATTTAACAAAGCATTTGAAAATACTATTGTAGGTAAAATAGAAAAACAAGCAGAGAAAGATGCATTTGAAACTGCATCAGGTAGAATAACACAAGCTGTTGTTCAATTAATTGGTGCAACAAGAATTGCACAAAAAACTGCCATACCTGCTGTAGAAAAAATATCACAAAAAGCAAGACAGTTAGTCAAATCAATTAAAAGTAAAAAATATGTAAAGACTACAAACAATAAAACATTAAGTAAAGCTAAAGATAAAATAGATAACTTAAATAAAAAATCAAGATTTGATAAATGGGCCGGTATAACTGTAGGTGGAGGGCTTGGTGTTGGGGCTGTAGTTATGAAAGCAGAAGACATAGGAACTATAGGAGATATAAAATCTGATTATACAGATTGGTTACCAACAGATTTAGATCGTGACCGTAAAGAAATGGCAGGAGACGATGCTTACAGACAATTAATTAATAAATTTAAATTTGGAGCGGAGCTTGCCGTTCCGTTAATACCAATTGTTGTTGCACCATTTAAAATTACAAGAAGAATAATGAATGCAACTGATGACATGGCTCAAAGTGCAAGTAAAATAGATAGAGCTATTGAAAAATCAACTAGGTTTACTAGATCTAGAAGTGATAAACCAAGAGCAGTGTTTGAAGCTACACAAAAATTAGAAGGAATTAAATCAAGTTCAGCGTTAATTGCAAAAGATTTTATAAGAAACATAGATGACAGTTTAAGAAAAATGTCTATCAATACTAAAAAAGTTAATCAATCAATAGAACCAGAAGTATTATCTAGAACTATTGCTGATTTTATGATGACAACAAAAGACGCAGTTAAAAAAATTAAAGGTAAAAACAAAATAGCTTTTGAAGGTTTTAACAAAGAAGCTGTAAAAACTTTTAGTGAGTCAATGAAAAAAATAGGAGCAACTAAAGATGATGTTTCTAATTTAATAGATAACGCAACTACATTTAGAAATAAAGTTGCTAAAATGAAAAACACTTTGTTTGAAGGTGGTAATATAAATACAGGATTAAAAGATTTTAATGATCTAATGTTTGAAAGAGGATATAAATATTTAGCAAATGACTATAAAATTTTTGACAAAAACATGGGTTTTGTACATAAATTTAAACCTACTAATGAACTTAGAAAAGATGTTGCTAGAATATTTGAAAGAAATGCAAAAGCTAATTTACAAAGAGGAGAACAATACATTCCAGGAACAGCAGAAATACAAGTTGATAATATACTTAAGAATGTATCTAAGAATCCTATAACTAAAACACCTCAATTTACATACTCTGTAAAAAATGTTTTATCAGATGCACAGACACAAGTTAAAAATATAGCTGACAACATTACAGGTGCAGGTAAATTTAAAGCAGATGGTAAAGGTGGATTGATACAAACAAAATCTGATCTTGCAGCGTTTAGAAATTTGTTTGGTGAGTATAAAGATTATGCAAATGTTGTAACAAAAACAATGGCTGACATGGCTAGTATTGTAGGAAGAGATCAATTTTATAATGCAATTAAAGCTGGATCAGATGCTTTAGTTAAACAAGGTAAAATTCCTATTGTTACAAAAACGTATAACGAAGCGTTAGTTAAGTTTCCATACAGAACACCAAAAACAGATATTATACCTAATCCACAAGGTTTAAAACTTCCAAATAGTTTAGCAGAAGAATTATACACTAGTCCATTAGATGGAATGTTTACTAAAAAAAATTGGGCAGAAGCTTTTAAGCTTGGAGATGAAGTAGCAGGTAGTCCTATAACTCAAAGTTTAGCATATCGTATGTTAGTTTTAATTCCTAAAGGATTAACTAATGCTGCAAAAACAGTATTTGGTCCATTTACACACACTAGAAATTTAACAACAGCTGCTGCTACAACTATTCATAGTGGTAACATTTTTATACCACCTCAAAAAATATTAGGGTTTATGAATAAATCTATTAAAGCTATTCAACCACAACTTATGTATCGAGCAACTAAAAATCCTAAATACAGAAACGCACCAGAAGGTAATGAGTTATATAAATTTTTATTAGAAGAAGGTGTTACAAACCAAAGTGTTAGAGGTAGAGAAAACCTTGGTTTATTTCAAGACGTTATGGTTAAGGAAGGAGATTTTATATCTAAAGTTTTTAACAGTACAAGTAAAAGATTAAAAACAATATCAGGATTAGCACAAGATTTATATATTGCTGAAGATGATTTATTTAGAATATATAATTATTTAGCTGAAGGATATAAACTAGAGACAGCATACAAATCAGCTATTAAAAATGGTGTAAAAAATTTAGATGGTAGCGCTGTTAAACTGCCTACTGACCTAGAAATAATGAAAGAAGCAGCTAGAATTGTAAGACTAACTGTGCCTAATTATGCTTATGTTAATGACTTAATTAAAAATTTAAGAAAATCTCCGCTTGGTGCTTTTGCATCATTTAAATCTGAAATATACAGAACAGCTGGTAACTCAGCACAAATAGCTTTAAAACAATCTAGAGATCCGGTGTTACAATCCATAGGATATAAACGTATGGTTGGTATGGCAACAACTTATGCAGCATTACCTGTAGCAGCTTATGAAATTTCTAGAGCTGTGTATGGAATAACAAGAGATCAAGTAACAGCAATTAAAGATTTGTTTTTAACAGATGGTTATGCAGAAGGAGATGTTATTTTACCTGTATACGAAAATGGTAAATATAAAATTATAAACCTTAGTAATGGTTATTTTTATGATTCCGTAATAAGACCTATTAATACAATGATATCTAATGTTGATGCAAGTCCTGATGAACCGTTGATAGCAGGATTAGTTGAAGGATTAGTAAAAGGTTTTGGAAAAGAATTAGAACCTTTTATTGGAGAATCAATTTGGACTCAAGCAGTATTAGATGTATTTGCTAGAGGTGGTTTAGATAAAGATGGTAGGAGAATATACAATCCACAAGATCATGCAGGAGAGATAGCAAAAGATATTGCATTACATGTTGGTCAAAATTTATCACCAGGTTCTCTTCCACAATTTAAAAGATTGATTGGTGCAGTAATGGATAAATCAATTAACGGAACAAAATTTGATGTATCAGATGAGTTGTTAGGTTTTATTGGTATGAGACAAGTGCCGTTAGATGTTGAAAGAAAATTAAATGGTAGAATAGGTCAGTTTATATTTGAACAATCTGATGAAAGAAAGTTAATATATGATGACACGCTATCAGGAGATCCCGTAAAAGATAGTGATCTTATTGTTAAACAATTTATTTTTGCAAATCAAAGAAAACTAGAAAGTTACAATCAAATGAAAAAATATTATGATGCTGCTATGGCATTAAATATGTCTAAAAAAAAAATTAAGGAAGAATTTAAACGAAGAAAACAAATGCCTTTGTTTAAAAGTATATCAAAAAATAGATTTAAACCTTTCGAAATAACAAAAGGTATGGAAGAAGCTTATGAATATCAATCTAGAAAATATGGTATACCAAATGTTTTAGATAGTGCTACAAGACGTAAAATAAAAAGAATAATTAAATTACTAAAAAAACAAAGATTAAATCAAGATTTTAGAGTTAATGAATCTGATTTTATATCTTCTTTGCCTGATATTGGAACTGTAGCACCACAAGTAGCAAATTTACCTACTACACCACCACCTAGTCCATTAACAAGTCAAGTAAATAAAAGTCCAATAACTAACTTGACAGGGACAGAGGAAGCATTATTATCACCAACTGAAAAGGTAATAGCAGCGAGGACATAATGGTTAAAAAATCAGCGTTACAAAAAATAGAATCACATGAAAAGCTATGCAGAATAATGCAAAAACAAACGTTTGAGCAAATAAAAGAAATGCAAGAACGAATTAAAAGATTAGAATATTGGATTGTTGGTGGTATGGGAGCCGTACTAATAGTCTTACTTACAGATATTACAAAATAAATTATGCAACTTTCAAAACATTTTACTTTAAGAGAGATGACCAATTCGATGACTGCGCAACGTAAGGGCATAGACAATACACCAGGGTCAGGTGAGATTAAAAGTCTAGGTGATCTATGTTATGAAGTTTTAGAACCACTACGTGCACACTTCGACAAACCTGTGACCATCACTAGCGGCTACCGGAGCGAGGCGTTGTGTGAAGCAATCGGCAGCAAAAAAACTTCGCAGCATGCGAAGGGCCAGGCGGTCGACCTAGAAATATTTGGCGTACCCAACATTAAGACAGCTTACTGGTTACAAAATAACGTTGACTTTGATCAATTGATCATGGAATATTTTGATAAAGATGATCCTGCAGGCGGATGGGTCCACATATCTTATCACGAATCAAATTCAAATAGAAAACAAGTTCTTACTTTTGACGGAAAAAAATACACCGAAGGACTTCCAGATATGGAATGGAAAGACGGCAAAGTCGTATCTTAAAATTTGCGCGCGTCACGCGTATAGTCCTACTAAATCCATGATTTAAGTTGTTCACCCAATACTTCAGAAGCTATATTTATTTTCTTTCTTAATGCTTTAACTATCTTTTCATCAACAGTGTTTTCTGCATTTATATCTACATAAGTTACCGGTTTTTTTTGTCCAACACGGTGTGCTCTGTCTTCTGACTGTAGACGTTTTTCTAGGTCATATCCGTTAGAATAGTAAATTACGGTGTTTGCAGCCGTTAAAGTTATCCCATAGCCGCCCGTAGAGGGCGTTCCAATAAAGAATCGACACTTAGGGTCTTCTTGAAAACGCTTAATATTGTCTTGTCTTTCTTCTTTTGGTGTTAATCCATAATAATCTACAAAAGATTCTGGACCATATTTATTATGAATAGCTTCTATTATTTTGTTAATGTCATATTGATAATGGGCCCATATAATAGCTTTACCTTCCATATCTTCTAACACATCCATTAATTCATCTATTCTATTATTTTTTATAGACTGCGTAACACCGTTGTCATCAGTAAAATGACCACAAGTTATTTGTTGTAGTCTCATTAACTGTGTTAATGAATTTTTTGTACTAGACACTTTACCTTCAAGTATAGCTAAAGCTTGTTTTTTCATTTGATCATATAATTTAAACTGGTCTGGTGTTAATTGTATTTGACGTTTAATAAATATTTTATCTGGTAAATCTAAACAATCTTCTTTTAAAACCCTATAAGCAAAGTTTTTTAATTTGTCAGATAACTCTCCTAAATTTTTAAAACCAGAAACTAATTTTATTTGTCTACCAGATATATTTGCTGTTTTCATAATTGCATACCTAGTTCTAAATGAATAATAAGATTCATGTTCTAAATGAAACGGATCTAAAAAATAACATTGCGTAAATAAATCTAAAGGATTTTTTGTAACAGGAGAACCTGTCATAATTCTTCTATATTTAGCATCACGAGATAAATCTAATATATTTTTAGTTCTACCTGCTTTGGGGTTTTTTATTGTAGTAGATTCATCAATAGCCATTAGTGCATTATGTGATCTTAAAAATTTATCTGCAAATTTTTTACCTTTTTCTGTACTAAAAGCTTCTACATTCATAATAAAAATATGTAGCGCTGTTTCTATTTCAAACAAAGAATCTAATTTTTGTTGTTGTTTTTTGTTTATATTTGGCTGCCACAAAACCGTCACATTTTCTATGTGTTCTGGTAAATGTGTTGGTAGTTCATTGCTATACCAAGTGCCTACAACACCTTTAGGTGCTATAATCAATGCACCATCTATTTTACCTTTATCATATAACATAGCCATGTTATCGATTAATACTTTTGTTTTGCCTGTACCCATTTCCATGAAGTAAGCATAAGTTGATTTATTCCACGACTTTTCTAAAGCAGTCATTTGATGCTTGTATGGTTTTGTTTTAAATTTATAGTTCATAGTTTTTCTTCTTTCTAGTTGACAAGATAACATTTATAACTATATTGTCAAGTATGAAAGAAAATAAAGTTTATGTAATTCAAGAAGTTGCTGGAACTCAATCGGGAGCACCAAAAATTAATATTATGGGTGCTGCAAAATATGGTAAGTTTGAATTTTTACTACCAGAGTTTTCACAAATAATATTTTCTCCTGGCCCTTTAATTTTTAAATTACGAAAAGCATTAAAAAATTTTACGACAGAAGATTATTTATTATTAACTGGTGATCCAGCTATTATAGGTGTTGCATGTTCGATAGTTTCTGACATGACAAATGGTAAATACAGTTTACTAAAATGGGATAAACAAGAAAGAGCATATTATCCTATTGAAATTAACCTATACGAGAAAGGAGAAATTAATGAAAATTGATTTTGAAAAAGACCAAGAAAATGTTTTGCAAAAAACAACAAACATACAAACCCTTGCAGATCAAGTTGAAAAGTTAGAAGAACTACAAAAAAGATTTGAACTACAAGAAGATAATTTAAAAAACACAAAAAAACAAATTGATAATATATCTGGAGAAATAATTCCAACTATGATGTCTGAGATGGGTTTATCACATCTTAAACTAATGGACGGATCTTCTGTAGATGTAAAACCAAATTACAGCGCAAGCATCACTATTGCAAATAGAGAGGCAGCGTTTGGATGGCTTCGTAACAATGGACTAGGAGATATAATCAAAAATGAGATATCCGTATCTTTTGGTCGCAACGAGGATAACAAGGCAGCTGAT
>Ga0209631_10002215_pt1 | contig 23507 bp, 14 predicted proteins | sample COG_08_FD_184752 | JGI IMG/M metagenome (GOLD analysis project Ga0209631, IMG submission 184752) | Pelagic Microbial community sample from North Sea - COGITO 998_met_08 (SPAdes) (version 2) | ecosystem: Environmental > Aquatic > Marine > Neritic zone/Coastal water | place: Helgoland, sampling... | reverse complement strand
CGAGCCGGGTGGGTCCACGAGTACCGGCGCAATCATCGGGCGCAGACGCAGCCCACGCAGCACCCGGGTCGATGGGCCGACGACTTCGCCAGGATGTCTCTCGCGGAGCGCAACGCCGAGGCGAACGCGAACATCGGTGCAGGGCTCCAAAGCGCTGCTCCGAAGCACGTGCAGTGGACGGAGGAATACAGCGGGCGGAGGGCGACAGATGAACTTCACTCCGAGATCACTCCGGTTGAGTCGGACGCGCCGAACTCGACCGCGGATACCTGGGCGGAGGAGTTTAACCGGGAGATGCCCGGCGGGGAGTGGGCGAACGAGTTCCGGCAGGAGCAGGAGGCGGCGCAAGCACGTGTTTCCCACGTGCCCACGGAGGCGCAGGCGGAGACGGCGGCGCACGCGGGTCGCATCGCGGAGACGCTGTCGAGAAACGCGGATCCAAAGTTTCAAAATTCGCAGTTTCTGAACTTCATGTCCCGCATGAGCCGAGGCGAGACCGTGGTGGAGGGTAACGACGTCAAGGAGGTGCAGCCCGGAACGAGTTCGGGCGCGTCTACGGGTCAAGGGTGGGCGGAGGAGTTCAAACAAACCGGGGGTGTAAACGACTGGGCCCAAGAGTTCACCGCGGCTGGGGGACCCGCGGCTGATTGGGCGGCGCAATATCAGCAACAACAACATGCGGCGGCGCAGCGCGGCCGGGACCCGGCGCAGGGATGGGCGGATGAGTTCGCGGACGTGCCCCACGAGTGGGCGGCTGAGTTTGAGGAGATGAAGCGGGGTAACCCGGATTGGGCGATGGAAAACGTGTGGGACCAGATCGAGTCCGAGGGCGCTCAGCTTCGCGACGCCGAGCGTTCGCACTATCGATTCACCGACCCGAACCCTTACCTCGGGCGTAAAGATGCGCTCGAGGTTGGCAGGGATCTGTTCAGGCGCGGGGTGCTCAGCGAGGCGGCGCTCGCGCTCGAGGCGGCTGTCCGCGCCGACGCCAAACTCGTCGAGGGTTGGCGGCTCCTAGGCACGGTTCACGCGGAGAACGACGACGACCGCCAGGCCATCGCGGCGATGACCAAGGCGAACGAGGCGGACCCGCATAACCTCGAGGTCCTCCTGTCCCTCGGCGTCAGTCACACCAACGAGCTCGACCAGGAGGAAGCCGTCGGGCACATGCGCTCGTGGCTCCGCGAGCAGCCGCGGTTCCGGGCCATCGAGGCGGAGCACGCGTCGGCGCTCGGGCCGGGCGGCGTCGATACCCCCGCGTCGGTGCTCGAGCTCTTCAAGCGCGCCGCGACCGCCGCGCCGAGGGACGCGGACGTCCACGCGGTCCTCGGGGTCTTGGCGCACCTCTGCAGGGACTACGACGCCGCCGTCGACGCATTCAACCAAGCGCTGAACATCAACCCCCAGGACTACTCCATGTGGAACAAGCTCGGCGCCACGCAGGCCAACAGCGCGCGGTCCGCGGACGCCATGGCGGCGTACCAACGCGCGCTGGACCTGAAACCGAACTACGTGCGCGCGTGGTGCAACATGGGAATCGCGTTCGCCAACCAGGGCAAGTACGCCGACAGCGTTGCGTACTACGTCCGGGCGCTGAGTCTGAACCCGCAGGCGGAGAGCGCGTGGGGGTACCTTCGCATATCGCTCGGGTGCGCCGGACGGATCGAGCTCATGGAGGCGGTGGATAGGAAGGATCTGGAGCTGCTGCAGCGCGAGTTCCCGCTGTGACGAGAATCGTGAGGAGAACTAGACGTTATGACTGAAGGACAACTAAAACTTTTGGCTACAAGTCTCCGAACTTTCGACGAGGGGCGTTGAGCCCGCCGCCGCCCGGTCTGTGACTGTGATGCCCACCCCCCGCGCCCCCCGCGCGCTTAGCGAGGAGCCTATCGAGCGCAGCCTTCTCCTTCTCCTCCCGCGTCATCTCCCTGGGAGGCGACCTGTGCCTCCCCCGGTCCCTGCTCCCGCTCCGGCTTCTCCTCTTTCTATGTTCATCTTTATACGGGTGCGACCTGTCCCTGGACCTGCCTTGATCCCGTCCGCCCCTGTAGTCGTGCGGGTCGTACGCGCTGGCGTCCCTGCGATCGTCGCGAGCAGCCTTGGTCTCCTCTCGCCTCGCGTGCTTCGCTCGCGCGTCCCCAGCCTGGAGCTCATCCCACGTGTCCTTCCATTGATTCGATCGGTAGTATCGAGGGTTGTCCGCGTAATAACCGAGGCCCTGCTTGCCCATGGTGAAGTAGTATCCGAGCCGTTTCCCCTTGAACGTCTTCTCCGGGATGAACCTCTGGGGCTCGGATCCAGGTTTGGGCGCGTTTCCCTTGGAACCTTCCTTGGCGTCCTCCTCCCTCGGGGGCTTCACCCACTTGCCGTCGATCTGAACCAGTTTCCCTTTCTTCGCGTACCGAGAGCCGACGTCGCGCTCGGTGTCGTCGTCGGGGCGGCTGCCGCGGTGGAGAGAGTGCGGATCGTGGAACGCGCGATGCGCTCTGGACGCATCGTCGTCGCCGCCCCGCCCGCGCTCGGACCTCGCGCGCTCCTGGTCGACCACGGGCACGAAGAGCCCCATCGCTCGTCGTCGCGTCGGCGCCCGACGATTTGTGAGAGCAGCGATCACGGAAATGGCGCCAAATCGGCTCTTTCTGATTTGCCAGCTCACGCCGATCTCGCGGCGGGCGATACGAGTCGCCCCGTCCGCGCCCGCTGGGTGGCCATAACTATCGGCGCACCGACCTGCAGGGACGGTACGCGAGGCAAGGGCGATCTTCGGGGTTGTTAACGAGGTCGCATCGCATCACGGGCGCCGGGTCGTCGGGCTTGTGTTAGGGTAACTTTTGCGTGATCTCTGCTGGATTCAGTGTCATCAGTCGGATCTGCTGCATGGCTTCGGTGTCGCTCGGCGTCCGCGGCGTCCGCGGCGCCGCTCGCGCGATCTACGCGCCGCGCGGCGCATCGCGCACGGTGACGGGTCTTCGCGTCGGTCCCACCGCGAGGCCCCGGGTCAGGTCCACGGCGACCCGCGTCCGCGCCGCGTCCTCGAGCGGTTCCGAGCAGCCAGCTGGCGATGCCGCCAAACCGGGCGGTGTATTCGATCCGTCGATTATTCAATCCATGGCGGGCGACGACGAGGACGTGAAGATCCCGGACACCGTCCCGGACTTTTCCAAATTCGGCAAGGGCGTCGACGAGCTCGGCAACCAGGCGGCCGCCGTGACCAAGGGCAACCAGGCGGCCGTCCTGGAACGCGCGCTCGACCCCGACGGCGGAGCCTCCGATCTCGATTACCTCCAGGAGCTCATCGCCATCCAATCCGGAGGGCCGAAGAACTTAGGGTTCTTCGGTACACGGAACATGGGGTTCCTCCACCAGGAGCTCGTGGAGATTCTGTCCTACGCCCTGGTGCTGACGGAGAACCACATCTTCACCTCGGGCGCCACGGGTACCAACGCGGCGGTGATCCGCGGCGCTCTTCGAGCCGAACGCCCGGATCTTCTCACCGTCATCTTACCCCAGAGCCTCGAGAAGCAGCCGGAGGAGTCGCGGGAGTTGCTGGAGCAGGTGGAGAACGTGGTGGAGCGCGGGGAGAAGGACCACCTGCCGCTGGGCGAGGCGTCGAGGCTTTGCAACGAGGACATCGTCGGGAGGGTGCAGCAGGTCATCTGCTTCGCGTTTCACGATTCGAACACGCTGCTGGACACGTGCATGGAGGCGAAGATGAAGAAGAAGATCGTCACCCTCTTCTACCTCGACTGACGGTATCGTCCATCGGAAACAGCGGAGGGTTCAAGTCGGAGGGTGTGAGGAGGACGGGCGCGGCTCGTTGTATTACTATCTGATTTAAACTGGTTGCCACCAAAGTAGACACCAAAGCGCGACTTCGTTCATCACCACTCATCGGTCCCGCGCGGGCGGCTGCGCCTGCACGAACCCGTCGAAATCCTGCGGCGGCGGGATGGCCGCGAACGCCGGCGGGGGCGCCAGCGCGGCGGGCGCGGGCGTCGCGTCCCACCGCCGGTTCCTCTGCGGCGGCGGCGGCGTCGGCGCGGAGACACCGGCGGTGGGCGAACCGACACCCGCGTCTTCCCCCGCGGGCGTACCCACACCCCGCACGGGATCCATGTGATCGATCACCATGTCGAACACCGTGCCGGTCTCCTCCCGCCTCTCCATACCGAGCGGTGCCATCGCGCCCATGGATGCGGGCCGCCCGGGAGTCGCCCCGTGCCCGCTTCCGTTTGCGTCATCGCCGTCGATACCGTCGCCACCCCCGTCCCATCCGTCGTCGTCGTCATCCTGGTAATCGTCCTGGACATCCCTCATGCCGTAGCTGTTCTCGAACCCCGCGTTGGCGAGCATGCCCGCGCCCGGTCGCTCGTCACGCCCGGTAGTGCTCGCGGGCCTTCGACCCTGGCTCGACCCTGACCCGCCACCCCTGGCGCCACCCGCTCCCCCGTTGCGCGCGTTCATCATCTCCTGGCCCATCATGACGTGCGTCTTGAGCCGGATCTTGCGCGTGGGTCCACCCTCGGTGCCGTGCAGCACGTATTCCTGGTACGTGGGCGCGAACTGGTGGACGGTATCGGACACCACGTCGTCGATGGATATGGCGTGCGAGATGTTGTTGAACATACCTTTGGTTCCCATCCCCGTGTAAGGGCTCCACGGGAAGGCGAGCAACATGAACGGCGCGGCGATGATCATCTCGACGCAGATGAGCACGTTCTGCAGCGCCCTGCCGTCCGCGCCAGTTTCCAGCACCCCGTCGGAGACTAAGATCGCGCACACGATGCTCTGCCAAAAGGTGAGAAAAATCACCGATTTCACCAGCACAAACTTCATCACCGGCTTGTACGGTTTGAGTAGGTCGTGCGCGCCCAGGTAGAAGAGTAAGAGGGCGTAGAGCGCCAGGGTATAGCTCATGTTGTACACGAACGTGATGTACGGGTACGCCTTGTCCGCCTCGATCTCGTTGTCTCCGTACACGCCGCCCCAGGTGAGGAGCATGGTGAGCCCGGCGAGGATGGGCTTGAGTAAGACAAACTGGATCGCGCCTTGCCTGCACCGGCGGATGTAGACGCCGTCGATGGGCAGCGGGGGCAGGCAGCAGGTCATCGCCCAGCAGCTCGGCTCCACCTCCTTGCCCGCCATCCTGTTCACCACGTTGCCCGGTCCGCCGACGTAGGCGAGGCACAGGTTGAGGAAGTTGTACACCACCCACGACTCGTAGCAGTCCCTGAAGGTGTCGAGGTAGAGCGACGCGGGGCGGTGGAGGAGCGAGAACCAGGAACATATGGCGTAGATGGGAACCATGAAGCAGATGCGGATGATGAACCTCTGGTGCGCCGGCTGCGTGTAGTTCTTGAGGTGCATGGCGATCTGCGCGAGGGGGGGGACGGGGAGGTGGGGGCGCGTGTCAGGAAAAGGGCACACGCTTTTTGTTGACATGGTTTCTCGCGGGTGTCAGGGAGGGGGCACGCACCTGCGTCATGGCCATGATCGACGCCGAGAAGGCGAAGAGGCCGGTCACGGCATACAGGGTATCATTCTGCCCGAACGCCATCTCCACGATGTCTCAACCGCTAACCCCGGTGACTCGCCCCTTCCGTTGACGCGAAAACAGAGATCTCGTTGGGCACCCCCGTTCAACGAACAAAAATGGTGTGGCGAACGGGCGCCTCGCGACGGCACGTCCCCTCACTCCCGCGGGCGTGTGGGCGCGTACACGAGCTCGAACCGAACGCACGAAAGCCTTCGGAGACTCCGGCGCGAACCCTTTCGGCGGAAAGGGTCGCGTCCCGAGTTGTGACCGCGCGGGCGAGATCAACGGGACACACAAAGCACCGGTGAGCTCCGAGATTGATCCAGTCTGTCGCTCAAATCTGCCAAACTCGAGGCGCCCGATTACCTTCGACACGCCCACTCGTTGATCGCCCGTGGCGTCATGGCGGACGAGGACCATGAACGCCCCGCGCCCTCGGATCTCGCCGAGGAGGCAGGCAGATCGTTCGCGGGCATGTCCCTCGATGACGTGAAGGACCACGCCTTCTGGGAGACCCAGCCTGTTGGCCAGCTCAAGCCCGAGCTCGATCGATCCGGACCGGAGGGACCGATCGACGACCCGATGACCGTGGAGGAGGTGAAGCAGGACGGGTACCACCTGCCGGCCGCGTTCGAGTGGTGCACGTGCGACGTGACGGACAAGAAGGTGAACGACGAGGTCTTCGACCTCCTCGACAACAACTACGTCGAGGACGACGACGCCATGTTCAGGTTCCAGTACTCGCGCGAGTTTCTCAAGTGGGTGCTCCAACCCCCGGGGTACGTGAAAGACTGGCACCTCGGCGTCCGGGTGGTGGGCACCGGTAAGCTCGTGGCGTTCATCACCGGCGTGCCCGCGAAGCTGACGGTCAAGGGCAAACGGCTGGACCTGGCGGAGATCAACTTCCTGTGCATCCACAAGAAGCTGCGTTCGAAGAGACTCGCGCCCATGCTCATCCGCGAGATCACGCGAAGGATCAACCTGCGCGGGGTCTGGCAGGCGGCGTACACCGCGGGCGTGGTGCTCCCCAAGCCCATCGGCACCGCGCGGTACTGGCACCGCTCCTTGAACGTCAAGAAGCTGGTGGAGATCGGGTTCACCAACCTCCACCAACGGATGACGATGAGCCGAACGATCAAGCTCTTCAAGCTGGACAACAAACCGGCGACGCCGGGAATAAGGCCGATGACGGACGCGGACGTGCCGGCGGTGGCCGTGCTGCTGAACAAATACCTCAAGAAGTTCGCCGTCGCGCCGGTGTTCGACGAGGAGGAGGTTAAGCACCACCTGAGCATGCGCGACGGGGTGGTTTACTCCTACGTGGTGGAGGATCCCGACAAGCCGGGTAAAATCACAGATTTCGTCTCCTTCTATTCGCTCCCGTCAACCGTGATTCAATCCAGCGGCGGGCACAGCACGTTGCGGGCGGCGTACTCGTACTACAACGTCGCGGGCAAGGCGGACCTGACGCGGCTGATGGAGGACGCGCTCATCCTCGCCAGGCAGAAGGACTTTGACGTCTTCAACTGCCTGGACCTGATGGACAACTCGCAGTTTTTGAAGGATCTCAAATTCGGCGTCGGCGACGGCAACCTGCAGTACTACCTGTACAACTGGAGGCTGCAGAGCAAGCTGGAGCCCGGGGACATCGGCCTGGTGCTGACCTAAGACGCACACGTAGCGAAGAGGAGCGAAGCGTGTCAATTCAAACATTCATCGTTAGTCACAATTCGAGTCACAGCTTGTCATATTTCGTTCATTCACAGGTCCCGCCACCAGCCCGCGTAGTTCGACTCCAGAATTTCTTTCCTGTCGCGGATCTGCTGAACCAGCGCGTTGACGCCCTCGTCCAGATCCCCGAGCCCCCACCTCGCGCCATCCCGCGCCGCGTCCGAGGCGATCACGCCCCTCAACCGGTTCGCCTCACCCTCGAGCCACCCGGAGTCGTGCAACGACTCCATCGCGTTCTTCAGCTCGCGGAAATAAGCGGTTCGAGCGCCGCCGTCCACGAGCACCGCGTTGACCAGGTGGTTCCACGTCGACCGACCGTCACTCTCCGCGAATATGTCCTGCGGGTGGTCCCTGTCGCAGAAGAACGGCGAGTTCCACTTCTCGCACGACTGCACGCAGTACTGATTCCAGTCGCAGGAGTCACCGCCGTCGTCGGTGCACTTGCCTGTGAAGAAAAACACGACGTCAGTCGAATTGCTCATACGAAAATAACCAAAAATAACCAAAATAACCAAAAAAACTCACCGGCTCGGTTGCGATAGTCCGTCGCGAAGGAATCCTCCATGTCCCACGGGATCCGGAACCATTTGTCGGACCACCTGGACTTGTACACGTAGTAGTTCTTGGCGCACCTGTCCTGGTGCAGCAGCGCGGTCTGAACCGCCATCTCGCGAGTCACCGGCTCCATCTCCACCGCGCGCCACAGCGCGGCGGTGTCGCCGCGGGAGTTGACGGCTTCAAGTTCCGAGAGAAATCCGTCGAGTTCGTTTCTCGCTCCGGACTCGTCTAGACGTTTACTGGACGTGGCGTACCTGTATATCTCGGGGCACGCGCCCCAGCTGCTCTCCCATTTCGCGTCGTACCTGCACGGCGCCCAGTCAGGTGCCCGTGGGCGAAGGTTACTCTCCCTCCAGTGCACCGCTTTGAATAAAGGACCCGCGGGGGACTGGCCTTTCCGCTCGAGGAATTCCCCATCCACGTTCTCGACCATGACGTACAGGCCGAAGAATTCGCCGTTGCGGCGAAGGACGACGTGCTTCGCGGCGGGTGCCGGGACGCCCATGCGCTCGAACGCGGACGCGGCGAGGACCTCGCGCATGTACGTCGCGCCCGGTCCGGGCTCGTCGTAGCCGCTGTGGAGGTTCACCTCCTCCACTTTTCGTCTCTGGCCGTCGCCCCAGTCCACGCGGAACTGCGCGCCGTCAAAGTCAAACTTGAACTTGCGCTTCGGCCAGTCCTTGCTCCCGCCCTTGCCCCACATGTTCGCCGCCGCGTTCTGCCCGCGCCGCCCGGATCCCCGGCGACGGACGGTGACTTCGTCGTAGAAACTGAGCTCTCCGCCTTTATTCGCCGGGCCGTTGTCCGGAAACATCAGGAAACACTTGACCGGATCGTCCCACATGGCGTTAGCCTCGTCCTCGGGGGCGTCCACGAACCAGTGCATCGTGGGCAAGGACGTCTCGTCCGCGACGGCCGCCAGGTCCACCACGGTCGCGTACATTCGCCCCTTCGGCTTTACGTCGACGAGGCTTTCAAACGGAAATTCTGTAGCCGACGCGGATGCTTCCACGCGGTATCTGACCATCTGGCCGGTGCCCGGGAGGTCTCCCGCGGGTATGTCGCCGGTCCAGGAAGTGACTTTCGCGTTTGGAACGCGTCGCATGTCCGCCACGCGTTCCTCTCCGAACATGGAGACGTAATGGATCCTGGCGGTGACTGCGTAGGTGTCGTGGAGGGAGAGGAGGTACGGGTCGTCCTTTGGCAGGTCTTTGCGTCGGAAGGAGATATCGGCGTCGACGCGGAGGTCCTCGCCCGTCCTCGCCTGCTCTAGGTGTTTTGATACCTTGGATACCTTGAGGGACGGACCGGGTATTCCGTCGGCGTCGGCGTCGGCGTCGCCCTCCTCGGCGGCGGCCGCGACTCCGTGGCCGCCGGGCACGGTATTGAAGCACGCCAGCGCGCATAGGAGCATGCAGAGGCACTGCGGGAAGGAGACCCACGACGGCGTGATGCGGCCGCGGGAGCGTTGGCGGTGGTGGTCGTGGTGCGGGGGGGGAGAAGAGCCCATCGTGTTGGACGGACGCGCGCAGGGAGAGTGGGGAAGGCGCGGGGGGAGGCCACAGAACACAAACCTCGGAACCCTCGAAACTGCGAATTTGATATTTCCTCGGCAGACTCCCGTGACCGCCGACACTCGCGCCGACAGCTCCTCCGCGCCCGGAAGCCCCTCCGGCAATGGGAAACAAGGGCGGGAAGCGCGTGGACGCCTCGGCCGCCGAGGTCGACGCCGCGTCTGTCAAAGACGCGGACCCCCCGCCGCTCTGCGCGGCCGACGCCGACGGCCTGAGCGATGCCGCCGTCTCCCTGCGCGGATGCGGCGTCGCGTGCGTTCGCGTCGACGACTCCGCCGCCGCGCTCCATCGCGCGTGCTTCGACGTCGCCAAGGACGGCATGGACCACTGCGAGGAGCTGGTGCGCGACGACGACCCGCTGGTCCTCGACGACAGCGCGGACTCCGGCCACGCCACCGGCGTCCATACCGCGGGCTGGGGATCGGCGTACAACCAAACCCGCGAGGGATTCGTGTTCAGCGACGGCGCAACCTTCGGCGTCCCGCCCGACGATCCCATCGCCGCGGCCAGGTTCGAGGCGCACTGTGCGGCGATGCACACGTCCGCGCTGGCGTTGGCGCGCGGGGTGCTCGCCGCGCTGGAGCGAGACCTCGGCATCCCGCCCGGATGGTTCGAAGAAAACTTCGGGCCGATCGAATCCAACTCGCAGTGGCACGTGAAGCGGTACCGCCCGGAGCGCGCGAGTGTCCACGCCGTCGCCATCGCGGGCGTCTCCAAGGCGTCCAAGTCTGAGGCCAAGGATAAGACCGTGCTGCTCCCCGTGCACACGGATCCGAGCCTGGTGTCCATCGTACTTCACGACGCGGTTGGGACGAATGACGGCGCGGCGGGTTTAGAGTTTCTCTCGCGGGGCGGATCCGGTTCGTGGGTCGAGGTGCCCCACCACGGCCACGAGATCGCGACGGTGTTCATCGGGAGCGTGCTGGACAGGATAACGGGCGGGGTTTACCCGGCGGCGAGGCACAGGGTGGCGGTCAGGGACCCGGAGTCGATGGGTCTCTCTCGAGTGGCGGCGACTTTCTTTTGGAGGCCGGCGCCGACGGCGACCCTACGAATGCCGCCCTCGCCGAAGCTGCCGGAGCCCGGGCAGTTCAAGCAGATGCTGTTCAGCACCTGGTGCAAGAGGGTCGCGAAACGGTACGAGGCGCACAAGAACCCACAGCCAAAAGGGACGAAGAAGAAGAAGGAAAACGTAAACCCGAACCAGGATAAAGCCGCACATCGCGCCAGTCGCTCGCAACAACGCCTCTCGCGACAAACGATGCCCCGCATCAGCGCGGACGCGGACGAGCGCGATGCACGCCTCTCACTCCTCGGCGGGCCCATCCTAGGGCGGGAGAAGTACCTCGGCGGCGCGCTCGGTTCCGACGGTAAGATTTACGCCATCCCCGGTTTCGCCAGGCGGGTCCTTCGAATCGACCCGACCGACGGCGGCGTCGAGTACGTGGGCCCCGAATACCCCGGCGAGTTCAAGTGGCTCCGCTCGGTGACCTGCCCAAAGTCCGGCGCGATCTATGGGCTTCCGTGCCACGCGAACACCGTGCTGAAGATCGTCCCCGGGCCGACGCCGTTGATCACCGAGATCGGCGGTGAATGCATCGGTGCCATCGGAGGCGACTGGAAGTGGCACGGCGGCGTGCTCTCGCCGCACGACGGGTGCATCTACTGCATCCCCCAGTTCGCGGAGCGTGTTTTGAAGATCGACCCGGCGACGGATTCGTGCGAGCTCATCGGCGGACCTTTCCCCGGTCGCAACAAATGGTACGGCGGTTTGATGGGCACCGACGGGTGCATCTACGGTGTTCCACAAAACGCGGACGCCGTCTTAAGAATCGATCCGGCGACGAACGGCGGCGAGTGCACGCTGCACGGGAAGTACCCCCTCGGCGGGTGGAAGTGGCACGGCGGTACGGTGGGTATGGACGGCGCCATCTACGGAGTCCCGGCGCACGCTGACACGGTGTTGAAGATCACGCCGGGGAACCCACCGACGATGGTGGAGATTGGCTCGAACCTTCGCACCGGAAAGCACAGGACCGACGGCAAGTACAAGTTCCTCGGCGGCGTCCTCGGGAAGGACGGGTGCGTGTACTTCATACCCAGCGATAGCGACCACGTGCTGCAGATCGACTGCGAGACGGACGAGGTTCGCGAGGTTGGCGAGAGTTTGGAGAATGAGCGCATCGTGCAGAATAAATGGCAAAACGGATTCGTGGGCGACGACGGGACCATCTGGGGCATACCCCTGAAGGGTGAGACCGTGCTGACGGTGAAGCCACCGGCGGTGAAGGGGCAGGGCGAGGTCGTGGTGAAGACGGTGGGCGGGCCGTTCCGGGGTTTGAACAAGTGGGAAGGTGGCGTGATGAGCGCGGACGGCAGGATGTACTGCATGCCGCTGAACCACAAGCGGGTCCTGGCCATCGACCCTTTCTCCGGCGGCGTCGGCGTCGCTCAGACCGTGGTGCCTTCCTCGAGGGAAGGTATGGCGGCCACCGCGGGCATGAACCACGATTAGTCTCTCTTGACGTGTTACGTAGCGTAGCGTTCATTCAAACAAACAAACAAGTGGAAGTATATCACGCGAACCTCTCCATGATTTCGTGCGTGAGCGGGTCCGCGGCTTGCGCCATCCGAGCGAGAATGTCCGTCAGCGTCACGACTCCGACGGGCTTGTTGTGTTTCCCGCACACGTAGATCCTGTGCACGCCCCGCTCGCGCACGAGCTGCAGCACCTTACCGAGCACGTCGTCGGGTTTGGCCACGACGAGAACCTTTGCCTTCTCCTTGGCGTTGGCGAAGAATGGGTTCCCGCGGTTCTGAGACTCGATGTGACTGAACCTGCATACAAGCGGGATAAGTCGGGATAAGTTGGGGGCAAAGCGGGATAAGTTAGGGGGGAAATGGGGGGGAAATGGGGGGGGGAAGCGGGATAAGTCGGGGGGGAATTGGGATAAGAGCGGGATAAAAACTCACCCAGCGTAACTCGTCCCGTGGAGCAAGGCGAGAAATTCAGCGACTGGGAGCCCGAGCATGCCGAAGTGCTCGGGCGTCACTCCCCGCAGATCCGACGCGCTCAGGTTGGCGATCAGGCCCTGGGCCTTGTCCAGGACGCCGACGCCGCTCACCTGTTCGTGGCACATGCGCGCGAAGGCTTCGATGGCCGGGGTGGCCGGGTCCACGGTGATGAGTTTTTCAGTGTCTCCGCCGAGGCCGAGCTCCGCTAAGGTCATGTCCTCGAGGCCGCCCATGTCGTGTGACCGCAGCGCGAGGTATCGCACCGCGTCGCTCATGCTGAACACGCGGACGATCTCGCCGTGCTCGTCGAATATCGCGAGTCTGTGGACGAAGCCGTTGGCGCTCTTGTTGTGGAGGAAGCCCTCGCGGATAACTTCGCCGAGGGAGAGCCCCGCGAGGTTCGGGCGGTAGAGGAGCTCGGCGTCGTCTCCGAGGACCTGCACCAGGCGCTTGCTCGTGACGCCTTTTTGCATCTGCTCGAGGAGCTTCATCCACGCGAGGACGTTGCGGGTCGGCGCGATGATCTCGCCCGTCGCGCGCTTCCTGTCCTCGTCGGGAAGGGAGTCGATAAGCGCCCTCAGGGCGTCGCCCACGTCGAAGAAGCCGAGCAGCGTGGCGGGCTCGTATCGGTCGTCGTCGGCGTCGCGGTGGCCAAAGTCCATGCAGTCCGCGTGTAAAGGGTCGGGCTCGATCATGACCGGAGCGCCGGTGAGGCCGCCGCGGTGCCTCGCGAGCTTCGTCAGCGCGCTTCCCACGGTGTCGTTGTGTTTGAGGGAAGTTACTCGAGGCTGGTTACCGCCGCTGCCAGAGCTCGGGCGCCACCTCTGCGTCGGGGACTCGAGCCGGGTCTCGAAGACGGTCTGCAGCGGGGTCTTGAGCAGCGCGCGGAGGGAGGATGTCGCGGTGGCGGGGACGGAGGACGACATGTGGGGCGTGCGGGGCGTCGTTGTACGTCGGCTGTCTGTGTCTCCACCTCCAACGAAAATCGCCAGACGTCATTCCGAAAGATCGCAAGTTTTTGTGAACACGTCAGCACTGTGGGAAGCGCGGCGAACATGGAAGACCAGGACCCATTCGCCGGGTTACCCGCGGACGTACACGCCGATGTGCTCGCGCGCCTTTCCGTCTCCGCGTTGACGCGTTACCGCGTCGCCGCGCTGGCATCAAAGCATACCGACGCATCGCAGTTGGACGCGATCGTGGAGCTCGCGGCGAAGAAGGCGTTGTTTGCATTCGCGGAGCGCACGTACACAGACTTCGTGAAGGGCGCGCGAGAGCTATGGACGGACGGTACCGAGTACGCGGCGGGTGACGTACGGAAGCTCGTGGATGAGGGTCCCGATAACCTGCATGACGACATGTCCGATAATTGGCCGGAGTGTCGGCAAGTTCTCTCCTGCGACCCAAGAACCTGCGAACCATTCGATTTGACTGAGGGAGTATATCGGGAGTGCTTCAATCCCCACGTGTCGGAAGACGAGGGATCGATCGATGAAAGGGTGATGAAGAAGATGACCTACGATGATGGCGAGTGGGACGGAGCGCCTCCGCGGCAGAAGGGTGTGGGCCCCTGTGCGCACATCTCCCTCATGCCTGGTGAAACTTGGCTCAGTTGCTGGAGCTCTGTTTGCGCGTTTGTCGCGGACGTAACCAACCCGATGTTGGACCTTGATAGGCCAGCTTTGCCGCAGAAAGGATACCCGAGTCTGGTGGCCCCGATTTGTTTGCAGCGGCGAAGACGACAGCTGCTGTGGCTGATGTTCGGTGGCGCGGATCTGCGCGGCGTTGACAAACGGGCGCAGATTGGAATCGGAAAGGTGTGCATCTTTGGCACTATTGAGTATTGTCGGTTCCTTGACTACTTACGAGGGGATGATTGGGACAAGACAGAGACCTTCAAAGTCGCGACGCGTCGAGCGATGGCGACGGCGGAAAGGCTCGCGTCGATCGGGCGGTGGGAATTGGCAGTGGCCCTGATGGCCTATGCGGTGCCAGAGGTGGGAGTAGAACCGCTACACGCGCCGACGCGTTTCAAGGGCGGTCCTGATACGAATGATAGATACGAATGGTTACATCTGAGTCTCGCGGATTCCTTTGACCACACATTGAGTGAGGAACCAGACATGGTCCGGCATGTGGAGAGCAGCATCGCCGTGTCCACTTGGCTCATCGATCAAATCTACTCAGAAACATATGTGCGAGTTGATGACCAAGACACAGGACAACTCTATCTGGCAGTCATTCTGACGAATCAAGCTATCCGCGAGATGTACACCGTCGTCTGCAAGGATGGCGAACGCGTGCTGACGCTCGAGGAGGCGGTGACCCAAGATTCGGCGCGGACGGCTCGAGGTGAAAGCGTGCGAGGGACCTATTCCTCCGCGCTCGCCAGGTTGGCTGCCGCGATGCAGGCACACGCGCGTGCAGTCGGCATCATGGCGCAACACGTTGGTATCGGTGCGATGTGTCAATCGCGTGCAGCTGCTTTTGGCCCGCCGCTGTTCATTTGGCCCTATGAGCACGAGCAGGCACCAGTGTACGACGTGGACGCAAATGATCGCATGGCCCACACCGCGAAGGCTTCTGAAGAGATGTCGCGGTTCCATGACTCTGTCGAGTTTTCACTTTTTGAAGATGTGGACCCAAACACCTATTTCCCAATCAGGCGATCTGCAGACGACGAGACCTTGGGCTTTGACAGTCTCCTCAAGAAAATCGTGAAGGAGAGAAGCCACAACGAGGACGATCCGATCCTGAATGTACTTTCCGATTCAGGAATTCCGATCAGGAATGACATCAACGAACAGTTCCGGGAACGGTTCCGGGAGGCGGCCCTCGCCGCCCGCACAGCCATCAACATCTGGCGAGCTCTGGGCGATGATCGCAGGATGTACACCGCGATGGCGGTGTACGGCGAGGTGTCCTATTGTTACGCAAGCGCCATTACACGAGCTTTCACAAAAATTGAAATTGAATTGAATGCCGAGCTCCAGGGAATGCCGACCGGGAGGCCGACCGGCATCGGAAGAAACCTTGACATGTTGGACAACACCTCAAAGAGTATCTTCGGCCTGTTGGCTGTGGCTAAGTGGTCCATGGAGATATCAATCGATGGCTTGCGAGAGTTTGGAGAAGATGCCGCGCTGGACAGAGCCAACGTGCAAAAGGATTTGGGCAAAATCCTCCACAACGTTAAGCAAACAGCTGTGATCGCCTTCAACGTGAGACAGAGGATGATATTTGTGTATGACGACGATCCGGAGTCGCACACAGAACTGGGGGTTGTAATACGGAGCTGGATGACGGTGTTCGGACTTGATGATACGATTGAGCTGGCCGATTTTACGGATGAGCTACGCTTGAGCGCGGATCGTCACCTTGAGGAGGCCAAGACCGTAATAGAGACGAACCTGGGTGATGTCCACCCTTGGACTCTGAACATCAGGCGCCTCACGGATCCCGACTACCGCCGAAATAACCCCCATGAATACGTAGTAGGCATGATCAACGATGATATGCACTACTTGGAAGAGGAGGAATTGTACGTGCTCCGGGGATGGAAGGAGCGGGTGATACATGGGCAGGGGCTAAGGGTCGATGAAGAGGGGAAGACCCTCACTCAGATTTCGGTAGAAATCGAGGAGGATTCGGACGAGGAAGATGGGGAGGATGGGGAGGATGGGGAGGAGTAGTAATGGGCAGAGGCAAAGGTCGATGAAGACGGCGCGTAGAATGACAGTCGTCTCTTGTAATATTGAAACGAGCTCGCAAACACCATCACTTCTCGCAGTAATAGATACCCAGCGCCGATTTCATACGTTCGATCGCCGCGGCGTGTGTCGCCTCGTCACCGGCCGCGATCACCTCCCCCTGGTACTCGCCCGCCGCGAGCGCCTCTTGCGAACCCTCCCACCGCAGCTCGCCCCCTTTCCAATCCGTAAACACGCCGCCGGCGCCCTTGATGATGGGCACGAGCGCCATGTAATCGTACGGCTTGAGGTCAGCCTCCACGACGAGGTCGCAGTGGCCCGCCGCGAGCAGGCCGTACGCGTAGCAGTCGCAGCCGAACATCGGAACCTTCGCCGCCGCCGCGACTGCTCGATACGGCGACAAATTATCACCTTCGAACATGTACGGCGTCGTGGAGTACAGGTACGCGTCGCCCAGGGATTTACACGGGCGAACGCTGATGGGCTCACCGTTGAGCGTGGACTTGGTGCCCTTGACCCCGACCCACCGCTCTTTGAGCACCGGCTGGTCCAGCACGCCGAGCACGGGCTCGCCGTGATGGAGCAGCGCGACGAGGGTACCCCAGAGGGGCTTGCCGGTGATGAAGGACTTGGTGCCGTCGATGGGATCGAACACCCAGGTCCACTCCTGCGATCCGCCCTCGCCGAGCTCGATGCCTTCCTCCTCGCCGAAGATGGCGTGCGTCGGGAAGCGCTCGCGGACGAGCGCGCGCATGGCAGCCTCGGCGCCCTTGTCGGCGATGGTCACGGGCGACGCGTCGTTCTTGTCGTCGATCTCCAGCGGGGTGCGGAAGTACTTGACGGTGATCTCGGCCGCGGCGTCCACGAGATCCGCGGCGAGGGTGACGTACTCGGCCGGGACCTCGGACGCGGCGGCGGCGGCGACGACGGAGGCGCGGGAAGCCCCTCGAGGCGAGCGCGTCGCGATTGACGGAAAAGATTTTCCACGCGTTCCGCCGACGACGCGTGATGAGCGGGTCGCGACGAGCGCGGCTCTGGACGCCAGGGCCATGACAGCGGCCGGATCGGATCTACGAAGGGTACGAGTGGTCCGTGCTCGGGTCGAAACCCGGCGACGCGCGACGCGTTGTGGCGCCCAGCGGCGCTCCTCACCGCCGCGTCGCCACCGAAACCTCTACGCGAGTTGGATCACGGAGTTGACGTTCGTGAAATCGAGTTGTCACTTCGCGCGCGTCCCCATGCCACACCGAAGGTCACAGCCACCACCAGGATGGACACCAACAGGCTAGCGAAGGAGCTCCGGGAGATTCAGTCGGACACCAAGTCCGGCGTCACCGTGGAGGTCCTGGGCGACAACCTCGCGCACATGCAGGGCACGCTCAAGGGTGCGTCACCCTCGGTCCACCTCCCCCCTTTTCGTCCTTCGCGCGGCACAGCTGTGCGGATCCGAGCGACCCAGATCCGACCTTTCGCGCGCCCGCCATCCGGCCCGCATCCCGGTCCCACACGAAGCCGTCCACCGTCGATCTCACCTCCGATCCATCGAACCATTCATCCACCGCAGGACCCGAGGAATCCCCGTACGAGGGCGGCAAGTTCTACGTGAGTCACCCCCCCGATCGCCCTTCGCACCACAAGAGCCCCTCCTCGCGAGTGCCTTTTCTTCCACGTGCTTCCTCAATAAGAGCCCACACCGCTGACCTCCACGTCCATCTCAACGTCCACCACTCCCAGGTTGACATCCAGCTCACAAACTCCTACCCGTTCGAGGCTCCCAAGATGCGCTTCATCACCAAGGTGTGGCACCCCAACGTCAGCAGCGCGAACGGCGCCATCTGCCTCGACATCCTCAAAGATCAGTGGTCCCCCGCGCTGAGCATCAAGACGGCCATGCTCTCGCTCCAGGCGCTGCTGTCCACCCCGGAGCCCAACGACCCGCAGGACGCGGTAGTCGCCAGGCAGTACATAGACAGCCACGAGGCGTTCGTCAAGACGGCGAAGGAGTGGACGGCGGAGTACGCCTCGGAGAAGAAGAAGGATGAGAAGATGTCCAAGTTGATGGAGATGGGCTTCGGCGAGGCTGTGGTGCGGAACGCGCTCTCACGGGCGGCTGGGGACGAGCAACAGGCGCTGGAGCTGCTCCTGACTGGGCTCTGATGGAGGTATGATTAACGTCGAACGATGACACGAGGCATAGGCTAGTACACTAGGATGGCTAATTGAGAGAGGCTATAACGCGACTACTGGGGCTCGGCTCGATCATGCTTTTGCGATCGGCTTCTTCTGGGTGCCCATCCAAACGTCCATCGCCGTCTTGGACGCTCCCGCGACGAAGAAGCACGCGAGCACCCCGCCGCACCTCGCGATCGCTGGCGGACCCGCGGACCTGGTGAAGTCCTTGAACGATTCGATCTTCACCGGCGTCGTGGACATGGCGTCGAACGCGGGGTAGACGGTCGCGCCGAGTCCTCTCCACGTCCCGATCGCGCCCGCGACGCCCGCGACGGACCCAACGAACGTACCGCGCGGGGGTTCGTTGGTCGCGCCCAGCTGACGCGTGGCTACCGCCTGACCCGCCCACCACGTCCCCGCCACCCCGGCGACCAAGGTCGGCGGCACCAGTATCGCCAGCGGCAGCATCGCGCCACGACAACTGGTTGCAAAAACTGGGTTGTTTGTTTTGGACGTGCACTCCGAGGGTCAGTCCCCGTCGCACGTGGGGGCTCCCGCCCGCCCGCCCGCCCGCCCGCGACATACATCACCCGCGCACATCGCGTGACTGTCGTGGGCGGGCGTGCGTTCCATCAGTGCCGATATGACACCCCGACGCGCGTTGACGTCGATGCTGCTCGCCCTCGCCGTCGTGCACGCCGCGGCGGAGGGGGCGAGCAGGACCTCGGCTTCTGTGGGGCGAGCGACGACCACGACCACGCGGGGCGCGTATCGCCCCACGCGGACCGGCTCCCCCGCCCGAGCTTCGACCACATCCTCACGCGACGCCCTTCTCGACGTCCCCGCGCCGCGTCTCACCTCGCGTCGCGCGCCCTTGCGCCTCTGCGACGGCGGCGAGTCCCTCCCAGCAACGATATTCTCGGAGGAGACGCTCTGTCTGGAGCAGCCTCTGCCCGGGGTGACCCGCGGCGAGGCCAGGAACAAAGGGCTGCACGCGGCGTCCGTGAACGTCACGTTCGCAGGTACACGCGTCGACCCAACGCACGTCACCGCGCCGACGCTCATCGTGCCCTCGGAGGACGGAGGCGAAGACTTCCTCGGACCCGACGAAGGCGAAGACGAAGAAATAACGCCCAAACCCGACGACCACGTCGTGGACGTCTTTGTCCGTTTCAACCTAAACGTCGCGGGGCTACCCACGCGCACCAAAGGCACGCTCGAAGCGTCGGTGGAGATCGAGCCCCTCGGGCGGTTCTACTACGACATCGTGTGGTACGAGCTGAGCGTGACGTACCCGACCTTCTACAGCCACCAGGTGGAGGTGACGGTGCAGGAGGGTATCGACCAGGACAAGTCGGAGGAGGAGATCGAGGCGGATGTCGAGGATCTGAAGGAAGGGTCCGCGACGTTCTTTCCGTGCACTAACTTCATCGCGGGGCCGTTCTGCGACGAGGCGGGGATCTCCGCGTGAGTGAAGAGGAGCGACCGGCTCTGTGTTTGTGATGTGCATGCCAAGTTACTCATGGTCCGTTTGACTTGGATGTTGTCGGTATTGCCGTCCGGTTCTTGTCCGGGTAGACGTGCCAAAAGTCCACCACGTAAGAAACATGTTATGTGTCTTTCTTAAGTGGCTGTCTTTTGCCAGGCAAAGTGGACGATGTGCCCAATTGGCACGTCTACCCGGACCCGAACCACCACGTCAAACGGTACGCGGCGCATCACGAACACGGACGCCGACGATTACTTTGGCGCTCTGATAAATTAGAAATTCCTCAACTACGCTCACTCAACCTTCCCGCGGTTCCTCCTGGGCGCGGCGCGCGGCCCACCCGCGGCGCCCGCACCCCCCGTCGCGCGCGCCTTGGTCGCCCTCGGTGCCTGCTTGCTCGCCGCGGACGCCCGCCTCGCCGCGCGTCGCGCCGACGCCTCCGGATCGTCTGAGCCCATAACCTCCCTCGACGAATTCGCCCGCCCAGACCCGCCCCCGCCCTCCTGCGCCGCGTTCATCCTCTTCTTCCACGCGTTAGCCTTGGCGTACCCGCCCGTCTCTCCCTTGGCGTACTTGCTGAACGCGGGGGAACTCCCCATGCCCACCTTCGCGCCGGTGGCCCGGCGGAGGTGCTGGGCGAGGCTGTTGTCGCCGAGCGCGGGAGCTTCCGCGTCGATGGCTTCGTCGTTTTCCGTCGAGTTGACGCCCATCCCCGCTCGCCTCGCCTGCGCGGGCTTACCGCCCACGAGCGACTCCCTGATGACCTCGAGGAACGGCGACGGGTCGGCGTACACGGTCCGCCCGAACCTCATCCGCTTGAACGCGCGGCACAGGAAGAGCTTACGCTTAGCGCGGGTGAGGCCGACGTAGAAGAGCCGAACTTCCTCGTCGTGCTCCGCGGCGTCCCCGTCGCCGCGCTTGAACGGGATGAGCTCATCCTCGCACCCGGTGATCATGACGGTGTCGAACTCGAGGCCCTTCGCCGCGTGTAAGGTCATCAGCTTGACGGCGTCCGCGCCCTCATCTTCCGACCGGGTCTCCGCGGACATCAGCAGCGAGATACCCTCCAAAAATTCGCCGAGCCCTTCGTGCCCCGTCGCCTTCGTCTTCGTCGCGGGATTGACCACCGCGCCGTCGGAGTCCAGCGACTCCACCGCGCTCGGGTCGCTCGCGATGGACACCAGCTCTTTGATGTATCCCACGCGTTCGTCGCCGTTCTCCATGTCCGCGACGTAGTCCTCGAACCCGATTTTACGAACGAGCTCCTCGGTGAGCGCGCCCGGGTCGGACACCTCCATCGATTCTCCGAGGTCCCGCATCACCGACACGAAGCCGCTCACGGCTTTGTACGCAGCCGCGCCGAGGCCCATGTCCACCGCGGACGGAAGTATGTCTTCCTGGTCGGGTGAGGACCACGTGCGGTCCAGGAGCGCCATGCCGAGCGGCTGCGGCATGCCGTCGATCCACGGTAACGAAGCCGCCCACGTCTCCAGCTTCTGCATCGTCCCCGGGCCAATCTTCCTCGGCGGCGTGTTGATGATCCGCTGCAAACTGACGGTATCGCGCGAGTTGAACAGCACGCGGAGGTACGCCACCAGGTCCTTGATCTCCTTGCGGGTGTAGAACGCGGTATCCCCGACGACGACGTGCGGCACCCCGGCGCGAATAAACGCCTCCTCCAGCGGCCTCGACTGCGAATGCGTCCTGTACAACACCGCGATGTCCTTCAACGGCACCCCGTTCCTCGCCGCGCGTGCAGCCTCGCGCGCCGCGAAGTCCGCCTCCTCGACCTCATCCTCGGTGGCCACGACGGCGACGTCCTTGCCCCCGGGCTGGACCGCGTCGAGCTCGAGCGGTGACCGGTCTCGCGATTCGCCGATGACGGCTTGCGCGGCTTTCACGATTGTAGCCGTGCTCCTGTAGTTTTTAGTCAGTAAGACCGTCCCGGCGCCGGCAAAGTCGGAGTCGAACTTGGTGCGTATGTTCGCAACCTCCGCGCCGCGCCAGCTGTAGATGGCCTGGTCCACGTCCCCGACGACAAACACCCGGGCGCTCTCCGCCGCGAGCGTCCGGATCAATTCGTATTGGCTCAGCGAGGTATCCTGAAACTCATCCACCAGCACGTGCCTCCACTTCTGCGTGTAGAACATGCGCGCCTCCTCGCTCGTGCGCAGCAGCGCGACGGCGGCGGACAGTAGGTCGTCAAAGTCCAGCGCGTTGGACGATCGAAGGTTCGCTTCGTATTCGTCGTAAAGTCGCGGGAACTGATCGCGGGTGTAGGGATCTCGTTTGAGGTTCGGGCGGGTTTCGCAGAGCGCGCGCATCATGCGCCGGCCGTCCATGCCGACGCACGCGTCCACGGCGGATTTGGCGGCGGAGATGCGGGACTTGGCGAGGGACGGGTCCACCTTCTTCTTGTCCTCCATGAAGACGTCGACTAGGATCTTGCGGATGATGGATTTGGTGTCAGCCTCGTCGTAGATTACGAAATCGTTCCCTCGGCCGTAGCCGTCCAGGAGGTGGACGTGCTTGCGGAGCATGCGCGACGCGACGGAGTGGAAGGTTCCCGCGGTGATCTGCCTCGCGTTGTCCTCGCCGACGGAGGCGATGAGCCTCTCGCGCATCTCCCGCGCCGCCTTGTTGGTGAAGGTGATGCACAAGATGTGCGACGGCGGCACGCCGAGCTCGTTGATGAGATGCGTGACGCGCCCGACGAGCACGCGGGTCTTGCCCGAGCCCGGGCCCGCGAGGACCTTCATGGGCGCGATGGGCGCGACGATCGCGGAGATCTGCTGCTCGTTCATGCCCTCGAGGTGCGGCGCGTTCGCCCGAAACGCGGGCTCAGCCTCGGCGGGCGAGCTGAACTCGGCCGCCGCCTGCCTACGCACCGGGATCCATCGAGCCGGCGCCCGATCGGAGACGCGCAAGCGACGCGCGAACGGCTCTAGGAGCCGAGACGCGCGATGGCTCGCCATGCCGGCGCGCCGACGAGCGGGTTCGTGTGCACCCCCCTCGCGACGACACCAGCTGGCACTGGGTACCGCGGCGGAGTGCATCCCCCGTCGCGCGCGAGAAGTGAGCGCCCGTCGACGATTTCGCGCGGCAAAATATCACAGCCAAAACATAACAGAATGGTCGTCAACGCGCCTAAGAGTCTTAATAAGGTATCTCTAATGTTAGCTAGATTCCCCCGCTGAACAGCAGGATGTACTGCGCGAACCCCACCAGCGCCCCGAGGCACCCGCCCACGACGATCAGCTTGATCTCGTCCTCCTCAAACACCGGGTGAAGCACGCCCTCGAACTCGTCGGGGGGCAGCCCCTTCATCGCCTTGCACACTGTGGATTCAATCTCCAGCGCCACGTCCTGGTAGTCGTAAGATACCGGGACGCATCGCGGCAGCTCATCCACCAGGTTCTGCGCGATCCTCTCCCTCATCCTCGCGTACGCGTCCGCGCCGAACACCATCTTCACCGCCCCAACGCCCTTCCCGATGGTGAGATCCGTAAACTTGCGAGTGTTTCGTTTCACCAACTCGCCAAACTCCAGCCGCAGCCGCCCGAACATCATCTCCTCCCACAGGTTCTTGGCGTTGCAGAACAGCTCCACGTTGAGTGCACTGAACTTCTCGCTCACCGCATCCTGACGCTTGAGGAACGCGCCTTGGATCGTGCAGCAGCACACTCGCGTGGGGTATATCGGTCGGAAGATGAGTTTCAGCG